>ENA-UAIC01000443-UAIC01000443.1-human-gut-metagenome-genome-assembly--contig:-NODE-443-length-15283-cov-5.494812_pt1 | contig 15283 bp, 15 predicted proteins | sample MGYA00244413_ERZ654377 | MGnify/ENA primary metagenome ERZ654377 (study PRJEB26926, sample SAMN06165148) | human gut metagenome | biome: ENVO:00009003; feature: ENVO:2100002; material: ENVO:00002003...
AAATTTGAAGTTCCGCAGGGTATGGCAGAATAGAACAATCAAATATATATTAGCTGCGCACATTATGAAGCAGCCAAAAGCGGGAAACCTTTATGATGGGTCTCCTGCTTTTTGTTTTCATAAAAATAGTGTGTGATTGTTGAGAATAGGCGTCATATAGGCGTAAAGGATATGTATAAAGCAAAAAGGAGGCATTACATATGCTTATTGGCGTTGATCATGGCAACAAACAAATTAAAACGGTTCATTGCAACCCCTTTGTGTCCGGTCTTAAGCAGAGTGTCACCCGTCCCTTTGGACAGAATGTGCTGAGGTATCAGAATACCTACTATACGCTGTCTACTGAGCGGATTCCTTATCGGAAAGATAAAACGGAGGACGATCGCTTCTTTATCCTGACCCTATTTGCTCTGGCTGGTGAGATTGAAGCGAGGGGAGCATATTCCTCAGAGGTTCAGCGTATCCAACTGGCAGTAGGGTTGCCGCCGGCACACTTTGGCGCCCAGGTGGAGCGGTTTACACAATACTTTGGGCAGCGGGGAATGGTAGAATTTGAGGTGCAGGGCAAGCCGTATTCCATCTATATTGAAGATGTGGCCTGCTTTCCACAGGCATATGCAGCGGCGGCCACCATGCTTCACGCGCTTGTTGAGGAGCCAAAGGCGGTAATTTTGGATATTGGTGGGTTTACTGCTGACTATCTGCTGATGAAAAACGGAGAGATTGACCTTACCTCCTGTGATTCGTTAGAAAATGGCGTGATCCTGTTGTACAATAAGGTGCGTTCAAAGGTGAATTCGGAGCTGGATCTGTTGTTGGATGAAGGAGATGTGGATGCCATACTGATGGGAAAAAAGACTCAATATCCGGATGCAGCCATACGGCTGACAGAACAGATGGCGCAGGAATTTATCAATGACCTGTTCAGCACGCTGCGGGAGCGAATGTTGGACTTGCAATATTGCAAGGTAGTATTTGTAGGCGGTGGCGCCATTCTTTTGAAGCGGCAGATCGAAACTTCGGGCAAGGTGGGAACACCATTCTTCGTACCGAAAATCAATGCAAATGCGGATGGCTATGAGTATCTGTACCGGATTGAAACAGCAGGCAGGTAATGGTATGGGCGAGAAAAAAGAACGAGGACGGTTTACGCTGCGCTTTAATGAGGGCGATCCCATACACGAGACTGCCATTGGATTACTGGAGTTACAGAGTCCCCGCACAAAAGCGCAATATGTGGCAAATGCAGTGGTCTACTATAATGAGCACTTTGGGCAGGAGCCGCAGCCACTAAATGCTTCTATTATCAGCAAAGAAGCGGTAGTGGCTATCGTCAAAGAGATTTTGCGGCAGGAAGGTATGGGACAGGAAAAAGCAAAAGAGCAGGCGATCACAGCCAGATTGGTTGAGGGGCCCGTAGCGCCTGTGATGCCTTCAACTGCACAGGAAGTGGACGATGATTCGGAAATGGACGATAGGACACGCAGACTGATTGCTGGTGCCTTGTCTGCATTCCGCAGCCGGGGATAATCAAAAGAGGCATGGGAGCCAGCGATGCTCCTATGCCTCTTCCTGTATGGCCGCGATAAAACTGTCTAAAATATCTTCAAAATGCCTGTATTGTTTGGGTGTTAGTGTGGAAATCTTCTCCATAAGAAGGGAGGAATCTGTTTCTGTGATGACGCCTCGCAACAAATACTCGGTGCTGATGTGAAGTGCATCACAGACTTTGAGGATCGTCTCAGGCCGCATAGCCTTTTGACCCAATTCTGCGGTGGAGATGGTCTGTGGTGTGACATGAGCCAGCTCTGCCAGAGTTTCTTGGGTCATATTTAGTTGTTTCCTCCGGTCGAAGATCCGTTTACCCATATCTTTCAGTAGATTTTCCATGCGTCACCTCCATGCTATAGTTACATTTTATCCGCTATGACATGGATTATTAAGCGGTCATGGTTGATTTATCTCGTCCATGGCAAGTATAATATGCAGAGGAGTACGCCAGGAAAGGAGAATTATATGAACAGTTTTTCGTGTGTGATTACAGGTCACAGACCGACCAGATTTAAGTTCAAATATAATGAAAAGGATAAACGCTGCCAACGGATTAAAAAGTGTCTGCAGGAGCAACTCATACGACTCTATCATCAGGGAGTACGATGCTTTTGGGTTGGAGGAGCAATGGGCGTTGATATGTGGGCAGCGGAGCTCCTGCTACGTATGAAAGAGCAGCAAGCGTATCAAGATGTGGAATTGTGTCTGGCTCTCCCTTTTGAGGGTTACAATGCAGACTGGGATGACTGGCACCGAAAGAGGATGGATTTTATTTGCAGATATGCTGAGAAGGTCTTAGTGCTGGGCGAAATGCCCTCAAGCGAAAGCTATAAGAAACGCAATTACTATATGGTGGAGCAGGCCGGGCATATGATAGCTGTCTATGATAATGCACACAATATGCGGTCCGGAACCCAGCAGACGGTCAACTATGCCAAGAAGAAAGGACTCCAGATCATTTATATCCATCCAGATACAGCCCAGGTAACAGAGGAAGATATAACTAAAAAATAAAGGAAGGGCTCTAAAGCGGGACACTGAGAGAGGTTGAAAAGCAGTGTGTCCGTTTTAGAGCCTGTTTTGTCATATAATGTCGAATGATTTTCTTTTTACTCGAAAGCGACTCCAATGCTACTCCAAAAGTTTCCGAAAACTGTCAGTTACACTGTAATTATGGCAGTGATCCCAAAACCAATGAAAACTCGATAAGTGGAGGTGGGGGTATGAGATCAGTACAGTATCCAATGAAAATCGGAAGAAGAGGGTGGTCTTTATCCTGACAATAAGGATGAAGGCCGCCTTTTGTTTTAATTTCATAGATTCATAGAATAGTTGAAATAGCATTTGAAAAAAGTATTATTTCACAATTTAACAATTATCAGCAGGGCGGCAGCGTTGCGCTGCCATATCGCGAAAGAAAGGGGATGATGCAGGCCGCCTGTGTGCCGTCCGCATAACTGCGGACAGGGAGTAACGATGTTATGGAAAAAGGATTCCACAACATCGAGCAGTTCATTGCTTTCATAACTCCAGGACACACGGCTTTTCATGAACGGCTCTCAATAGGGGTATATCGTCGAGGCAGGACGAGAGAGTTTTCTCCACATAAAGAAAAACCTCCACCTGCTCGGATGGTATCTATTGAACTGCTCGATGCAGCAATTCAGGGAACAGCTGGTTTTGTCCATTGGTACAAAGCTGGCTGTTTTTGTTTATCACAGCCAGGTTTTGTCCGGTGCAGGTCACCGCCAGAAGCTCAGGAAATTCATAGAAATTCTTGAGACTTTTGGAGGTAAAGCCATGTGGCAACGGAACAATGGACAGGCAGAAGATGACCTGCAATTCAGATTTACAGCATATTTGGTGTCGGCGGTCAAGCGCCGCAGAAAAGATTATTTGATCCAGCTTTATAAGCGCAGCAGTATAGAGAGTACTGTGGAAGTGGTCTATGAGTCCGAACCAAGCTCAGAGGAAGTGGTTTTAGACAAATTGCCGCTTATGGATGTCATTGAAAATGGAGCGCTTCTGGAGGCACTTCAGAAACTCAATGAACGGGAGCGCCAGATCTTTCTGGCTCGAACGCTGGAGGAAGAAGATTTTGAAACTCTGGGAGTATACAGTAAAAAGGTAATGGATGCATTTAACCCACCTTTCAACAAGTTAAATGGAAGAAAGGCAGGAAGTAACAATTCTACAACTGCTTCTCTTGGATACCCCATGTAAAGCGGTGTTACCAAATAGTTCCACAACAGCATAACAACAACCGTTATGAGCCATCCCGATGCCAGACCAATCACTGCACCAGATAAAGTGTGCTTTTTTTTGTAAATGACAGATGCCGTACACGCAAAAGATAGTGTTTGTACGATATTCATGATACAACCTAATATTCCAGTATCGCTTACTGTAATCATTTCAAGGATTGCCACAATGACAGATACGATACAAGAAGTCATCGGTCCCCAAATAAAGCCGCCCAAAGTTACAATAACATCGGATGGGTCGTACTTTAAGAATAGAATAATCGGAATCCTGCCGACAACCATGGTGGCATAAGTGATCGCACATAGCATCCCAATAGTGGTGACTCTTTTTGTTTTACTGTTCATAATTGCTTTCCTCCGTGGCAAAAAATTAACACCCAAAAGAAAAGGTCTTTCGGGTGTTAACATTATAATTAGGCCACAGAAAAGAAAGTAAGCCCCTTAAAATCTGCGGAAATCTAACCATATCTTCTTTCATCCAGACTATACTGTTGGTTTTGGAATTACACCAAATCGTGCGTTTTACGCTCGCGGACTTTACCGCCAATCGGGAATTTCACCCTGCCCCGAAGACACTTTTATTCAGTTGTTTCCCCGCCATTATAACATCAACTATTTTTGGAAGCAATGAGTTGAAGATAGTTCGGAAGTATTTCGGAAATCGAGTCATACTCGGTTACAGTTTTTCATACGAAACTAAGTCAGTGAGTGGAATCCTCATGTGTTCATGTCTTTCTGTATCTGCTGGCGCTTCATTTCCATAACCGATTACCAAAATATTGATTGGCTCTAAATTATCGGGTAAATCAAATTCTTTCCGGATAACATCAGGCTGAAAGTAACATACCCATACGGTACCTAAACCTAATTCTGTTGCCTCCAACATCATATGGTCTGTTAGGATAGCTGCGTCAATGTCTCCGGTTTGCTTTTGGTCAAAGGGGCGAACCCATGCCTTGTTATGATCTGCACATACAATAATTGCAAGAGGAGCATTATAAATATTTGCCCCTTTGCTGATTTTTTCCAGTCCCTCTTTGCTTTCTACTGCAATTAAGTGAACCGGCTGTAGGTTTGCTGCTGTTGGTGCAACATGAGCAGCCTGCAAAATTTTATCAAGCTTCTCTTTCTCCACTTTTTTGCCACTGTAATTGCGTACAGAATACCGTTTTTTTGCAATCTCAATAAAATTCATCATGGTCAATCCTTTCTTGGTGCTGTATAATTTAGTTGACATATTCAATCGTCGTACTAATTTTAACATGGTGCAGTAGAATAACAAGATTGCACTTTTCAGGTAGATACTTCCCTCAAAGAAAGTACCCAAAAAGGAGTGAGTTTATAAAAATGAATTATCAAAAAGATCAATTTAGTTGTCCAGTGGAAGCCACACTTTTTCTGATTGGAGGAAAATATAAACCTCTCATTCTTTGGCATTTGATAGAAAAACCTTTGCACTACATGGAATTACAACGCTTAATTCCAAAAGCCACACCTAAAATGCTTTCACAACAACTTCGCGATTTGGAAGAATGTGGCATGATTCACAGAGAAGTAATTCCAGAAAAACCACCTAAAACCTTGTATTCACTTACCGCCTTTGGAAAAAGTATCATTCCGGTATTAGATTCTATGTGTAACTGGGGAATACACTTTCTTGAAGGATTGGATATTACACCGCCTTGTGGTTCAAAACTGTAAATAGTCTATTTGGGGAAGAGTAGACTGCCGTTTGTCGAATTTATATATGTTTTTTTCAAGTAATACAGGAAGCAATACTTGCAGCCTTATTTTATATAAAAAGAAGCGCCGGACAGAGCCAATAAGCCTATGTCCGGCATTTCCTATATCACGGATTCAAATTTATATCCACTACCCAGTACAGTGCGAATATAGCCACCCTTTGGTGTATCCGGCGTCAACTTGCGCCGGATCTGACCGATGACACTGGCAACGGCGGTGCCGCAGTGTTCACCGTCTCTATCCCATACGGCCTCATAAATCTGGCTGGCTGAGAATACCCAGCTGGGATGACGAGCCAGATATGTAAGGACAGCAAACTCATGGTGAGTCAGAGTAACAAGTTGACCTCTGCAGGATACTGTCTGCTCCTTTAGCCGAATTTCCAGATTTTTAAAAGAAAGAATGTTGCAAGGGAGAGGAGCCGCAATATGGTTAAGCTTCGGCTCGTTTGCGATAGTTTCCATAATTTTATTGAGTATATGTTCTTCGTGGTCAGTGACGGATAATATTAAAATTTTGCCCATATTGTTCGCCTCCTTTGCTTGGGGTAAATGCGGAAAACTGTTGTGCCAGTGGCCGCCAACTGTACCAGAATCAGCACAGCAAATAGACAAAAGCTCCTTTATCCACCTGCTTTCACTGATAAGGTCATTCTAAAACCTAAATGTCCACAAAATATTAGAAAGTTCGGACAGTTCAAAAAATAGTGTTCTACTCAACCGTTTCAATCGAATCCACAATATTCATTTTTGAAATTTTCCGTAGCGGAATTGCTGTTGCCAGCAAGCAAGCTCCTACTGCCAAGAGGGTTGCTTCAAGAATGGGCATGACAGGGATTGCAACAAGCTGGATGGTGTCGCTCGTGGCCGCCTCAATGAAGATCGTACAAACATATCCCAGCACGCTTCCAATCACAGAGGCAATGATTCCGTAATATGCACCTTCCCAAAGGAAAGTTTTATAAAGGCTATCGGCACTCATTCCAATGGCCCGCTGCATACCGATTTCTGTTACTCTGGTGTGAATATTTGTGTAAACGGTATTGATGATATTAAGAATACCAATCAGGCCAACGAAAAGAATCAGCCCCCATGCCAGCATTTGAATTTGTGCAAAGCTCTCTTTTAGTTGCTGGTCGGTTTCTTCATATGACAAGAATGTTGTCCCCGGTATTCTGTTACAAAACGCCTCGATAAATGTATCAAAGTTTTCCCTGTCAGCACCCTCGTTCAGTGTAGGCAAAAACTCTGAATAGGTATCTTTTCCCGTCAGGCGTTCATAGATAGCATCATCAACAATCACTTGAACACCATTTGTGAAACCGCCATTTCCAATACCAAGATAACCGTCATAGCCATCCAAGGTTTTCAAAACATTCAGCTCCATTCCCGCAACACAGATGTTTTCTCCGGCCTCTATATTTGTAAATTCAAGAACATCTTCGCCGTAGCTCATGGGAATAGGATTCCTTACTATACAGGCGTTCCCTGATTTCAGTTGTCCAAGCTGTTCTTCTGGTAATTGATCCCCCATAAAATAATCCCAATATTCATCGTTCAATCCGACAACCTGAAAAGTTTCGCCGGGTTTTAGTTGAAATTCAAGACTGATTCCATCGAGCTGCCCATTTTCATTTTGTTTGTAAAGCGAAAACTGTATAGCAGCTACGCTCTGTACTGCTTTATTTTTCTTTAAGGTATTCAGATCGTCTGCGGTAAATCCAACACTTTCATTTGTGATCTGATAATCTCCTAAATGGTTATCTTGCAGGGCACTTGCAGCGTTCAGTAAAGAGGAAAAACCTTGCAGTGCAATAAAAACCGTGATACTCATAACAAGGGACAAAATTGTAATTGCAGTACGGCCTTTATTTCTCTTTAAGTTCAGACGGGCATAGTATGCTTCAAAATTATGGATTTTCTTTGTTTTACGCTTTCTGCGTCGAATTTTCAGATTTGTTCCAGACATCGCCATAATAGGGGATACCCTTGCGGCTGATCTGGCTGCTGGTAATGCTGCAAACAACGCAAACGCCAAAGTGATTGCTCCGCTTAATATCAGTAAGGTTCCATTCAAAGAACTGTTTTCTGCTATTAGGGTTTTCAATTCGGAAGAATCCTGAACCAAGAACAATTCAGGAGAAACCAGGCCGGTAGCTGTCTCTAAAATCCCTCTGGCACTCAAAAAGCCAAGAAGCATACCAATAGGAATCCCAATCAGACACAATAGGGTTACTTCAATTACAATGATCTGATAAAGTTGTCCTTTTTCGCTTCCAATAGCCCGAAGTGTTCCATATCCCTTTATTCGTTTTGAGACAGATATTTTCAGAATGTTGTAAATCACAAGGCCAGCAGCCAGCAAAATTAAACTGCCCACTAATATCCCTGCGACTGTCATAAAAGAGAATCCCTTATCATTGGCATCCTCGGAATTTGCAGTATAGGAAATTCCCAAAGCGTTCAAATATACAATATTGTAGCTGGTATCAAGCTCATGGATGTTCAATTCCTTATTGAAGTCATCGACAACTGCTTGAAAACTCTTTTTATCGGCAGTCTGAATATCGACATTGTAATAAATATAAGATTCCGGTAGAAGTTGTTCAGCAGTTCCTTCCCCTACAACTCCCGTAACAGTGCCGCTTGTATATCCCAAGTAGTTATTTTTCAATATCCCTGTAAGAACAAATTCTGCTGTATAGGAATAGCTGTCCGCAATGTTGTGGCGAAGATTTTTTTGCAGTGAAAGTGTAATCTTATCTCCAATACCGCCCTCAAAGCCAAGATATTTCAGAATATCTTCCGAAAGAGCTATTTCCATCGGGGCTTCCGGCAGACGACCTTCTTCTACACTGGTACTGGATGGATAGATAGCGGCAGTATCATCCAAATATTCCATCAAACCAAGGGTGAGAGATGGGGAGAGTTCTAAACTTCCCATATAAATAGATTTCCCTACATAGGAAAGGCGCTCATCCTGTTCCAGTGCGTGAAGCTGATCTGCATTCATCTGCAAAAAAGTGGCATATCGGTTTCCTCCGATAGCGATGGCCTGCTGTTCCCGCATTGCACTAAGTACGCCAATGGATTGTCCTACAATGGTTGTCATCATAGTAGACAGCACAACGGCAATCAAAATAAGAATAGAAGTGACTTTTTGGGACAGCAGTTCTTTCAATGCTAATGTACGATAAGATTTCATTTCGCTGTCACCTCCGTAAGCACACCATCTACAATCTGAAACTGCCGGTCTGCCATTCGTGCAATACGGCTGTCATGGGTAATGACAACGAGAGCTTTCCCCATCTTTTTCCATACATTTTGAAGCAGTTCCATGACTTCGCCGCCGCTTTTGCTGTCCAGATTTCCCGTAGGCTCATCCGCAAAAATTACATCCGGCTTTGCAATCAAAGCGCGGGCAATGGCTACACGCTGCTGCTGGCCGCCGGATAACTCATGGGGCAGATGTTCCAAGCGGCCCTGAATGCCAAGCAGTTCTGTAAGCTGTTTCAGGTATGCTTCATTCGGTTTTTGCTTATCCAGCAAAAGAGGCATGATAATATTTTCTTTCGCCGTCAGAACCGGAAGCAGATTAAATTGCTGAAAAATAAATCCAATCCGTTTCCGGCGGAATGCCGACAACTCCTTATCGCTGTAACTGTAAATATCTTTACCATCGTAGGTCAGCGAGCCGGAAGATGGCTTATCCAAGCCGGAAAGCAAATGCAGCAGGGTACTTTTTCCGCTTCCCGATGGCCCCATGATAGAAATAAAATCGCTGGATACAATTTCGAGATTTGCACGATCCAAAGCCACCACTCGGTTTTCACCGTCACCATAAATCTTTGATAAATTCTTTGCCTCAATATTCATAAAAAACACTCTCCTTATTTGTGGTATAAGGAGAGTGTAAATGATAAATCTCAAAAATCGCTCAAGGATTACACGAAATGAAAAATAGCAGTTGCGGATGCACCGCCCCAAACCCTATTTTCCAAAATCAATCGGCCACCATGTTTTTCACATAAAATTCTGCTGCTGTAAAGCCCCATTCCAAAATGTGAGGAATTACTACTTGTCGTTTCAAAGGGGGTTGGCCCATTCTGCACGAGAGACAGCGGATAACCAGCACCATCATCTTCTACATTCAAGGTCATAGAATCATTTTGCAGCGTTATTTGAATAGAGATTGCTTTTTCTGCAAATCGCGCCGCATTTCCAATCAGATTTTCCGCTACGGTAAGAAATAGCCCGTGATCTATACAAACTGTTCCACCTGATGGTACTAAAACAGAAACTTTTTTGGATAGTGCTAACATTCGTGCTGTTTCCTGCAATTCACTCTGTAAAACTGATAGTCTGATTTCTTTTGGCTTAACAGAGAGTTGTTCCAATTTTTGAACACTGCTCATAGCTTCTACATACTGCTCGATCCGTAAAGTGTAACTTTCCAGCCGGTCTATGGTCTGTTCGTCCTGAATACCTTGCCGCAAAAGTTTTACACTTCCTTTTAATACCGTAATCGGGTTACGCAGATCATGGGAAAATGCGGCATTGAGCCGTTTGCGTTCCTCGGCCTGTTGCCACAACAGCCGATTCGATTTCAGAAGTTCACTCCGCATTTCTTCAAAGGCAGCACATAGTTGTCCCATTTCATCGTTAGACAAAATCGGCAGCGAAAAATCCAGATCATTATTCTGAATCCGCATAATGCCATTTTGCAGGCAGGAAATAGGCTGTTTCAATTTGAGATAATAAAAAAGAAAGACTGAAACAATCAATCCGCCTACTGGAAAAAGAATACAGGAAACCGTCTGCACAATGTTTAGGATAGCCAAAATACGCTGTTGTGACACCGTAGGAGACGGCAGAGGTACAACAGAGCCATCCGACAAGATTTCTACACCGCCTAAAGGATAATGGTTTTCAATGCCTCGGCATAGGAAGATAACTGCCCCAAGCAGGAGAAATGCCACTGCCAAACAGGAGAGGGATAATAGCAGGAAAGATTTCTTTAGTCCCATATTTTTTAGGCGTTCCACCGATAACCACACCCCCAAACCGTTTCAATGTAATTATGCAATGTATGTGCTGCAAATTTAGCGCGTATTTTCCGAATATGCTCCATAATTGTATCGCTGTTTCCGTCCCCATCCAAGCCCCACACAAGCTCATAAATTCGCTCACGGTCAAAAACCTGTCCTGCATTGAGGGATAAAAGTTCTACAATCTCAAACTCCCTCTTAGATAGCGGGATGTTCTGATTATTGATTGTAACTGTTCGGGCAGAATAATCCAGTATCAATTCACCAAAGAAGCGCACTGCCGAATTATTTTGGCGTCGCTGCTCCCGGCGCAGATGTGCGGCAATACGCGCCCCCAATTCATCCAAATCAAAGGGCTTGACGATATAATCATCCGCCCCGGCCTGAAATCCAATGATCTTATCGCTGGATTCAATACGAGCAGTCAAAAAAAGAATGGGACAGGCAATGTGTTCCCGTATCTGCTGGCATACAGTCAGACCATCCATTCCCGGCATATTGATGTCCAATAAAATTAAATCTGGTTTGCAAGCTACTTTTTTGAGCGCTTCTTGTCCGCTATAAGCAGTCAGAATATCATATTGTGTTTGAAAATAACTCTGTATCATATCAACAATACCGCGTTCATCATCAACGATCAGTAATTTAGGATTCAAAATCATGCACCTCCGTTCTTTGTATGATATATGGTAAATCTCAAAAATTTCTCAACACTCTATGAAACCACAGCAGCTAACATTATAAGCACTCAATTCAAAACCAATTCGCTTTTTCTGCTTTGAATTGAGGGGTATCGCCTTCCTGGTATGGATTATAGGTATTGCGATTACACCCAAATTCTTTTAATGCCTTTATTTTATTATCCTCTGTCCACTCAACCAGCGAGATTCCATCAAATTCCTCTATACTTCCATTGTTCATTTCATTTTTGAAATACCACTCCACAATCGTTTGATCTCCCTTATGAAAAAATTGCTTGATTTCCCAAATCACCACCTTGCCACGGGTATTCCATTCCTGAAACCAATGCTTTACTGTTTTTCGGTTGTTATACTGGGGACTCCAGCTTTCTGTATAGATTACATCTTCTGTAAAAATATCATCAATGCCCATATCCTGCTGATTGAGCCACATATCAAACCATAGTCGAATCGTTTTTTCTCGTTCATTCATAATATAAACACCTCACCACTCTATGAAACCACAGCCGTTCCCCTACATTATACGATATTCAGAACAAACATTGAAGATAAATGAATTAAAAATGGCGGCCTTGCTTAACAAAGCCGCCGAATAAAAAAGCTTCATTCCACAAAGAACAGAACCCGCCGGATCAGCTCCGGGATATTGACCGGGGCGGTGATATAGTCGTTCACGCCCTCATGCCGGTATTCATATTCCGTGGCAGGGTCGTTGTTCTCGGTGAGGATAAAGAACGGCAGAAGCCGGACAGGGGGATTCTTCATTTGGAACATCCCCGCCACCCGCCGCAGCGTATGAAACAGCTCCATTGCTGTGCCGTCCGGCAGTTCCAGATCGCACAAGATCAGTTCTATTTCCTTATCCTCAAAAATCCGGCGCTTGGCTTCCCAAATCGAGGAAACCAGAATCAGGTCAAAGCCCTTTTGTAGCATAGCAGCCCGCAGCACTTCGGCGCTGGTATCTTCTGCATAGACAAAGAGCAGCTTGTGAAAAGTCGGGGCCTTTTCGCCGGATAACTGCCGGTAGGCGTATTCCACCAGCTTATCTTGTAGTAGCAGTCCTTTCATTTTGTCCATGCACAGCGTCGCGCCCCGGCGCATAGCTTCCTGTTCGTAGTCGTCCTTGTCATGACAGGACGCCAGAATAAAAGGCAGCTCCTTGTCTGCGGCCCGCACCTCGTCCAGAAAGTCCATGCCGGAACCGTCCGGCAGGTCGAGATCACAGCAGACCACCAGCGGCATTTCCTCTTGGATGGCAGTCCGCGCTTCTTTCAGCGTACAAGCCGTTTTTACCGGGTAGCCCCGGTGCTGTAAGTATTTTTGCAGGCACCATGTATAGGTGTCGCTGTCGTCGATCAGCAGTATCTTTTTCATGTGTCCTCACCCCCAATATTGATTTACCACAAGCATAAACTACAAATGTTACACAAATGTCCGAGGTGCCTTTGATTTCGACAGAAAAACAGGCTGAATTGTTACAACGCTCGGACATTTCAAAAATCTTTTTGAGAAATGGCGGAAAAAGCGGGGCAGCATACGCCGCCCCGCCGATCTCAAAAGGTTATTCCATTGCCCGCATTTGTTCTGTTAATGAACGCTTTTTCAAATCCCGTATTTCCCATACAGAAAGAATCAACTGTAAAAGAATCAATATTAGTAGATATCCACCTATCTGCATTGTTGGAAATTGATATGAGAGATTTGGCATACCGAATAGAATACCAACAGCTTTGCTTACAGGAATAGCTATGGGAATACCAACCAAAAGAACGATTCCAAATGAAACAAGTACATATAGCAATCCCTCTGTTATGAGAGAACGATATAATTGTTTTAGGCTTAATCCAACAGAGCGTAATGTACTGATTTCCTGTTTACGCGCTTGATGGTTAGAGAGCGTCATATTGATTAGATTGATTATTCCAAACAGCAAAATTAGTAATGACAGCATTTGCAAACTTCCAAACAATAAGTTCATAGAAGATTCCATGTACTCTACAACATCATTATAGCTGCAAATAGAAAGCCCCTTTTCTTTAGAGGTAATTTTCTGCTGAATGGCTGATTCTATTTCATCATTATAAGTTTTATCAGTTATGATCTCCCATGAGTAAGCAAAATTTTCTGTGTTTGTGAATAGTTGTTGTGCAAGTTCTTGTGTAATTATAAGATTCGCTGGATCAATAGCATCTGTACCGTTTTCGGTTCCGACAAAGCTCTTATCAAAGAAACCGGAAACAATACATTCTATTTCCTCTCCACTATTTGTAATCTTTATAGGCGTCCCTTTTGTAACCCCCAGTTCCATATATCCATCTGTCAATAAAACTTCAAACTGGTTCTTAGGCATTTGTCCATCTATCAAATGCTGTTCAACAAAGCTAAAATTACCTTCTGTACTTTGAACCGAAATTATATCACACATTCCCTCAGTAGCATTTCCATTGATAGAATAATGACACATTCCTACTGAATCTCTAAGTGGTATAATCTTTTGGATTCCTTTAGTATTCAAAAGTTCTTCTCTCAAAGATTCATTTAGCGGATTATTTATTTCGTTTTTTCCAACTGATTCTTCAGAAAGATATATACGGAAGCTTCCGCCGTTTACAAAAAACTTTTCACGGACAAATTGCTCTGGCGTATTACTAACTGCTGCGGATGCAGATATAAATAAGAGTAATCCTCCAAATATCAAGGAAAGCAATGTACTGGCTGTCTTTTTCTTATCACGTCCAAGATTTAATAGAGCTAAAGAGTAAGGTGAAATTTTCTTATTATGTTTTCGAGATTGCATCGGAGCATTTCGATAAGCTATATATCGTACTGCCTCAATAGGGGAAGTAGTTGCCGCAATTTTAAGTGGCTTGCGAACAGATAATTTCACCATAAGAGTGCAAATGATGGAAACGCCTATCATTACAAAAGGAATATTGATAGGAGAAAAACCGCTGGAAAATTCATTACTTCCCAAAACAGTTCCGACAATCGCACCCAAAACAATACCCGGAGGAATTCCAAGCCATGATAAATATCTACTTTCATAGTTTATCATTTTCTTTATCTGTAATGCAGTTGTACCTAAAGTGCGTAACTGTCCGAAATTTCTTATTTTTTCATTGATAGAAATTCTGAAAATACTTTGGATTACCGTTATACCGGCAAATAATACCAACACGGACAAACTTACAAAAGTTAGTATATTTTCAAATGACAATCCCATATTCTCTCTAAAAAAGAGAAAACTTAAGCTATAATCAGCACCAATTTCTTTTCCAATAGAAGCAATTCTTTCTTTTAGAATTTCTTTTGATGTTGAATCTGCATCAGCAAAACAAACATAGCTTTGGTATTTTGCAGGATTATAATTAGAACTATTTTCTACAAACGATTTTGATATATAGCACGAGTAATTGCCCTGTGATTCAGTCGAGCTTTCCGTAATCCCAGAAATCACAAAATCTTGTGATTTTCCGTTTATTTGAAAAGAAATTTTATCTCCGATTGCAGTATTAGAAAAATATTTGTTCACCATTTCACGGTCAACTGCAATTTCATTTTCTTTAGATGGCATAGTCCCATCTTTTAGTGTAAATTGATTTCGGGCAATATAGCATGCCGCATCATCCATATATGCCAAATACAATGAATATCCCTCTGGCATTTTTATTTCTCCCAGATTGTAAAGCGACGCTACCATTTCGATTTCTGGTTGATGACGAAGTTTTTCAATTTTATCCTCTGTCAGATTATCATAGCTGGCTTGAAAAGTGGCCATATTATTTTGAGATTCCTGAAAAGCAAAAAATAATGTTCCACACATTGACATCAAAAACGCCGCCAGTGAAATAGCAATTATTATCATAAAATTCCGGCGCTTCTCGCTTTGCAAACTTTTCTTTGCCAGCTTCTTTGTAATGGCGCTGGTATCATTTTCAAAAGGCCATGTCATAGCCTGCCACCTCCTTACTCCACGA
>ENA-UAIC01000449-UAIC01000449.1-human-gut-metagenome-genome-assembly--contig:-NODE-449-length-15154-cov-6.135969_pt1 | contig 15154 bp, 9 predicted proteins | sample MGYA00244413_ERZ654377 | MGnify/ENA primary metagenome ERZ654377 (study PRJEB26926, sample SAMN06165148) | human gut metagenome | biome: ENVO:00009003; feature: ENVO:2100002; material: ENVO:00002003...
ATAAGAGACAGATATGAGGAGATAAATGGAAGGGAAAGTTATTTATTTAACAAATGTAGACCGTCGTTTCTTTATGATGCGCAAAGCCTGCAGTGAATTAAAAAGAGAGGGGCTTGTTCCGGCGGAATATGAGACGCTGAAAGTAGAAAGTACTTCTTTATGGAGCAGAATCTGGGAAAAACAACTTGGCGATGCCGATTTAGTTATGATTCGTTTTATGGGAACGACTATCCGGACGATGTTTTGGGATAAATGTCTGGCGTTTTTTGCGGCTAAGTCGATTCCGTACTACATGGATGCTGCGGGATCTGCGGAGGAAGAGGCGCGGAACGGAGTAAGTGAAGCGGATGTTGAAAAGATTAAGCAGTATAGTTTTTACAGCGGAATCAAAAATTATAAAAACTTGTGGCTCTTTTTGCAATTTATAACGAATAAAGGCGGGGAGATGCCGGCAGAACCGTCCGCTTACTACTGGGCAGGAATATATCATCCTGGACTGCCGGAACTGTGTACAACCGATTTGAGAAGATATAAAAAAATGTTCTGCAGAGAGGACCGACCAACGGTTGGGATGATTTTTTACAGAGATGAGTGGATATGGGGAGATTTACAGTATCAGAATGCGTTTATTCGTGAATGTGAAAGGCAGGGCATGAATGCAATTGCCGTATTTACTAACGGACTTCCTGTTTCCGAAATGGGAATGCCTACGCTTAGCGAAGTATTTCATAATTACTTCATGGCAGACGGGAGGCCGGCAGTAGATATAATTGTTAATACCTTGAAATTTTCTTTTACCGCATCAGGATCTATTACAAAAGAGGAACTAAAAAAAATAAGCATTCCTGTTTTGGAAGGATATTCCTTAATCATGCCTGAACAGGAATGGGCGAGATCCAAAGAAGGCATGAATCCCGTGGAAATATCCATTAGTATTTCCATGCCGGAGTTTGACGGAATTATTCATGGTGTGCCTGTTGCGGCAAAACATATGAAGGAAAATGGAGAGGTGGAATATCTTCCTATTTCAGAGCGTATGGCTTTTATGGTTTCCAAGGCAAAAAAATGGGCGTTATTGCGGAGTAAAGAGAATAAAGATAAAAAAATTGCAATTATCTTCCATAATTATCCGCCCACTAACGCAAGCATCGGAAGTGCATTCGGTTTGGATTCTATTGAAAGTATCCGCCTGCTTTTACAGCGTATGAAGAAGGAAGGATACCGGGTTGATTTTATTCCTGAAGATACGGAGAGTTTTATTAAGACCTTAACTGCTCATGCGACAAATGATATATCCATGCTTACTGATAAACAAGTAGAAGAATGTAATAAAAATTTTTCTAAGGCGTATATTGACTTTTTTGCAACATTTCCTGAATCGGTAAAGCGACAGATGGAAAAAGACTGGGAAGAGGCTCCCGGTAAAGTTATGCTTGATGATTATAAAAACTTATTGGTTCCCGGAATTATGGACGGCAATATTTTTATTACCGTTCAGGCGCCTCGCGGATATGGGATGGATCCTGCCAAGATTTATCATGATCCTTATGTAGCGCCTACTCACCAATATATTTCCTTTTATCAATGGATTCGTGATGAATGGAAAGCAGATGCCGTTATCCATGTAGGGACACATGGGAATCTGGAATGGCTTCCCGGAAAGGGAGCGGGGCTGGATAGGGAAAGTTATCCCGATTTGTCATTGGGGGACCTGCCTAATATTTATCCTTACCATATGACAATTACAGGGGAAGGTATACAGGCTAAAAGAAGAAGTGCAGCATGTCTGGTTGATCATTTGCCGGCACCACTTGCCGAAGCGGGTGTTTATGATGAGCTGGCGGAATTGGAAAAGATGATGGACGAGTATGCCCATTTTATGCAAATACAACCGGAAAATGCAGGCTCTTTGGAGCCGATGATCAGAGAACTTGCCGAAAAAGCCGAATTAGACGGGGAAATACCTTATGATGAGAACAAGCCTTTTCCAGAATATGTCGGAAAACTTCATCAATACCTTGAAGAATTGAAGAATGGTGAAGTCCATGTGGGACTTCATATATTGGGACAAGCACCCCAAGGAGAAATTCTTATCGATGAAATTCTCCAGTTTCTGCGATTGGATAACGGGGAAATCCCGTCAATTTATGAAATATGGGCGGAAAAATATGACACCACCGTTGATGAAATCATTGGCAACGCAGGAAAGTTGCATCCCCGGTTTCAAATCACTTACAGTGAGCTGATGTCAAGAATACGGAATGAAACTAAAAATATTATAAAAATATTAGAGGCCTATGATTTCAGTGATGAAGGAATAGAAAAAGCTCTTCTTGAAACTTGTATATCCGAGGAAAATGAATCGTGGAAGAAGAAGGTGGCAGGTATACTTTCCTATATATGTCATGACCTGATTCAGCGCTTATGGAAGACTGCGGAGGAAATGGATCATATCATGGATGGGCTCTCTTCGCGGTACATACTCCCTGGACCGTCAGGATCTCCCCACACTGGAGGAGTCAATCTTTTACCGAGCGGACGTAATTTTTTCGGCTTAGATCCGAGGGTGCTTCCTACAAAAGCAGCATGGGAGCTTGGTAAAAGATTGGGTAATCAGGTCATTGAGCAGTATATTGCCGATGAAGGAAAATATCCCGAAAATATAGGAATGGTATTTTGGTCAGGCTCCAATATGCGCAGCCATGGTCAGTGTATAGCGGAATTTCTCTATTTTATGGGAATCAAGCCTGTTTGGGAGAAAGGAAGCCTTCAGGTTAAACGGTTGGAAGTGATTCCCCTTTCTGAATTAATGCGTCCCCGTATAGATGTGACCGCTAGAATCAGCGGGTTATTCCGTGACACAATGCCTACTGTTGTCGAATTGCTGGATAAAGCTGTTTTACTGGCAGCAGATCTTAATGAATTGGAAGATGACAACTATATCAAAAAACATATTTCCGAGGAAAGCAGCTTAATGGAAAAAAGCGGGATGACACATGAAGAATCTTGGCGGAATGCAGCATACAGAATTTTTGGTGATGCGCCGGGGACTTATGGTGCTGGGGTGTCGGCGCTTTTGGAATCCAAAAATTGGCAGACCGTCGATGATTTGGCTGATGTCTTTGTACGATGGGGCGGTCATGCGTATGGAGGAGCGGTAAAAGGTGAATATTCTCCGGAACTGTTCAGAAAACGGTTATCCGTTATGGATGCCACCGTAAAGAATGAGGATAATCATGAAACGAATATGCTCAGTTCTGATGATTATAACGCCTATCATGGAGGGATGATTGCTGCGGTAAGAAGTATACGAGGATCAGCACCCCATTCTTATGCCGGCGACAGTGCAGATCGGCTGCGTCCAAAAGTAAGGACAGTCCAGGAAGAAGCAAAGCGTATTTTTCGTATGGAGTCGATTAATCCCAAGTATATTAACGGTATGATGAATCACGGATATAAAGGAGCATCCGATATGTCAAAAATGGTGTCTGTCAGTTTCCAATGGGATGCGACAAGCGAGGTTATGGAAGATTGGATGTATGAAAAGTATGCAGAAAAATATGCACTTGATGAAAAGGTACAGGACTGGATGAAACGTGTAAATCCTTGGGCGTTGCAGCGTATTACCGAAACGCTTCTTGAAGCTGAAGCAAGGGGGCTGTGGAATGCAAAAGAAAAGACAATGAAGGAACTAAAAAATCTGTATTTATCCATTGAGGGAGAATTGGAAGGCGAAGGGGATAACAATGTGTGAAATTCCACCAATTCGAATGCTTGTGCTCACGTTAACCGGCCGATGTAATTTTAAGTGCCTTTATTGTTATGCTTCAGAGCAGGATCCAGTTGATATGACTGAAGAAACTGCCATAGCTGCAGTGGCTTTAGCGCATGTGTCGAAAAATCAATTTCTTCTCCAGTTTTCCGGAGGAGAACCGTTGCTGCAATTTCCTTTAATCCGGAAAGTAGTGGATTTTGTAGAGAAAAATCATGTGAATGCACAGATGCAGATACAAACGAATGGAGCTTTGCTGACGAAAGACATTGGAAAGTGGCTTTTTGACCATCATGTAGGAATTGGTATTTCTTGTGACGGTCGTCCTGAACTTATGAACAACTTGCGTGTTTCAAAAGATGGAGACAGATCTTCGCAAAAAGTGATTCAAGCTTTCCAAAATCTGGGAGAGTCAAATATAGAGGCCGGAATTACTTGTGTCGTAACTGATGACACGGTAGAGCAGCTGGATGGGATTGTTGATATGGCATACTTTTATGGGAATGTCCATCAGATTGGTTTTGATATACTCAGAGAGCAGGGGCGCGGGAAAGGATTACGTGCGCCCACTGCCGAGCAAATGGAAAAGCTCTTGAAAGAACTGCAAAGAAAATGGATATGTTGGAAGAAATTACAGGAAAACATATTCATTTTACACAGGAAGATCGGGTGCGAATGCTGCAGAGGACGGGGAAGTATGAGTTTCCTCAATGTTTTGCTATGAATGGGGAAGCTGCTTTTGTGGATGTGCATGGTGATATTTATGCCTGTTCTTCACTGATGGGAAAGAGTGAATACAAATTGGGCAATGTATATACAGGCAGGTGCCCGGAAAATGTCAGGAAGGTAGGAGCGTTCATTAGGAACTCCATGAAAGCGTGCAGAATGTGTGAGTATTTCTCACTTTGCGGCGGAGGATGCTTTTCCCGATGGCTTGATAAGAACGGACAAGTAAGGTGTTCAGAAGCAGAATGCGCATTGAAAAAATTTTTTATTAAACGGTATCTGAGAAGACAGGAGAAAGCTATATGAAAAGACAGGGAGTATTTCCGTTTACCGCGATTATCGGACAGGAAGAAATGAAGAAAGCGCTTATACTTAATGTGGTCAACCCCCGATTAGGTGGTGTTCTTATCCAAGGGGAAAAAGGAACTGCCAAATCTACTGCTGTTCGTGCGCTGGCAGATTTATTACCGCCACGAAAATGTATACAAGGATGCCATTATCATGATGATCCTGAGAATAAAACAAACTGGTGTGACAACTGTTACGAATTGTATGACACCAAAGAACCTCCAGTAATATTATTGCCGATGAAAGTGGTGGAACTGCCGGTCAGCGCGACAGAAGACCGTATAGTAGGGACATTAGATATTGAAATGGCGATACGGGAAGGACGCCGTAGTTTTGAAACAGGTATTTTGGCAGATGCGAACCGTAATATCTTATATGTAGATGAGATTAACCTTTTGGACGATCATGCGGTAGATATCCTTTTAGATTCGGCAGCTATGGGAATTAATACAGTGGAGCGCGAAGGAATTTCCTATTCCCATCCTGCGCAGTTTTCTCTTGTAGGAACAATGAACCCGGAAGAGGGGGACATCCGTCCACAGTTATTAGATCGTTTTGCATTATCAGTCAAAGTTGCGGGGGAACAAAATCCTGAGAAAAGGGCGGAGATTGTAAAACGCCGATTGGCATATGAGGCGGATTCGAAGAAGTTTATTGCCGATTGGAAAGAGGAACAGGAAAAAGAAGTGGGGAGGATAGAGCAGGCTATAAAATTGCTTCCACGGGTTATGGTTTCTGACAGTTTGTTGCTTCTTGCCGCTAAAATATCTATATTGCTTGGGGTTGATGGGCATCGGGCAGATATAACATTGATTAAAACAGCAGAAACAATAGCAGCTGTTGAAGGACGTACGGCAGTAAACAGGGCAGATCTGAAAGCGGCGTCAAGAATGGTTCTCCCACATCGTATGCATCGCCGCCCATTTGAAGAACAAACATTGAATTGGGAGCAGGTGGATCAGGTTATTGATGATGAAGCGCAATAATTTTCCTTTTTCCGCTGTATTGGGACTAAATCATGCAAAAACAGCCATACTTATTGTGCTGGTAAATCCTCGCGCCGGTGGTCTTTTGATTTCCGGACCTCGAGGCATTGGCAAATCTACACTGATGAGAAGCACACAGGAACTGATTGAAAGACCGTGGCGGGATATACCGGTAAGTGTTACCGAAGACCGGTTGTTTGGTACCATTGATACTGAAAAAGCCATTTACAGCGGACAGAAAAAATTGTATCCCGGAATTATTAATGAAGCGGATCAAGGTGTGCTCTATTTAGATGATGCTAATTTATTGCGGGAGGATTTGCTGGATTCTATTTTAAATATTGCAGAAGTTGGGGCGTATCAGCTTGAACGAGATGGATTATCACTGCGGTGTGATACGAGTTTTACCGTTATTGCCGCGATAAATCCGGAAAGCGGGATGCTATCCGGGGCTTGTTTGGATCAGTTTGGGCTTTTCGTAAATGTTGACAATATCCATGATGAAAATACACGTGTTGAGATATTAAAACGTACTATTTCTTTCGAAAAGGATTGTGCGTCTTTTTGTAATTTATGGAAATTGGAAAATGAAAAAATAAAGAAGGCAATACATTCTGCAATGTCCTTGCTGCCCAAAGTGGTTGTTTCATCGGCCATGATACAGTTGGCATCGGTATATGCTTTAAAAGCACATGTATCCGGACATCGGGCGGATATCTATTTAATTGAAGCGGCACGAGCATTGGCTGCCTTGGCAGAAAGAAGATATGTATTGCCTAAGGATCTGGAAAAAGCGGCGGAATTTGTACTTCCCCACCGTATGAGAAAGAACTGGGAAGAGGAACTGCCGCAGTCTGATGAACTGGAAGATCCGGATAAAAACAATACAGAGAAAGCTCAGGAATCCGAAAATAACGATCCTGGTGATGATGGAGAGGATCCAAGCGAGAATCATATTGTTGAAGCGACGGGGAATGGGGGTAACAATAATGAATCATCATCGGATATGCCGGAATTTCCGCAGGGGGCGGATGATGAAAAAGTAGATTCCGCAGATTTACATGTAACTCTTCCTCCGCTCTGGATACAGAACGAGAAAAAACAATTTACCCCCAAAGGCAGTGGAAAGAGACATATAACGAGAAGCGATGAGAGACAGGGACGGTATGTAAAAGCCGGTATTCCTAAGGGTGAAACACATGATATTGCAATTGATGCCACACTCCGCGCAGCGGCACCCCATCAAAAAGGCAGACAATCCAACAGATGCGCTGTGGTCATCCGTCATGAGGATATCCGGCGGAAAGAAAGGGAAAAAAGGACAGGCAATATATTTTTATTTCTTGTTGACGCAAGTGGATCTATGGGTGCCCGTGAACGGATGAAAGCGGTTAAGGGGGTGGTATTTAAAATGCTGGCGGATGCTTACCAGAAACGTGATAGAGTGGGTATGATCGCATTTAGGCGGGATAGGGCGGAAGTCCTTTTACCGATAACACGAAGTATAGAATTTGCACAAAAGAAGTTAGCAGCACTTCCCACTGGCGGGAAAACACCACTTGCCCAGGGACTTATAAAAGCGGAAGATATGCTCGACAGGCTTTACAGGCAGGATCCGTTACAAGATCCGGTGTTAATTTTGATTACTGATGGGAGAGCAACCAATTCGCTTAATAAAAATACAGACCCCGTGAGAGATGCATTGTCAGAAGCAGAGCGGATTGGACATCGGCATATGCCGATCGCAGTGATTGATACAGAATCGAGTTTTATTAAACTGGGACTTGCAAAAGAATTGGCGCAGAAAATGGGTGCATCGTATTTTCATGTAGACAAGATAAGCGAAGATCGTTTGCTATGCATAGGACGGCAAACAGCTTATGAGCGAGGACAGTATGATTTGTAGAATATTATTCCTTTTCACAGTGATCTTTTCAGCATTGTTTCATTTGACGGTTTATGGGAATGAATCAGTTCGATTGGATGTACAATTTCCTTACAGTTTGAATGGAGAAAAGCATAAAGTAATACCTGCGGGGAGTACACAAATTTTATTTTTAAATATTGAGAGCATAGATCTTCCGAAAGAAGAAACGGCTGATATCAAAGTGACTCTGCCAAGTGGTATCCATGCGCTGAAAATGGAAGGCTGGAACACGGCAAAAGATAATGTGATTACAGCAAAGTGGAAGCTGCCGGCCAATTATGGACAAGTCTTTTCGGTTGTTTCTCTTTCTTGTGATAAGGATCTGAAAGAAGGGAATTATGCAATTTCTGTAGAAATTCGTTATGACGGTAAAGAATATATACAAAAAGTTGATTTCAGTATCGGCAAAAGCGAAGCATCCGCTGCAGGAGTTTCTGAAGAAAAGGAAAATTCTACTTGGTATATACAACGTATCGTTGCCCCTGTAGATGAAGATGGAAAAGTCGATCAAAGAGAAGCAAAAGATATATTGTATGTACGGGATGTGACTCTTGAGAACATAAGGAATCGGCTTATAGGAAGCAAGCCCACAGATTGGCCGTCATTATTGAATACGCCGGCAGCGTATATTCTCCTTGAAATGAGAAATCCGAATAAAGATACAAGAACACTTCATTTCGTGGCAGAACTTGTGGACCGGCCCAGTGGTGAAGTGAAGAAGGGATTAATTTCAGTCAGGACTGAAGATGGAGGTATCGGCTGGAGTGATGAGAACACTGATGCTACGGAAGCATCTATAGGTCTTTTGCCGCAAGTAAGCCAACCGGTTATCATGCCGCTTTATATAAACCCATTCACCATTAATGAAGGCAATTATAATTTACGGATTACTTTGACTGATGGAAATATATCAAAAATAACGGAAGTTCCATTGACGATTGTAAAAAGAAAAGGTACAGGTATGTTTGCCATCGGTTTTGCCGGGGCATGTGTAGCATTCGTAATAGCATCCTTTAAGAAGCTGAGGGAATGTACTATCCAGATTGGCGCACGGGGAGATATTACGGTGGCTCTTTTCGCCGCGCTTGCTTTTGGCGGCGTTGTTGTGCCGGTAACTTTGCTGGGAGACTTTTTTCATGTTATCTTAGGGCCGTTTTCGGGGCTTATAACAGGGATTTTAAATGGTATTGTGCAATACCTCCTTTTAATGGCGTTGTTAATTTTATTCAGGCGTCCCGGTGTATTATCGTTGTTTTTCCTGATGCGTTGGCTCCTGTCTGCCATACTTTTCGGGCGTGTTACATTGGTGGGAATCCTGATTTGCTCAGTATCTATTGTTGTTTTAGAGTTTGTGCTATGGGTTTGGGGATTCTTTAAAAAAGAAGTAATCACGGAACAATACGCTGTTTTGATTGCGGTAATGATAGGTATAGCTGATGCGTTTATTACCTTTATAAACATGCAGCAGATGATGTTCTTTTATCGTTTATACTATGCCGATTGGTTTATTGCCCTCTATATGCTGGTTAATGGGATTCTATACAGCAGTATTGGTGCCTGGATGGGATATCGTATGGGAGAGAAGCTTAAGCAGGTGATGGGAACATGATTTTAGATATTCAAAATGTATCTTGCCGATATACTTCCAGAGAAAAGGATACGCTTACAGGAGTCAATCTTCGTATAGAAGAAGGAGAAATGGTGCTTATTGCAGGTAGATCCGGATGTGGAAAATCTACTTTAGTAAAAGCGGTGACAGGACTGCTGGATAAAGAGGATGGTTCTATAGACGGGAAAATCTTTTTGGATGGAAAGGACACGGCGGCGATGTCCGCAGAAGAGATAGGCGTTTTTGTGGGAACAGTATACCAAACACCGGACGATCAGATTTTTGCGATGACCGTTGCCGATGAAGTGGGGTTTGCTCTTGAAAACAGAGGGATAGAAGCTTCTGTTGTTAAAGAGAAGGTTAAGGAAGTTCTTGCACGCACGGGATTGGATGGGATGGAAGAAAGAAGTATTCATGAACTTTCGGGTGGACAAAGACAGCGGCTTGCCTTAGCATCCGTATTAGTGACAAAGCCGAAATTGCTTATTCTTGATGAGCCGGTGAGCCAGATGAATCCCCAGGGAGTGCAGTCTTTTCTTGAATTGTTAGTTTCTTTGCAGAGAGAAGAACATATGACCATTGTAGTTGTTGAGCATAGGGTCAATGAGCTGGCTGCGTGGTTTCCTCGTCTTTGTATTATGCATAAGGGTCATTTTGTATATGATGGATTAATGGATGAATCATGGTATGTCCTGGGCTCAAATGATGGATATGGAATTCGTGAACCGCAAAGCGTTAAATTGGGAAGATTTATGAAACTAGAAAAATTATCTTACTCGTTAAAGAAGACTGCGGAGGAAATAAAGCAAGCAGGTATAAAATTCCAAAAATCCATAGGGCCATGTATAGCAGAAGATAGTAGTGATGAGTTGATTTTAGAAGGTAAAAATATCACTTACAGATATCCCGGTGCGGATTCTGATACATTAAACGGATTGAATTTTAAAATCAAGAAGGGATCTATCAATGCACTCATGGGGTTTAATGGCGCAGGGAAATCAACACTCATGAATATTTTATCGGGGTTGGAGGAGCCTTCCTCAGGGGAAATTTTAATTCATGGGAAATCGATAGGGAAGCGGAGAGAATATATTGGATATATGCTGCAGGAAGCAGACCTGATGCTCCTAAATGATTCAGTTCGGGAAGAATTGCTATGGAATAATAAAACAATGACAGAAAAAGAATTGGATATTTTATTGCACAAGCTTCACGTATATCATTATCGGGATGATTTCCCGCTTGCCTTATCAAAGGGGCAGCGCCTTCGCGTCGTTTTGGGAGCATTACTTTCACGAAGAGACAATGAGCTTCTTTTATTGGATGAACCGACAACGGGACAGGATCAAAAAAGTCTTGAAAGTCTCAGTATGCTCCTTTCCTATGCAGCGGAGCAAGGAAAAACAATATTTTTTTGTACGCATGATATTGAATTGGCATCATCACTGGCAGATCGTATCTTTGTGCTGGCACAAGGACATTTTGTAGCGGTGGGGGCACCTCATGAAATATTCAGTAATAAAGAAGTTCTTAGAATGGGGGGATTATCCATACCACCGATGCTTGAATTATCGGAATACCTTGGTATAGATCCCTGTATAACAGTAAAGGAGGTGATGCGCCATGTCCTTTAGGCAATTATGGGAAGGTACGAACAATGATACTTTCTTTTCACGGTTGGATGGAAGGACTAAATTGTGTGTCCTGTTTCTTTTTGCTCTGATTATGGTTATTGTGGATAATCCACGGACATTATTTATTTTGTTTTCTATAAGTATAGCGCTTCATATAGCTGCGGGAACACCCGTATATAAGTGGAAGGTGCTTGCGGTATTTATTTTATTTGGGTTGTGGGGATCTGTTGCCAGCCAGGCATTGTTCTTTGCACAAAATCCACGTACTCCTATTCTTATGTTGATCAGTCCTACATTTCCTGTTTTAGGTGCACTGACCGACGGACTTTATATTTATCAGGAGGGAATTGTGTATGGTGCGATACAGGGAATGAGATCTGTATCTATGATCGCATTGGGTCTGCTTGTATGCTGGACCAGCGATCCTCGCCAGCTTTTAAAAGGGCTCTCATCCTGGCGTCTGTCGCCGCAAATATCTTTTATGCTGGTAACAGCTATTCGATTTTTTCCTGTATTGGCCGCTGAAGCTGGTGAAGTTATCATTGCGTTACAGCTGCGCAGCCATGGAAACAAAGGGAGAACCCGGATTATCCAACATCTGCCATATATAGTGAAACCTCTTTTGGCGAGATGTATCAGGAGATCCCAAACTCTGGCGCTTTCTGTTGTCAGCAGAGGGTTGTTTCTGGCAAAACAGCAGAGTTATGAAATCTGGGATTTGCGGGAAAAGATAGTATGTCTGTTTCTAATGGGGATTATTACGGCAGCCGGTATCAGCAAGCTCATGTATGCACTGTCACAGCAGGGGATTTATTTTGGCGCGCTGCGTATAGTTTATGATTGGACAAAATTATATCTATGAAAAAGATGAAGACAATGCTTATTTTTCTGTTGTTGGGGATGACCTGGCTGTTGCTGTTCTTTCTGACAGGAAATAAAACGCCATGGGGAATGTTCGATGGAGAAAAAGCTGAAGGAGAAACCATTGTTTCACTGGGGGATGTGGCAGGAAGAAACTATGACAGAATGGGCTTTGATGGCGGAGAGATTCTTTATTCACCGGTTAATCGTGGATGGATTGTCGGAACCATAAAAGGGGAAATGTATCATTTTTCTATAGAAGGATATGAAAGATGGTCCAGAACCATCGGAATTGGTGAAATCCGTTCGTTGGCGTTGAGTAAAGATAACAGGATTGTCTATGTCGGAGAAAGCAGCCCATCCGGTACGCTCTACGCCTTAGAGGTTGCAACGGGAGATATCTTATGGAAATTTGACGGAGTTGATGTTATTGGAGTTGAAAATGAAATTCGCGCGTATCCGATTCCGATTCATGTAGAAACAGACAAGGAAGGGAATGTATATGCCATTTTTTATCGATCTACTGTCAGTAAGAATCATTCAAGAGCTTATATAAGCCGAATCATTTCCTTTGATGAAAGAGGGAATGAACGCTGGCGGTACCCGCTCAATGAAAATATGGACAGCTGGATTAATTGGGGCAGTGTATCTTTTGCAACAGGGCGGTTTGCGTTTGCTTCTGCTAATTATGACAAATCAGGGCCTGAAGAAAGAAAATATAATAAAAATATATATGTTTTGGACAAGGATAAAGGAACTTTGATTAGTGCTAAGGATATACCGGCGGCACCACTTTTTGAGATAACAACGATACGCAATGGTCCTAATTATTCAGAGGATGGAAAGTATTTGTCTGCGATGACCAGTGATGGGAGAGGAATCCTTTTTGATGAGAACGGCAGTATACTTTGGCAACGGGTCCTTTCAAAACCACATAAGGTAGCCGGCGGTTGGTATAACGCTGCTGGTAGAGATGCTTATATCGTGCCTGAAGGTGTTGTCTTCACAACTATTAATACATTTAACCGGGCAAATTGGCAAATTCCCGCACCGATTATACATCCTTCCAGTAATAGCGTATATCTTTTTGATATGGAAGGGGCGTATAAATTTAAATATACAGCAGGAGCAGAAGTGGAAGGAATTACATTTTCCTCATCAGGTATCGCAGCTATTGCTATTGGGCGGAATGTAAGAAATCATGATTATGGTGCGCATGGAGCTGCGGTGATCAGTTTAGTCAACGGAAAGGAGCTAAATCGATATCATACTAAAGGGCCTATTCAGGCAATTTCTATTTCTGATGATGGGAAATATGCAGCAGGAATTGAAGTGCCTGCGGTAACACCGGATGGAGATTTAATCGGTTCCTATGATCTGCATATTTGGAACAGGGAGAATGATAATGATTAGAAACTTTATGCACTATTACAAGCCTTATATGAAACTGCTTATAGGTGTAATTATTGGGACTTTTGCCATGGCAGGGCTTGATTTGATTTTTCCTGTCATGGTAAGAGAACTTATTAATCGGGTTCTTCCTTCTAAAAACATGACAGTGCTTTTTGGGGGAGCCGCCATTCTGTTGCTGCTTTATATCTTTGAATTTATTATTTCTTATTCCGTACAATATTATGGGCATATTATGAGTGCATCTATTGAGCATGATATGAGAAATGATCTTTTTTCTCATATCGAAACGTTATCTTTCCGTTATTTTGATAATGAAAAAACAGGGCAGCTTTTATCCCGTATAACAAGTGATGTGACGGAAGTAAGTGAATTGGCTTTTCGCGGTCCCAATGACGTTTTACTTTGTGCCGTCATCATGACAGGAACCATCGTAGCCATGCTTATTATGAATTGGACATTGGCCATTTTAATCGGCGGGCTCCTGATTGGTAAAGCATTCCATACAGTAAAAATAAATCGGAAGATGAAAGATGCCTTTCGTAAAAACCGTGTAAAAGCAGGAGAAGTAAGTGCCAGAGCGGAAGAGAGTTTATCAGGGATTCGCCTTATAAAGGCATTTGCCATGGAAGATTTTGAGCGGAAGCGTTTTTGTGGTAAAAGTAGGGGGCTTAGAAATACAAGGTTCAATTCCTATAAATTAGTTGCTTATTTCTCAGGAAGTATTAATTTCTTTACGAATTTTATCAATGTGGTAGTTTTGCTGGCGGGCGGATATATGATCTCTGTCGATATACTTACGTTGCCGGATTTTGTTGCATTTTTACTGTATGTGAATATTTTTATGCGTCCCGTATTCCGATTAACCATATTGGCGGAAGTATATCAGCGGGGCATGGCCGGATTTTCACGTTTTGAGGAAATTATGCATACCAAGCCGTCTATAGAGGATCCTGAAATGCCACTCGTTTTTAATAAAGTCAGAGGGGATATTTGTTTTAAAGATATGAGTTTCGGCTATGATGATAATCGTTTGGTCTTGCATCATATAAGTTTGGATATCCCTGCAGGTAAAACGATTGCTTTCGTGGGGGAGACAGGAGCAGGGAAGAGTACTCTTGCCAATGTCCTTCTTCGTTTTTATGATCCTTCATCGGGAGAAATATTGATAGATGGAAAAGACATAAAAGAATATTGCCAACAGGATTTAAGAAAACAGATTGGAATCGTGCAGCAGGATGTTTTCCTTTTTGGGGATTCAATTGGTGAAAATATTGGGTACGGAAAAGAAGGGGCTTCTGCGGAAGAGATAAAAGCAGCAGCAAAATTGGCTGCTGCTGATGAATTTATTTCGCAGCTTCCCCATGGATATGAAACAAAAGTGGGAGAACGCGGAGTTAAGTTATCTGGCGGGCAAAAACAGAGGATTTCTATTGCCAGGGTATTTTTGAAAAATCCTCCTATTGTTATCTTTGATGAGGCCACATCATCACTTGACAGCCAGACAGAGAAAAAGATACAGGAAACATTGAACGACTTGGCAATGGACCGCACAACGATCATTATTGCCCATAGATTATCCACTGTCCGTGATGCCGATCAGATTATCGTGCTTGATCATGGAGAGATTATAGAAAAAGGAACTCATGGAGAACTTTTGGAGAAGAAGGGAAAATACTTTGAGCTTTATGAGGCACAGAAAAAGAGCGGGAAATATACAACCGGGAATGAAAAAGTATAATCTGTTATAAAACGGCTGCCTATTTTGTATGAAACGAGCAGCTTTGTGATGAAACCATTAGAAGATTTGTTATTTTCATGGGTTACAGACTGTCTCTTATACACATCTCCGAGCCCACGAGACCGATCAGTATCTCGTAT
>ENA-UAIC01000464-UAIC01000464.1-human-gut-metagenome-genome-assembly--contig:-NODE-464-length-14975-cov-13.027078_pt1 | contig 14975 bp, 12 predicted proteins | sample MGYA00244413_ERZ654377 | MGnify/ENA primary metagenome ERZ654377 (study PRJEB26926, sample SAMN06165148) | human gut metagenome | biome: ENVO:00009003; feature: ENVO:2100002; material: ENVO:00002003...
CGAGCTGGGTTCAGAACGTCGTGAGACAGTTCGGTCTCTATCTATCGTGGGCGTAGGAGTTTTGAGTGGTGCCGTCACTAGTACGAGAGGACCGTGATGGACAGACCTCCGGTTTGCCAGTTGTGCCGCCAGGCGCACCGCTGGGTATCCGAGTCTGGTTAGGATAAGCGCTGAAAGCATCTAAGTGCGAAGCCATCCGCAAGATGAGAACTCCATTGAGGGTCGTTGTAGACGACGACGTAGATAGGCTGCAGGTGTAAAGACGGTGACGTCAAAGCCGAGCAGTACTAATTGCCCGAGACTTTCTTCTTAAGTAGTTGTGCTTTCAGTTGTTGTACAACTTAACAATAGTTTTGCTTAATCAACGTGTCTATCTTATACGCTTGACGAATTAATAATTAATAATTAAGAATTACTAATTGTCGCAGGCGAACGAATATTAGGCGGTTATTGCGGCGGTGTCCCACCTCTTCCCATTCCGAACAGAGAAGTTAAGCCCGCTTGCGCCGATGGTACTGCAATGCAATGCGGGAGAGTAGGTGGCTGCCTTCTTTACTTGAGGTCTTCAGAGTCAAACGACTTTGGAGACCTTTTTTTTGTGCCCGTAGGAGTCTACGGCATCCTGTAGGGGGTGCACTTGTCTCAAGTGCACCAACCGAACAATCCCGTTTTAGTTTGACATTGCTGCGTGTAAAACATCCGTAGCGGAGGTCTCCGGCCTCCGCAGCACCAGGTCAAATCTATTTTTGATAGATATCATTGCTTGCTGCGGAGGCCGGAGACCTCCGCTACGAATGGATGTATAGTGCCTGCGTGGTACGAATAAATGCTATAGTGGCTGCGTGGGTATAGCAAGAATGCTATACCCTCCTATGGTTAGCATTATATATAACTTGTACGTGAAAAAATCTGCCATATCTTCCAGAAATGGCGTAACAGGTTGATGGTGAATAGGATAAGGGCTGGAAGATAACTTGACAGAGAGGGCTATCTTCCAGCCATCTGCCAGCCATTTACTAGCCATCTGCCAGCCATTTGCCATACTAGGCAACTATCAATAACTCTAATTGAATGTTATCACAACTAATAAGTCAATTAATAAATTGCCTTATCTGTTGGTGATTCTACCGCAAAGGTAGTTAATTCTGAGCAAATCACAACCTTGCCATAATTCAATCGTTTTGTACATGTTGTATAATTTAGCTATAACGTTGTTCCGCGGACGGAGTCCGGTAAGCCGTGATTTAGTTAGTTTTTAAACGTTGTATAACATTAGACTCGTACCATACTGCAGCCTGCGCCATTACGTTCTTCAACTCCTCGATAATCTGCATGTGGTTGTTCTGAGTGATAGTGAAATGTCGCTCCGGGTGTTGTCCGTCATGGTCGCCGCTTGTCAGATGGATGATGCAAAATGTGCGGTCGATGTCGTGATGGGCTACAAAACCTCGCTGCTCCAGAACTGCCACTGTGCGGTCGAAGTCTGCCGGAGTGGTAGGTATCACCTGCAGCACGCTCCAGGGGTATTCTTGAGCCGTGAGTAGTGTTTGTCCTTCCTGCTCACTAAGCAGGAAGGAGTGAATTGTGCTTGATGTTTTCATACTGCAAAATTAAGCGAAAGTTGACGGATATGGACTTCTTGACGACGATTTTTTTCTTCTGCTCGCTTCACTTCGTTTATAAAATACACACCGTCGGTTGGTGATTCTACCGCAAAGGTAGTTAATTCTGAGCAAATCTCATCAATATACTCTTGCAGATATAAAACATAAGTACGTGAAAAAATCTGCCATATCTTCCAGGAATTTTTGATAGATATCATTGCTTGCTGCGGAGGCTTTCACCTCCGCTACGAATGATGTATAACTATACAGTGTTTTATTCATTAGTTTATTCTTTGTTGTAAATATATACGCTTTTACGGTGTAAAATGTTGTATATATGCAGAAAATGCAGTAACTTTGCATATCGTAATAGTAAATGATGATGTATAAATATACGTAATGTTTCAGGATGAATACAATGGAGAATAACAAGGAAGGAAGAAAAAGTGGACAAGTAACCGCTAAGCACGCAGCAACCGCACATTTGAAGAAGCGCCCGTCGGCGTTGCTGTCATTCACGCCGATTGCGTTGCTCGTGATAATGCTCGTTGCGACGATACGGGCGTTCGGCAGCGACTCGCTGGCAGGAGCGTCGCAGGTTACATTGATAGCCGTATCGGCGTTCTGCGTTCTCATCGGCATGGGCTATCTGAATGTGCCGTGGTCAAGTTTTGAGAAAGCTATTACGAAGAACGTGTCGAGCGTGTCGAGTGCGCTGATAATACTGCTGCTCATCGGAGCTTTGGGCGGCGCATGGATGGTGAGCGGTGTGGTGTCCACCTTAATGTATTATGGCATGCACATCATCCATCCGTCGGTGTTCCTGGCGTCCACCTGCCTTATTTGCGCCCTTGTCAGTCTGATGACCGGTTCGTCGTGGACCACCATCGCCACCATCGGCATTGCGCTCATGGGAATTGGCAGAGCGCAAGGCTTCGCCGACGGTTGGGTGGCAGGAGCGATAATTTCCGGCGCTTACTTCGGCGACAAGATCTCGCCACTCTCCGAGACAACCACCCTCGCCTCGGGCAGTCTGGGCGTGTCGCTCTTCAGTCATATACGCTACATGCTGATCACCACCGTGCCCTCGATAACCCTCGCGCTGATAATCTTCGCCGTGGCAGGACTCGCTATCGACACCACGGAGACGCAGGAAGTAGCCTCGTTCATGGCAGCCCTCGACGGACGCTTCAACATCACGCCGTGGCTGCTCATAGTGCCCGTAGCCACCGGCGTGCTCATCGCGCGCAAGACCCCGCCAATCGTCACTATCTTCTTATCGACACTGCTCGCCGTGGCTTGCGGTCTCATCTTCCAGCGCGAGGCGTTGGCAGAAATCGACCCGTCGATGTTCAAGGCGGCGATGATGAGCGTATACGGCGAGACGACGCTGAGCACATCGAACCAGATGCTCACCGAGCTCGTCTCTACGCGCGGCATGGCAGGCATGACCGACACCATCTGGCTCATCATCTGCGCCATGTGTTTCGGCGGAACGATGGCAGCAAGCGGAATGGTGGGCGGCATCACCCGACTGTTCATCCACATGGTGAAGGGTCGCACGTCGCTCGTGGCGTCTACAGCCACCACCGGCGTGATGCTCAACGTAGCCATCGCCGACCAGTATCTGTGCATCCTGCTCACCGGCAACATGTTCCGCGACGTTTACGACCGCGAGAACTACGAGCGTCGCCTGCTGAGCCGCACCACAGAGGACGCCGTGACCGTGACCTCAGTGCTTGTGCCGTGGAACACCTGCGGCATGACGCAGAGCACCGTGCTCGGCGTGGCGACGACCACCTACCTGCCCTATTGCTTCTTCAATATCATCTCGCCGATAATGAGCGTCGTTGTGGCGGCAATCGGCTACAAGATATTCCGCAAGGGCGAAGCGCAAACAGAATTACCGCAGTGTGGTAACACCGTTACCGCAGCGTGGTAATATCGTTACCGCGTATTGGGAATATTGTTACCAGTACGCGGTAACACCCGTTCGAAGCACATATACTATCAGACTAAGCCAAGCAAACATCGGCTCATACTATTGTTTTTTGTGAAAAGTGAACTATTGTGAACTTGTATTTTATCGTTTAATTGCTTAACTTTGTATTTGTTAAGCTTTAACACCGCAAATAATATGAGTGCTTATGATAAGAAACCTGTCTTTCTAATTGCTTTAGCTCTTCTCGTAGCATGCACATCGTGCGGACACGACGACCCCGACGTGCCCGATAAGCCCATCGAGCCCGATAAGCCCATCGAGCCCCCTACGCCCACCGAGCCAGACAAGCCCACCGAGCCAGATAAACCCGACGAGCCCGACAAGCCCGCGGCACAGATACCTATAAATATCAGCGCCACGATAACCCGCGCCACAGAGGAGGCGTTCGAGAGTGGCGACCGTATAGGGCTGTTCGTTGTCAACCGCAATGCAGACGGCAGCGCGGCGACGCTGAAACCCTTGGGCAATCATCTCGACAACATGCCGTACACCTATACCACGACATGGAACGCAGAAAAGACAGTATACTGGAAGGACGCCCAGACGCATGCCGACTTCTATATGTATTATCCCTACACGCAGACGGTGGCAAGCGTGAGCGCAATGCCGTTCGGCGTCAGTGCCGACCAGAGCAGTCTGGGCGCATACAAGTCGTCCGACCTTATCGCAGGATCCACGTTCGACGCCGCTCCATCGGCATCGCCGGTGAACATCGCGGCACGTCACCTGATGAGTCAGGTGGAGATAGTGCTCAAGGCAGGTGCCGGATATAGCGAAAGCTCACTCGCAGACGCGAATGTATCGGTGAAGATGAACAATCTCGCCACCTCCGCTACCGTCGACCTCGCCTCCTCCACGGTAAGCGCCAACGGCAGTGTGCGCAGCCTCACGCCCTATAAGGACGGCGCCGTCTACCGCGCCTTCGTCGTGCCGCAGACCGCCACGGGCAACAACCTCATAACCATCACCGTCGACGGAACCGACTACAACATCTCGAAGACCGTCACCTTCGTCGGCGGCAAGCGCCACACGCTCACCGTCACGCTCAGCAAGACGGGCGGCGGACTGAGCGTGAGCATCAGCGCATGGGAGAGCGACGGCATAGATTACGGCGGTGTGGCAAGCTGACGCAGTAAAGAAACAGAAACGATTAAAAGAACATTGCATTTGATATGACCCATACGAATCACAAGAACTTCCATATATGCACAGCTGTACTGATGCTTTGCATTCTGCTTGCTGCCTGCTCCGACTCGTTGTTCGACGGCGACGGCGGCAAGCTCAACGGCGAAGACCGCATACAGCTATCGGGCAGCATCGAGCAGTTGGCGCTGACACGTGTCTGCGACAACGGCTTCTGCGACGGAGACGTGATGGGCGTCTACGTCGTCGACTACAACGGTGGCACGCCCGGCACTCTGAAACCCAGCGGCAACCGTTGCGACAACGTGCGCCACACGTTCGACGAAGCCAACAACCAGTGGAAACCCGCCAACGACATCTACTGGAAAGACAAGCACACGCACATCGACGTTTACGGCTACTATCCCTTCGCCAACCCCGAGAGCATCGACGACTATCAGTTTGAGGTGCAGAAAGACCAGAGCCGCGCTTCCGCCGACGGCGAGATGGGCGGCTACGAGGCGAGCGACTTCCTTTGGGGCAAGGTGGGCGACGTGGCTCCCACGACCAGCATCATCCGTCTGCCGCTGTTCCACCGCATGTCGAACGCCCGCGTCACCCTGATTCAAGGCTCGGGCTTTGCCGACGGCGAGTGGGCTAACACCGAGAAGATAGTGCTTGCGCCCAATCTGGTGCGCAAGGCGAGTATCGACCTTGCCACCGGCGAGGTGAAGCCCTCAGGCAGCGTGGAGAGCACAGCCACCATCCCCTCGCGCGTCGACGACGAATGGCGCGCCATCGTGGTGCCGCAGACCGTCAGTGCAGGCACCACACTCTTCAGCATCACCATCGGCGGCATGCCCTACAAGTTCGTGAAGAACGAGGCGCTCACCTTCGACGGCAACAAATGGGAAGCCGGTCGCACGCTGTATTGGGACGAGGGCACGTACAACGCCTACGCCTACTATCCGTACATGCAGGATGTGACGAGCGTAACCGACCAGCCGTTCAGCGTAAGCACCGACCAGAGCACCCAAAAGACAGCTACCGCTCTCGGCGGATACGAGGCGAGCGACCTTCTCTTCGCCACAACCAAGGACGTCAAGGCCTCTGATTCGCCCGTAAGACTTACCTTCAAGCACATCATGAGCAAACTGAAGATTCGCTTGATAAAGGGTGAGGACTTCGAGGGCGACATGCCCACCACCGCCAAGGTATACATCCACAACACCGTGCCCACAGCTACCATCGACCTGCAGGCAGGAGTGGCGACACGCTACGTTAAGGGCACACGCCAGACCATCGTAGCCCATCAGGACGGCGATACAAGCTATTCGGCGATAATCGTGCCGCAACGCATCGACAACCGTCAGCCGCTCGTCGAGGTGGAGATGATGGGCGTGAGCTATCTCTTCGAGAGCAAGTTCCTTTTCAAGCCCGGTACGGAGCATCTTGTCAACCTCGTCATATCCGAAAATCCTGACAAGGTGAAGATAAACATTGGCGGCGAGAAGCAGAACTGGTAATAAAACGATTCGTATGAAGAAAACTACCGGCATATTGTCAGCCGTAGCGCTGGCGCTCCTCCTATGGGCAGTGGCTTTATGGCTGCTGCCCTTTGGTGGTTATAAGAAAAACATGAAGGAGACGCGCTACGGACTGAACGAAGGCATGGAGGTTGTGGAGCAGATTGTGGCGCAGGGACAGCGCCAGTATGTGGTGGAAGACGCCCAAGGCAACACGCTCTTTCGCATTCCTCTGCGCGGATGTATGATAGACACGCGCTTCCGTGGCGGCAGACTCCGCTTCCGCGAGATGGCTACCGGTCGCGAGGGATACGTAGACACTAACGGAATGGTGACATTCACGGCTGGTGCTGCGGCGCAAACAAAGGCTGTGGTGCCCGAAGACGAACTGACGAGGCAGAACATGGATATGGAGAATCGGTCTGTAGAGTCGGCAGGACCTTCCGACAGCAAGTCGCACCGTGAGAGTAAAGGACACGCGGTGAAGCTCACGCAGACCGACATACGCAAGATAGCGCAGAGCAGTCCGTTCTACAAAGAGGCGGCGAAGATATTGAAGGGCAAGCTGACGGAGACCGATGCCTCGCGCCGCCGTCAGATACTCAATTACTGCGAGCATCTGCGCACGGCATACACTACGAAGGACATCGACTTCCTCAGACAGGTGTTCAGCGACGAGGCACTCATCATCGTTGGCAATGTGGTGAAGGAGTCGGCTACGACCGCCGGCATTGGGTCCGACTCGCGCGTTACTTACGCCCTGCACACCAAGCGCGACTATCTCGCGCGACTCGCCAAGGTGTTCGCCATCAACAAGACAGTCGACGTGAGGTTCTCCGACTTCCGCATCATGCGCCATCCTACGAAAGACGGCATCTACGGCGTTTCGCTGCGCCAACGCTACAGCAGCGACCGCTACTCGGACGACGGTTGGCTGTTTCTGCTGTGGGACTTCCGCAATCCTTCCATGCCGCTCATACACGTGCGAACGTGGCAACCGTCGGCAACCGTCGGCAGTTCGGAGGGCGTGATAGACATCTCCGATTTTAATCTTGAATAGACAAAGCAAGTCGGCTCTAATCTTAGCCGACTTTAATCCTGAATAAAAAGACATTGTATTATGCTAAACAATAGTTCTCGAACAATAAGTATAAGCCGGACGCTACGCAACGCGATGCTTTGTGTGGCGTATACCGTCGCTTTATGCTGTCTCTCGTTGCAAGACGCTAAGGCAGCTGTGCCGTTCTTGTCTGCAGCGGAAGCCGCAGATGCGCCAGCGCCTGCCGACAGCACGTTCTCAGTAGAGAGCTTCCGTCAGTTGCCCACCGATGTGAGCGCTTTCATCGACGCTGTTCGCGACCTTAACGACGAGGCATGCGCACTTCTTAAGGTGGTAGCCCCAGCCGACTTCGCTTTCTCTTCGCCGTTAGGCATCGTTGAGCGTCGCGACAAGGTAGGCGAGATATGGCTTTTCCTGCCTAAAGGCACAAAGAGCATAACGCTGAAGCACTCGCAGTGGGGAGTGCTGCGCGACTATGCGTTCGGTACAAAGCTGGAGAGTCGCATGACATACGAGATGCGTCTTCGCCTGCCGCAGGCAGCTGTTGTGGAGAAGCACGACACCGTTGTGTACACACAGACTATTGTAGACACAGTTACCGTGGCGCCACCGCGTCGCGTCGTGCCCTGGCATCTCTATACGTTGCTCACAGCCTCGATGCACACAGACGGTCCGTCGTGGGGAGCGATGATAGCCGTGATGAGTCGTCACGGTGGCTACGTTCATGCCAGCACCAATCTGCGCTCTGCCAAGAAGACCGTAGGAGCATGCAACCGCGAGGGCTATAGAGACGGAGCTGCTGTGAAACCATACTATTCGGGTAGCACGCATACTTCAGAATATGCCGTCACAGCGGGCTTGATACACCGCATAAACGCCAACTTCAACGTCTTTGAGGGAGCCGGTTACGCCAAGCAAACTACCGCATGGCAACTCGCAAAAAGCGAAGGCGGAGGATGGTTGCGCAACGACGGACTCACACATAAAGGCGTGGCAGCGGAGATTGGCGTGCTCTTTACAAAGGGCAGGCTGAGCGTGAGCGCCTCTACGCTTACAATCGGTGGCAGCCAGTGGCAGGGATGTGTGGGCATTGGCATACGCATTGGAAAGAATAGTGTGATAACGAAACCCGCCAAGCGTTGAGACTGTGTTTCTATATAATATATGTGAAAACAACTTGAGATATGAATCATAGCTTACATTATAATAATATGTTCAATCGGCTCTATATCACTTTCGTGGCAGTAGTGGCGCTCTTGTGTTCGTGCAGTAGCGACAAACCCGACAGTCTTGAGCCGCACTTGCAGACTCTGCCGGCTACAGACATAACCCGAACGGAAGCTACAATATTAGGACGGTGCCAAACTGACAATGGTGCGGATATGCCGCAGTTGTGGTTCCGCTATGGAGCCGACGAGAGTATGAGCGAACGTTCGGAGGCGCTTGAAGCTGCGGACGGCAGTGTGAGCATGCGCTTGCGTAATCTCATGGCAGGCACCACATATTATTATATGTTGCAAGGCGGCAACGGCACCGCCGTACTGTCGGGCGAGACTCTCAACTTCACAACACTACCGAATCTGCAGCCAACTATCGGCGACGTGAAGGTGTTCAGCAGCAGTCCGATGAGTGTAATCGTGGGCTATCGCATCGCTGACGACGGCGGCGACGAGATTGCCGAAAGCGGTTGCCGCGTGTCGCGTCAGGATGGAGCCGCGATGAGCGACGGTGAGAAGGAAACAACCATAATGCAGACAGACGCAGTGGGCGCTGACGGATTCTACCGCTTGCGCATAGGCAATCTGCATCCGAGCACGGCATACACAATATGCCCGTTCGCCAAGAACAGAAACGGCGAGGCTGTGGGCGAACCGCTTTCGTTCACGACTCCAACCGCTGTGGTCTTGGATGAGGCAGGCATGCTTTCGGTAGTCATTGGCGACGACATCTACAAATACACCACCATCTCTATAGCCGGACCGCTCAACGGCGACGACCTTCGCACCCTGCGCCACATGGCAGGACGCGGCATAGACGGCGGCGCTACAAACGGGCGACTTGCCGATATAGACATATCAGGAGCACGCATTGTCGCAGGAGGCGGTGTGTATGACGCTGCGCGCTATTCGGAGGACGACGTTGTGGGAGCGGGATTGTTTGCCGCGTGCAGCAATCTGAAGAATATAAAGTTGCCGATGGACGTGGTGAGGATAGAAAAAGACGCCTTCCTCAACTGCTCGTCGCTGCGCAGCATAGTGATACCGGCTACTGTAAGCAGTATCGTTCCGTCGGCTGGATGCACATCGCTTGAAGAGATACGCGTGTCGGGTGCCAACACATCATACACAAGTAGTGACGGCGTACTGCTGAGCGGCGACGCCAAGAGCATATTGTGGTTCCCTATGGGCAAGCGAGGTGACTACGCATTGCCAGCCACAGTGACCGCAGTTGGTCCGTACGCCTTCCGCGACTGTAGCATTGAGAAGTTCGTGTTTCCGGCAGGACTCACCAAAATAGGCGAATGTGCTTTCTATAACAGTAAGGTGAGGGAAGTAGCGCTGCCTTCCACACTGAAGATGTTGCCGACCGGCGTGTTCCAGAAATGTGCCGACCTAAAGACTGTGCGCCTTGGCGACGACGTCGAACTGCTGTCCGACTACGTGTTTGACGGCTGTCCGCTCACCGATTTGTACATAACAGCCCCACTTCCGCCGATATGCGGCAGCAATACCTTCGCCACAACCGGCGCCGACTTCGTGAAGACCTGCCGACTGCATGTGCCGAAAGGCAGGAAGAAATACTATCGTGCGAATGCAAAATGGAATGTTTTTGATAATATCGTAGAAGAATGAACTCACCAGAAATAGAAGAACTCAAGCGTCTCGTAAAGGAGAAATACGAGGACACACTTGCTACGTCCACCGACTTCGAGGTGTTCTCGCTTATGCTTAAGAAGAAATACAATGCAACCGTGTCGACATCCACACTGAAGCGTCTTTACAACTATGTAGGCGACGAGCACACGCCACGCGTGGCTACGCTGAATGTGCTGGCGCGTTATATTGGTCATGCCGACTACTGTAAGTTTGTGGCATGGCTGAAGACGAGTCCGTGCTACAACTCGTCGTTCTTTAACGCCAACCAACTCATGAGCAGCGACCTCAATCGCGGCGACGAGGTGGAGATAGGCTGGAGCCCGAACCGCATTGTGCGACTTGAATATCAGGGCGACAGCCGATATGCCGTGCTCATGTCGCACAACAGCAAAATGTTGCCTGGCGACAGTTTCGTTACGGGTTGCTTCATTGCCGAGCAACCGCTGTATCTGCCGTTCCTCGAGCGCGGCGGCGAGCGCACACCGCCGTTCGTAGCGGGTCGCAACGGCGGACTTTCGATAGTTAGGGTTGTTAAAGAATCGTGCTGATGAACGACAAGGAGAAACGACCCACATCAGGATTCGTGGCAGGCTTTGGCGGCGAGTGCGGCTTCAGCGGCGCGCAGCACGACAGCGGCTTTTCGAACATTAGCGAAGTATATGTCTCGAAGTCGGGTTTTTCGCGCTTGCTCTCTGCCGTGAGATACGGCAAGCGCTATATGCTGAAGTGCTTGAAGCCCGACTTCGCCTTCACGCCCGTATATCGCCAGGCGCTCATGAAGGAGTTTGAGATAGGCTTGCAGCTCGATCATCCCAACATCTGTCGCACCATAAGCATGGAGCCGATAGAAGAACTTGGCGAGTGCATCGTCATGGAATATGTAGACGGCGAGAATCTTGAGACAGCCGTCACAAGCGGAACGTTTACTGAAGAGAAGGCGCGCAAGATTGCCGCCCAACTGCTTGATGCCATGGAATACATGCACGCCAAGCAGACCGTTCATCGCGACATAAAGCCGTCGAACATCATGGTGACCCACCGCGGCGGCGACGTTAAGCTCATCGACTTCGGACTTTCAGACAGCGAGACCTTCTGCGTACTCAAGATTCCGGCAGGAACAATCGGCTATATTGCGCCAGAACAGTTGCTGCCCGGAGCCAAGAGCGACCCTAGCGCCGACATCTATTCGTTCGGCAAGGTGCTCGAGTTCATGGCTGAGGCTGCGCACAGCAAGAGTCTTGCGAGAGTAGGGCGCATGTGTGCCGCCGCCTACCGCGAGCATCGACCCTCCGACATCGCCCAGATAAGGCGCTTGCTGGCAGGCAAGAGCAAGTCGTTCGCCGTTGTGAACGCCGCGCTCGTTGCGCTGATTGCGCTGCTGCTTGTCGTTATCGGTGTGATGACCAACGCACGCCAAGACACACGCCCGGAAACTGTTGCTACAGATTCGGTTGCAGCAGACGGCGTGAATAGAGTGGTGGACAGCAATCTTTGGTGATCATTGGTGATTATTGCGTTTGAAAGCGCAATAATCCTTCTTTCTTCAATAATATTCTGCCCGTAACTGCGTTATTAGTTATATGCAATGGACCGACCAAATACGTAGAGTGAAGATATTTCTTGTGCTCGCCGCGGTGATTATCGCCGTGGCGTCACTTGTCGTGTCGCATATCCTCATACGCGACCTCGCCAGGGAAGAACACAACAAGATGGCGGTCTGGGCTGAGGCTATGCGCACGCTGAACAACGCCGACGAGAACACCGACATCAATCTGGTGCTGAAGGTGATAAACGGCAACAACACGATACCCGTCATCGTGCTCGACTCGAACGGCGACGTGCAGGCTTACCGCAACATCAATCTGAAAACATGCAACACGGCAGCCGATTCGCTTAGGCGTGTGGAGCAACTTGGCAAGGAGATGCTCGCCGAGCGCCAGGTGATACGTATCGCGCTTAACGAAGACGCCGACAGCATATCGCACTCCGACGAGTACATCAACGTCTGCTACGCCGACTCCGTCATGCTACGCCGACTCGCCTCCTATCCTTATATACAGCTCGGTGTGGTGATGATATTCGTCGTTATAGCCATCTTCGCCCTGCTCACGTCGAAACGCGCCGAGCAGAACAAGGTGTGGGTAGGACTCTCGAAGGAGACGGCACACCAGCTCGGCACACCGATATCGAGCCTCATGGCGTGGACCGAGATACTGAAGGAGACCCACCCCGACGACCCACTCATACCCGAGATGGACAAGGACGTGAAGCGCCTGCAGCTCATCGCCGACCGCTTCTCGAAGATAGGCTCGCTGCCCGAACCTGTGGAGACAAATCTGAAGGAGATAATGCAGCACGTGGTCGACTATATGGACCGCCGCACGTCGCGCAAGGTGCAGATGATATGCCGCTTCCCCGAGGAAGACGTGATAGTGCGCATCAACGCCTCGCTCTTCGAGTGGGTGATAGAAAACCTCTGCAAGAACGCCGTCGACGCCATGGAAGGCGCCGGCACCATCACGCTCACCATACTGAAGGAAGGCGCACGCGCCGTAGTCGAGGTGGCAGACACCGGCAAAGGCATACGCAAGAAGGACATCGGCAACGTGTTCAAACCCGGATTCACCACGAAAAAACGCGGCTGGGGATTGGGCCTGTCGCTCGCCAAACGCATTGTAGAAGAGTATCATCACGGCAAAATCTACGTGAAAAAGTCGGAATTGGGCGTCGGAACTACCTTTAGAATAGAACTTTTCTGGTAATCAGTTGTGTAATTCGCAGAATATTCGTAACTTTGCACACCAAATGTGTAATTTAGAATCGCTTAAGATAGATTTAAAGGAGTTGAACGAGGGCCTCACAACGCTCCATTTCAACCTGGGCGACGCTTATTTCGAGTCGTTAGACGAGGACGAAATCAAGCGTGGCTCTGTCAGTGTGTCGTTAAACGTGCGCCGCACGGAGAACTATTTTGAGCTCGACTTCCACACCGCAGGCTCGGTCGTTATTCCGTGCGACCTCTGCCTCGACGATATGGACCAGGACGTAGAAAGCGACGACCGCCTTATCGTCAAGTTTGGAGAAGAATATTCCGAAGACGATGACCTCATCACCGTCGACGAGCGCGAAGGCGTACTCGACGTGGCATGGTTCATCTACGAATTTATAGCACTCAACATTCCCGCTAAGCACGTGCATACACCTGGAAAATGTAACGCGGCGATGATAAAGGTTCTCGAAGAACACTCAGCTACCCGAAGTAGTGGCGAGAATGAAGAGGCAGCGGTAGATCCGCGCTGGAATGGATTAGAAAAATTAAAAACAATAATTAAAGATTAAAGAAAATGGCACATCCTAAAAGAAGACAGTCAAAGACACGTACACTTAAGAGAAGAACTCATGATAAGGCAGTAGCTCCTACATTGGCAGTATGCCCGAACTGTGGCGCTTACTATGTATACCACACAGTTTGCCCTACTTGCGGTTACTATCGTGGTAAGGTGGCTATCGTTAAGGAAGTTGCTGAATAATTACAATGGGTAAGATACACGCAGTAATCACAGGCGTTGGCGGCTATGTGCCCGACTATGTCCTCAACAACGAGGAGCTGTCGCGCATGGTAGACACCAGCGACGAGTGGATTATGACCCGTGTCGGTATCAAGGAACGCCACATCCTCACAGAGGAAGGCCTCGGCACAAGCTACATGGCGCGCAAGGCAGCCAAGCAGCTTCTGAAGAAGACCGGCGTAGATCCTGACACAATCGATGCGCTCATTGTCACAACAACAACCCCCGACTACAAGTTCCCTTCAACAGCTTCTATCGTCCTTGGCAAACTCGGACTGAAGAACGCTTTCGCCTTCGACCTTGAGGCAGCATGCTGCGGATTCCTTTATTCGCTCGACGTTGCCGCTACCATGATTGAGAGCGGACGCTACAAGAGGATCATCGTTATCGGAGCCGACAAGATGTCGTCGCTCGTCGACTATACCGACCGCGCTACATGCGTGCTGTTCGGCGACGGAGCGGGCGCAGTGCTCGTTGAGGCTACCGAGGAGGAGAACGTAGGCGTGCAGAACTCATTCCTGCGCACCGACGGCATCGGACTTCCGTTCCTTCACATGAAGGCGGGCGGTTCGGTATGTCCGCCGTCACACTTCACAGTGAACCACCGTCTGCACTACCTCTATCAGGAGGGACGCACCGTGTTCCGCTACGCCGTTACCGACATGGGCAACGACGTCGAGGAAGTGCTCAAGCGCAACGAGATGACTACAGAAGATGTCAACTGGGTTATCCCTCACGAGGCTAACCTCCGCATCATCGAGGCTGTTGCTAAGCGCATCAATCTTCCGCTCGAGAAGGTAGTTGTGAACATACAGCGTTATGGCAATACAAGTGCTGCCACAATTCCTTTGGCATTGTGGGATCACGAGCGTCACTTGAAGAAGGGCGACAACATCATCTTCACCGCTTTCGGTGCAGGTTTCGTTCACGGCGCTTCTTACTACAAGTGGGGTTACGACGGCGCTACAGTTGCCGGTGCACAGTAAGCACACGTTTCATTTATACAAAAGAGCATATACGGCTTGCGATTTTTCAAGCCTTATATGCTCTTTTTGCGTTTATGCCCCGTTAGACGGCTTTCTCAACTAATGTTAAAAACGACTATTCCGCATACACCCTATACATTATTTCACTATATTTGCAACATGTAAAACCTAATCTGGCTCACCCGATATATCTAGGGGGAAAGCTTTTTGATTCTATAGAAAATTTATAC
>ENA-UAIC01000495-UAIC01000495.1-human-gut-metagenome-genome-assembly--contig:-NODE-495-length-14412-cov-12.938984_pt1 | contig 14412 bp, 10 predicted proteins | sample MGYA00244413_ERZ654377 | MGnify/ENA primary metagenome ERZ654377 (study PRJEB26926, sample SAMN06165148) | human gut metagenome | biome: ENVO:00009003; feature: ENVO:2100002; material: ENVO:00002003...
ACGAGATACTGATCGGTCTCGTGGGCTCGGAGATGTGTATAAGAGACAGTATATACATAATATATGTGTACTTTTTATCACAAAAGCCACATAATGTAAAAATAAATCGCTATATTTGGCAAATAAAACTCAAACATATAACACATAAACCTTGATGCCTATGGGAAAATAGTTTTTACAAAAACAACTATCATGCAGAAATATTTTAAATATACTGAAAAGCTACGAAGGTAATGCCGTATGCCGTGACACAACATGGCAACATAAATCAGAGGCAGAGGCCAACACTGAAATATTTATACCTGATAAACTTGAAACATATAAAAACACTATGCCATGAAACAATATATACTTTTCATTTTGTCATTGCTGTGTGTTACATCATGCACCGAGGAAGATATGAGATGGGGCGATGTAATAGGATTGTCCACACACGAAGTGACGCTTAACGGGGCAGGCGAACCTGTAACAGTCAATACCAAAGGAAAAAGTTGGTGGATAACAACAATAGAGATTGACGGAAAGATAATATATCATCTCACTGACAGCTCTGAAAATTGGAATATGCCTCAGACAGGAAAGTTCAATCAAAAGTGCGACTGGCTCAACGTAAAGGCGGACGACTGGACGCTGAACATATCGGCAGACACGAACTACGAAGAGAGCAGGACATTCAAAATATGCCTTTCAGCAGGCGATTACTTTGACTATATTAACGGCACGCAGGAAGAGCTGATGACGGGAGGCGGCACCCCCATAAACCTAAAGCCAAAACAAGTTACGATACCGGCAGAAGGCGGCACACAGACATGCACGACAGACAAAGACATTGCATGGATAATACACTGCACTTACATTAACGATAATATCTATTATGCCACATTGGATGAAAAAGAAAACTGCGCAGACACGGGCAAATTTGAAAAAACTTACGAATGGCTGACCGTGAAGCGCGACGGCGAAAATCTGTATGTAACGGCACAACCAAACAATACAGGAAAGGAAAGAACCTTCAAAGTGGTGATTACGGCAGGCGACGCAGGAGACACTCTATACGGCACGCAGCCGGCACAATGACGCCGCAGGCAACACGCACACCGCAGACACTACAGGACGCAACGGCGGCTGAACACACATCATCCGTCCCATATATCCCTTTACGAGAAGGATATGGGGCGGATGATGTTCAATTTGCAACATAGTTTACAAAATATAATAAAAACAATTTTATTTCGTACAATCGAATTTTTGCATTATCTTTGCATATTATAATTATGTGTCATGCCTGACAGCAAATCCAATATGACGTGATATTGCTAAGCAGGAATATCTTTTTATATATAAAAATATGGATTTCGATTTATTTATCTCTTCACTGCTTGACGAAAAAGAAAGCTACGATCTGGAATATAAAAGCGCAGAGGGTGGTTTTCCTGGCAGTTTTTGGGATACATATTCATCCTTTGCCAATACACAAGGTGGAACCATTGTACTTGGCGTAAAGGAGAAAAAAGGAAAATTCATATTCGACGGACTGACAGACGAAAAGATACGTCAGTATATAAAAATATTCTGGGACTGCGCAAATAACAAGACACACGTAAGCGCAAGTCTTCTAAAAGAAGATGACATTAAGATAGAGAAATATAAAGGCAACAGCATTATTCTCTTCCATATACCTCGGGCTGCAAGAACACAAAGACCTGTGTACAGAACAACCAACCCATATAACGGAACATTTAAAAGGAATGACGAAGGCGACTATAAATGTACCGAGCAGGAGGTAAGGAGAATGTTTGCCGATGCCGACGATTCATCGCCAAGAGACAGCAAAATTCTAAAAGGATTCACAATCGACGATATTGACAACAATTCCGTCAGACAATACAGAAATTTGTTTGGAACGATAAATCCTACACACCCATGGCTTACACTTGACGACATGGATCTCCTGAAAAAGTTAGGAGCATACCGTAAGGACAGAGTGACAGGTGAAGAAGGGTTCACACTTGCAGGACTTCTTATGTTCGGTAAATATGACAGTATAACAGATAATGAATGTGCACCAAACTTTTTTCCTGACTATAGGAATATCCCTGACAACTCTACAATAATGAGATGGACAGACAGAATATGTCCTGACGGAACATGGGAAGCCAATCTATTTCAATTTTATAGAAAGGTAATGCCAAAGCTGACAGAAGACCTGCCAAGACCTTTCAAATTGAAAAATAATGTAAGAGTAGAAGACTCTCCTACAAAAGTAGCCATAAGGGAAGCCTTGACCAATGCACTTGTCCATTCTGACTATTCAGAAGAGGGAAGTATCATCATTGAAAAAAGAAAGAACATGTTTGTGTTTTCAAACCCAGGCAACATGCTAATTTCAATCACTCAATATTATGATGGAGGAGAAAGCGTTTGCAGGAACAAGTCAATACAAAAGATGTTCATGCTCATTGGATCAGCAGAAAAAGCAGGAAGTGGAGTTGATAAAATTCTTACAGGCTGGAAAGAAGAAAACTGGAAGAAGCCATATATTACAGAAAAACAGCGACCTGATAAAGTATTGCTGTTACTTCCAATGGAAAGTCTTCTGCCCGAACAGAACATAAAAGAACTTAAAAACATCTTCGGCAGTGATATAGAACATATTGGATATGACAAACTTTTGACTTTATCAACTTGCTTGACAGAAAATGTAATAACAAATGACAGGCTTAAAGAATTGCTCACCCTACATCGTACAGATATAACAAAGTTACTTAAAGATTTATGTAACAATAAACTTTTAATATCTGAAGGAAACGGCAGGGGAACAAAATATTATATTAATAAAAAGGTTGACACCTCGGAGGGAAAGGTTGACACCTCAGAAGAAAAGGTTGACACCTCAGAAGAAAAGGTTGACACCCCGGAAGAAAAGGTTGACAATACTAATACACATCTAAAAAGAGATGAACTTGAGCGGTTAATAACAGAAAAAGCAAAAGAATACATTTCTTTGGAAGAAATAGCTTTAAGAACTGGGAAAAAATCCAGTTATCTTAAAAATAAGATAATACCGGAAATGATTAGGAAAAATAAGTTGAAAAGACTTTATGCACAGACACCTAACCATCCCGAACAAAAATATAAAGCAACAGAAGAATAAAAAAACAACGATACGGAACAATGGAATACAATTTCAGAGAGATTGAGAAGAAATGGCAGAAACAGTGGGCCGAGATGAAGACCTACCAGGTTACTGAAGACAAGAGCAAAGAGAAATTCTATGTGCTCAACATGTTTCCTTATCCATCGGGAGCAGGACTGCACGTGGGACATCCGCTGGGATACATAGCCAGCGACATCTACGCCCGCTACAAGAGGTTGATGGGATATAACGTGCTCAACCCCATGGGATACGACGCCTACGGACTGCCCGCCGAGCAGTATGCCATACAGACAGGACAGCATCCGGCCATAACTACGGCCGAAAACATAAGCAGATACCGCAGCCAGCTGGACAAGATAGGATTCTCGTTCGACTGGAACCGCGAGGTGCGCACCTGCGAGCCTAAATATTACAAATGGACACAGTGGGCATTCCAGAAGATGTTCAACTCGTTCTACTGCAACACTTGCCAGAAGGCACAGCCTATAGAGAAGCTCATAGAGCACTTCAGCCAGAAGGGCACCGAGGGACTCGACGTGGCACAGAGCGAGGAGATGAGCTTCACGGCAGCCGAATGGAACGCCATGAGCGAGAAGGAGCAGCAGCAAGTGCTGATGAACTACCGCATAGCCTATCTGGGCGAGACGATGGTTAACTGGTGTGCCGGACTGGGCACCGTGCTTGCCAACGACGAGGTGGTAGACGGCGTGAGCGTGCGCGGCGGTTATCCCGTGGTGCAGAAGAAGATGATGCAGTGGTGTCTGCGCGTAAGCGCCTATGCACAGCGCCTGCTCGACGGACTCGACACTGTAGACTGGACTGAGTCGCTGAAGGAGACTCAGCGCAACTGGATCGGCCGTTCTGAAGGAACAGAGATGCAGTTTAAGGTGGCCGGACAAGATTGGGCTTTCACCATCTTCACAACACGTGCCGACACAATATTCGGCGTAACGTTCATGGTGCTGGCACCTGAAAGCGAACTCGTAGAGAAACTTACCACACCTGAGCAGAAGGCTGAGGTGGACGCATATATAGAGCGCACAAAGAAGCGCACCGAGCGCGAGCGCATCAGCGACCGCTCTGTTACGGGCGTGTTCTCAGGCTCTTACGCCATCAATCCGTTTACGGGCGAGAACATTCCTATCTGGATTTCTGACTATGTGCTGGCAGGATACGGCACAGGAGCCATCATGGCTGTGCCTGCGCACGACTCGCGCGACTATGCCTTCGCCAAGCATTTCGGACTGGAGATACGTCCGCTCATAGAGGGATGCGACGTGAGCGAGGAGAGCTTCGACGCCAAGGAGGGCACCGTGTGCAACTCGCCTAAGAGCGGAGTGGAGACTCTCGACGGATTCTCGCTCAACGGTCTGAGCGTAAAGGAGGCAATAAAGAAGACCAAGGAGTTTGTAACTTCTCACAACATGGGCCGCGTGAAGGTGAACTACCGTCTGCGCGACGCCATCTTCTCACGCCAGCGCTACTGGGGCGAACCGTTCCCAGTTTACTATAAGGACGGCATGCCTTACATGATTTCAGAAGACAAGCTGCCGCTCGAACTGCCCGAGATTGACCAGTATAAGCCTACAGAGACAGGCGAGCCGCCGCTCGGACACGCTAAGAAATGGGCTTGGGACACAGAGAAGAACGAGGTTGTGGACAAGAGTCTGATTGACAACAAGACAATATTCCCGCTCGAGCTCAACACCATGCCGGGCTTTGCAGGCTCATCAGCCTACTATCTGCGCTACATGGACCCGCACAACGACAACGCCCTCGTGGGCGAGGAGGCCGACCACTACTGGCAGAACGTTGACCTGTATGTGGGCGGAACAGAGCACGCCACGGGCCACCTGATATACTCACGCTTCTGGAACAAGTTCCTGTTCGACCTCGGTGTGTCGTGCCAGGAGGAGCCTTACAAGAAGCTCGTCAACCAGGGTATGATTCAGGGACGCTCTAACTTCGTTTACCGAGTAAACAGCGACGACCACTCTAAGAAGCCGCTCTTCGTTAGTCTCGGACTGAAAGACCAGTATGACGTAACGCCTATACACGTTGACGTAAACATCGTTCACGGCGACGTGCTCGACACAGAGGCATTCAAGGCATGGCGCCCCGAATACAACGACGCCGAATTCATACTCGAAGACGGCAAGTATGTGTGCGGATGGGCTATAGAGAAGATGTCAAAGTCGATGTTCAACGTTGTCAACCCCGACATGATTGTAGACAAATACGGAGCCGACACGCTGCGTCTCTACGAGATGTTCCTCGGTCCGGTAGAGCAGAGCAAGCCTTGGGACACCAACGGAATAGACGGCTGCCACCGCTTCCTGAAGAAGTTCTGGGCACTGTTCTACGATCAGCGCACGGGCGAATTCCTGCCCGACCAGAGCGAGCCTACGCCGGAGCAGTATAAGTCTGTCCACAAGCTCATCAAGAAGGTTACGCAGGACATCGAGCAGTTCAGCTACAACACCAGCATATCTGCCTTCATGATTTGCGTCAACGAGCTTCATCAGCTCAAATGCCACAACCAGGCATTGCTGACCGACGTGGTAGGCCTGATAGCTCCGTTTGCTCCGCACATAGCCGAAGAGCTGTGGCACGCACTGGGCAACAGCGGCAGCATATTCGACGCATGCTGGCCCGAATACAACGAGAAATACCTCGTTGAGAGCACCGTTCAGATGGGTATAGCCTTCAACGGCAAGCGCCGCTTCGAGATGCAGTTTGCAGCCGACGCCGACAACGCAGCCATAGAGCAGGCTGTGATGGCCGACCAGAGAACGGCAAAATACATCGACGGCAAGCAGATAGTAAAGGTTATCATCGTGCCGAAGAGAATGGTCAACGTGGTTGTTAAATAACAGCCGCGCCCATATCACTAAGGCAAACAGCAAAATAACAGGACACACACAGGCGGCAAAGGCCGGGCAACACAGCAGAGCCCGGCCCCTGAGCCGGCCTGACTCACTCACAGGAGCCGACGCGCTCATGATAAAACCGTTATGTCAACAGAATTAAAAAGAAACACACTTTCACCTTAAAAAAATCACAAGCCATGCAGAAGCAAATATTAATTCGTGAAGCCAAAGACTACTTCAACATCACCCTCGGGCTGATGCTCTACACGTTCGCCTTCACGGTGTTCCTCTTGCCTTACGAGATAGTTACGGGAGGTATAGCGGGAATCGGCGCCGTGGTGTTCTACGCCACGAAGTTCCCCGTTCAGTACACATTCTTCATAATCAACGCCGTGCTCATCGTGGCCGCGCTGAAGATACTGGGCTGGCGCTTCCTGATGAAGACCATCTACGCCACGTTCATGCTGACGTTCCTGCTCGACGTGGCCCAGAGAGTTGTCATACAGCCCGACGGCACGTTCTACAAGCTGCTGGGCGACGGCAACGACTTCATGTCGCTCGTCATCGGATGTATGATGACCGGCACGGCCCTGGCCATAGTGTTCCTTAACAACGGCTCTACGGGCGGCACCGACATCATAGCGGCCTCGGTCAACAAGTACCGCAACATATCGCTCGGCCGCGTAATCCTGCTAATCGACGTGTGCATCATAGGCAGCTGTCTGTTCATCGACACGTTCGGTCCCGTGCAGTTACGCTGCCAGAAGGTGGTGTTCGGCTTCTGCACCATGTTCATCGAGTGCACCATGCTCGACTACGTGATGAACTGGCAGCGCCAGTCGGTGCAGTTCATGATATTCTCAAAGAAATATCAGGAGATAGCCAACGCCATAGCCACCACCACCGACCACACGATAACCATACTCGACGGTCACGGATGGTATACGGGCAAGGAGACCAAGGTGCTCTGTCTGCTGGCAAAGAAGAACGAGAGCGTGACGATATTCCGACTGATAAAGGTAATCGACCCCAACGCCTTTGTGAGCCAGAGCTCCGTGATAGGCGTATACGGCGAGGGCTTCGACCAGATAAAGGTGAAAGTGCCCAAGAAGATGAAAGACAATACGCTAAACGGCAAGTGACGGCAAAAGGCCGCTGCCACGGGCGCACAGAGAAACAATAAAGAAAAGATGAAAATAGTTTTCGCAACAAACAACAAGAACAAGCTGGCCGAGATAAGAGACATGCTCGGCGACAAGATAGAAGTGATGTCGCTGGCCGACATCAACTGCCACGAAGACATACCCGAGACGGCAGACACGCTGGAGGGAAACGCCCTGCAGAAAGCCCGCTACGTGTTTGACAAATACGGCATGAGCTGCTTTGCCGACGACACCGGACTCGAGGTGGACGCGCTGGGCGGAGAACCGGGAGTCTACTCGGCACGATATGCCGGCGGCGAAGGTCACGACAGCGAGGCCAACATGGCAAAGCTGATGCAGAAGCTCGGCGACAACGACAACCGCAAGGCGCGCTTCCGCACGGTGATAGCCCTGATAACGGGCAGCGGCGACGACGGCGTGAAGCTGTTTGAAGGCGTGGCAGAAGGCGACATAATACGCGAGAAGAGGGGAGGAGAGGGCTTCGGCTACGACCCAATATTCCGCCCCGAAGGCTACGACAAGACATTTGCCGAACTGGGCCACGAGATAAAGAACAAGATATCTCACCGCGCCAGGGCCGTGCAGAAACTTGTAGAATATCTTAAACAGGCAAGCGGCAACAGATAGCCGCCTGCCTTTATATTATCATCACCGCCACCGGAAAGCGCTGCGCTAAGCGCTCTGGCGGCGCAACGGCAATGCCGCTGAACGAAGAATTTTGGCATTTTATAAAACAAATCTTACCTGCCGGCGTTATATCATTGAGCAACAAGCCACAAGCTGTAAACAAAACAATTATGCGAAAAATAAACACCCATATCCTCAGACATATCATGTCATGCTGTCTGCCGTGCCTTTTTCTGCTATTATCAGTGCCGGCCAATGCAATAAGCGGCGGCAGCACAGACGGCTGGACCCTCTATCCAAGCTACGGCAACATAACAGAAATAGAGCCCACGGGCAAGGAGGTGTACGTGCTGGCATCCAACAGTCTGTTTTCGTATAACCCCTCAGACGGACTTGTTGCAACCTACGACAAGACAAATATGCTGTCGGACATCGAGATATCGCACATAGCATGGTCAAAATCGGCCGGCAGACTTATCGTTACCTACACAAACTCTAACATCGACCTGCTTTCAAGAAACGGCAGCGTGATCAACGTGCCCGACCTCTACATGAAGGAAGCTACCTACGACAAGACCATAAACAACATTTATATATATAACCAATATGCCTATCTGTCGACAGCCTTCGGCATAGTGAAGATGAACGTCAGCAACGGAAGCATTGCCGACTCGTATCAGCTCGGATTTCAGGTTGACTACTGCTACATCGAGGGCAACTACATCTATGCTGCATCGAGCACGCAGGGCATCTACCGCGGCAACATGCAGGACAACCTGCTCGACAAAGGCAACTGGAGCCGTACGGGCGACTATGTGGCGCAGAACATAGACCGCACAAAGGTGTACGACCAGACCGACGGCACATGGTGGACCAAGACCGAAGACGGAAAGCTAACAGGATATAAGATAAACAGCGACAACGTGCCCGTGTATGTAACCGAAGGCGTTGCACCAGACGGACCCGCATCCAACAACTTCTACCGCATATACATCAACAACGGAAGCCTCTACGGCGTGGGCGGCCTGTGGTCGCAGGAGACCGACGGCAACCGCCCTGGCGAAGTTCACGTGTGGAACGGCGACAGCTGGTCGGAGTTTGAAAAGGTTACAACAGACAAGATAGGCCACAACTACGTTGACGTGCTGTGCCTCGACTTCGACCCAACAATAAGCGGACACGTCATGGTGGGCGCCAAGAGCGGCATGTATGAGTTTCAGGACGGCAAGTTCGTAAAGCACTACAATTATGACAACAGCGACTTAAAATCAGCTGTAAATCCGGTGTCAAAAGATTACACAATTGTAAGTTCAGTTAAATATGATGCTGCCGGTAATCTGTGGGTTTTTAATTCTTATGCAGGAAATAGTATTAAATATATATCTAAAGACGAAAATAAATGGACTACTTATCAGCATACAGAACTGTCAGAATTTAACAGCTACGACATTGAAAAAGCCTTTATCAGCAAGACCAACGGCAAGATGTGGTTTGTCAACAACTATTACAACAACACCATACTTTACTCATACGACTATGCCAACGACGTGCTGACAAAATACGGACCGAGCATAATAAACCAAGACGGAACAAGCCTCGGCGCAAACTACATATTCAGTCCGGTTGAAGACAGGGAAGGAAACGTATGGGTAGGCACCAACGCCGGACCTGTTTATCTCTCGGCAAGCGCCATACAGAACGGCTCAACTTACTTCACGCAGCACAAAGTGCCGCGCAACGACGGCACCAACTATGCCGACTATCTGCTATCGGGCATCGACGTACGCGCCATAGCCATCGACGGCGGCAACCGCAAATGGATAGGCACCAACTCGAACGGAGTATTCCTCATCAGCGACGACAACAACACGCAGATAAGCCACTTCACCACAGACAACTCGCCTCTGCCGTCAAACCTTGTGCAGGACATAGCCATCGACGGTACGTCGGGCCGTGTGTATTTCGCCACAGACAAGGGCTTATGCTCTTATCAGAGCGACGCAACCGAGCCTACCGACGAGATGACCAAAGACAACGTCTACGCATATCCTAACCCCGTGAGACCCGACTACACAGGACTGATAACCATAACCGGCCTTACCTACGACGCCGACATAAAGATTGTTACATCCAACGGAGCGTTGGTAAACAAGGGAAGAAGCACGGGCGGATCATACACATGGGACGGCTGCGACATCAACGGCAAGCGTGTGGCATCAGGCGTGTATATGGTTCAGACGGCCACATCGTCGGGCGACAAGGGCACCGTGTGCAAGATTGCCATAGTGAACTGACGGATGTATAAAACAAAAACAGATAAACGTTTTCATTATAAAACATAATAATAAAGATAATTTTTGTCGCATAAAATGATTTCAGTCTGCATAGCCACATACAACGGTGAGAGATTTATCAGAGAGCAAATCAGCTCGATAATAAATCAACTCGGTAACGAAGACGAAATCATTATATCTGACAACGAATCTACCGATTCAACCATAGACATTATAAAAGAAATCGACGACAAAAGGATAAAGCTGATTAAAGGTCCTAAAAAGAAATCACCCACATCAAACTTTGAAAACGCATTGATGCATGCCAAAGGCGAATATATATTTCTATCAGATCAAGACGATGTCTGGAAAGATAATAAAATAAGCATTTGCATGCAGTATCTCAAACATTACGACTGCGTGATAAGTGATGCAGAAATGGTAGACGAGAATCTCAACATTATTGAAAAATCATATTATAAAGTACACAACACCAAGCAGTCACGCATTTATAACACCCTTATTAAAAACGGTTATATGGGCTGCTGCATGGCCTTTACAAAGAGAGTGCTCAAGGCATCTCTACCATTTCCGAAAGACATACCTATGCACGACATCTGGATAGGCAACATTGCCGCCTACAGATTCAATGTAAAGTTTATCCCAAACAAACTTATTCAGTTTCGTTGTCACGGCAGAAACAGTTCATTCACAGCATCAGTAAAGAGCGGAAATTCATTATTCCGGATGCTGATGATAAGATGGACGGTGATAAAATGTCTGTCTTTTAAATTCATTTTTTCATGAAATTAAGCATTATTATTCCGGTATATAACGTAGAAAAGACATTCCGGCGCTGCATCGACAGCGTGCTGTCACAGGGCATCGACAATTATGAAATACTTATAATTGACGACGGCTCGACCGACAACAGCGGAAATCTGGCTGACAAGGCAGCATCACTAAACAATAACATAAAAGTTTTTCATAAACCTAACGGAGGACTTTCTGACGCGCGCAACTATGGAATAAGCCGGGCAACGGGAGATTACATAACATTTGTAGACAGCGACGATTTTGTAGAAAATAATACTTATGCCAAACTTATGCCTATATTAAACGGACATAAAGAATACGACATATTGGAATATCCTGTACTGCAAAATCCCGGATGCAAAAACGAACGGATGTTTAATCCCGGTACTACTGTATACGACAATGCCCTTGACTGGCTGTCGACAAATGGCCTTGAACACTGCTGGGCATGGAACAAGATATACAGGAAAGAGCTTTTCAGCAATGTGCGTTTCCCAAAAGGAAAAATTTATGAAGACGTATATAACATTGCAAGCCTTATAAAGCTCAACCCAGTTATAGCCACAACAAACAAAGGCATGTACAACTATTGCTTGAACAAAAGCGGAATAGCTGCCAAAGAAGCCCTCAACGGACTTACGTCTCTGCTTGAAGCGCAAATAAGCCTGACAAAGGAATTAAACCTCAACACACGGGAAAAGCGCTGGCACAGGCTTTATCTAAACATGCTGACATCGCAACTTTACTCTTACAGAAAAACAGGAAAAATATTACTCTGGCCACAACGGATACAGATTAAAAGTTATGCAGGAAACAAGGACTGGATAAAAGCCGTAATGCTAAATTTATTTGGTCTGAAACTATATTGTAAAATTTTCAAACTCATTTCAAGACAATGAAAATAGCATATATTATTGAAGATTTCTATATAGGTGGCGGTGTTGAGCGCATAATATCCGAGAAGGCAAACATAATGTCGGAAGAATGGGGAGACGAAGTAACCATCGTTTCTATATATCGCGACACACCACGCCAGACATATAACCTCAACAAGAACGTCAGGCTGCTGTTTCTTGATGTTCCGATGGCAAAGAAAAGTAATAACACTATAACAAGAACCGTTAATCGCATAAAGACATTAGCTGATGCGGCAATAAAGTTAAACAGCACACTTTCAGAACTTAAGCCCGACATAATATTCTTTGCAACCACGCTTAGCGCACTGCTTTTGCCGCTTTGCAATATAAAGTCAATAAAGATCTTTGAGTCGCACTCGGCACGCAGGTTCACGCCTTACAGCCGTATGTTCGGGCTAATGGAGCGAAAGGCCGACGCCGTGGTGTGCCTTACGGCCGATGACGCACGCGAATATAAGGCGGCAAAGAGGGTGGAGGTGATACCAAACTTTGTGAACACGCCCGACAAATATGTGGCCGACTATGGCGTGAAAAGGGCGATAGCCGTAGGCAGACTGGAACACGTTAAGGGCTTCGACCTGCTGATAGACTGCTGGAAGGATGTTGCCAAGGCATGCCCCGACTGGCAACTCGACATATACGGCGAAGGCTCGCTGCACGACGAACTGCAACGACAGATAACAAGATGCGGACTCGACGGCAGGGTGGTGCTGCGCGGAAGGTGCGAAGACATGAACGAGGCTTACGCAAACCACAGCATGCAGATTGTAACCTCGCGATACGAAGGACTGTCGCTCGTGCTTGCCGAAGGACAAGCCTGCGGACTGCCTTGCGTGACGGTTGACTATATCTACGGCGCGAGAGACATCGCAGAAGACGGCTACAACGGCATTATTGTGCCTCAGAACGACTCGGAGGCTATCACGCGAGCAATTATCCGCATGGCGGGCGACGAGGCTCTCAGAGCGAAATATGGGGCAAATGCGAGGCTCACAATCAACAAGTTTGACCGAGACAACATAATGAACAAATGGAAAGAGCTGATTGGCTCGCTTTGCGGCAAGAAATAAGGCATAAATAATGACAAGCCGATTTAATCTGAACAAAAGAATATTATTTACAGACATAGGATATAAACAAAAATAAGCTGACAGAACTGTGTTGTTGTCTGTCAGCTTATTTTTTTATTATTTATCCCAAATCCGGCTGAAAGCGTCAGCCTGTGTACATTGGTTTGGGCTTAATGTATCTTTCTAATAAATATCAAACTCCCATTTATCCATAAAAATGCCCATTATAAACAATTCTATTCCAATGACCTAACCTATTGGGTCAAAGAACAAAAAGTATATAAACAATAGTATTAGGACTAAGTATAGAAAAACCTTTAATAGCTTTTACAATTTTGTTCTGAAAATGGCAATTTCGTATTCATTGGCGTACCTGCTACTTGTGGAAACTTCCAAATAAACGTTTCCGTTCTTTGTATTTTTACAATACCGTTTTACGCTTGTACCATAAACATCAGGTAGGAGTTTACCTGTATTTAACGTACATTAACGTCTTTTCCTTTGGCTACGTATTTGTAACCATAATCAACAGCCTTTTGTATAAAATCAGTAGCCATATCCGCAAATAAGCGTAGTGTCATTTGAACAACTACACCGTTTTCAATGGCTTCCATTCCGACAAAGCAATCCCCGAAATCATAGAAAAAAGTTAATCCTACAATTTGGACAGGTTCGACATCAAATTCCTTTTCAATAGTCGCAATAGTGAAAAAAGATGCACCCAAAAAATTAGTGTAATATTCTGGATTCAATATTGCCTTGCGTTTTTCTTCGGGTGTGATTGGTATAGCATTTGCGTCTTTCTTATGTTTAGGTTCAGGATTATATGCTCCTGCTTGTTTGGATTCTTCTAAAAACTTGTCGTGCTTTGACGGCAACGTGTCAGGCGATACTTGTGAATAGCATATTAAACTCAACGAGAATAACATTACTGATAAAATAAATTTTCTTATTTCCATTCTACATTTTATTTGTTTTAGACAATAATCTGTAAAACGTTCAATGGTATGAACGAGTAAAACGAAAACGTAGAGCCATCGTCTATCTTCTCGTGGTTCACCACAAACTTATCCAACAAGCTTGGCTATACGCTATCCACAGAATTTGCCAAAATACTGAATAATAGCAATTATTCTTTTTCTAGTGGTGATTCCGAAAAGAATTAGGCTGTATGTCCGAATAGAGCGCAAACACTCTTATTCGATTGCAAATATAGTAGTTATTTATGTAAAAATAACTAATTCCGCACTGAAAAATATGCATTTATTATTTTTATTTGTATATTGTGCAAAACAAAGAAGATTGAGTATGTGTAAAATATCAATAGATACAGTTATAAGAGCTAATAAACGTACTATTTCACAAAATAAGAATAAAGTGTTTTGTGTTAGTGGTAAGTCTGTTACTCCGCAAAAAACATTCAATGTTTCTGTTTCTGTCATGGGAAAAGTATATACACAGAATATATCTGATAATATCGGCGATTTGGTACCGCCTGTAGCGGTGTTTTGGTACCGCT
>ENA-UAIC01000502-UAIC01000502.1-human-gut-metagenome-genome-assembly--contig:-NODE-502-length-14335-cov-12.913585_pt1 | contig 14335 bp, 10 predicted proteins | sample MGYA00244413_ERZ654377 | MGnify/ENA primary metagenome ERZ654377 (study PRJEB26926, sample SAMN06165148) | human gut metagenome | biome: ENVO:00009003; feature: ENVO:2100002; material: ENVO:00002003...
AAGCTAAAATCAAAAATAATTTCTTCATTTTCTTTTGTTTTTATTAATTACTATTTAAAGTCCGGACTATTTCTTTTTTATAAACTAAATTCAACCCTCACCATACATTCACGCGGCCTCAACCTTGTAATGGTGTACATCTGCTGAGTATCGGTTATCTGGCGGCGTTCATATTCATCCTTTCCCAAAATATTGCTGCATGTCAGGCTCACTTCATAACGTTTGGTGCGATAAGAGACTGATAAGTCGGCAAAATAGGTGAACGAAACGGCCTTGTCGTTGCTGTGATATATCTCGTTGCTTAACTCTATGTTAAAGCGGCCGGGCATGAAATAGCACTTCAGACTGTGGCTGAATGAACTTAGCGACGACGGCAACGAGGCGCCCGAACTGCACTCCTGTCTGACATAGCTGAACTGACTCTGCTCTTCGACAGAGAACCAGCTGCAAGGCTGGAGCGAGACTGTTGCCGTAGCTCCGGCCATCTGCGTCTGAAACGGCGTAAGCACATTCTGCAAGAGCATGTTATAATCACTCCACTGCCATCGCCCTGACAGCGTAGTAACCAGATGAGCCACGTTCCAGCTCTCGCTTACACGGCAGTTTAATCCGTGCATGACGCTGTTTGATGTAAGGTCAGTGGCCCGCGACTCATACACATTGCCGTCCACATTCATTGAGTAAAGCCGCTGATTGCGCATATTGGTAAAGACATACCCGACAGTGGCAAACAGGCCTTTTATAACATTCTTATATTCTATATTGGCGCTTGCCGTGTGCATCAATGTGTTGCTGAGCTTGCCCAGTCCTTCTGTCATCGAGATATAGTCGGTAAACACAGGTATGTCGAGCATTGACAAAAAGCCTTCGGGCTTCCACGAGCAGTTATACGTTGCCGTTATGCCGAAATCGGAAACGGGCATAGCCCTGAAAAACAGATTAGGCTCAAATGTAATGTTGTCCTTATGCTGTATGCCATACGTCCGGCTTGTCCAGTAAACAGGCGCCGATGCAACAAGATTAATAATGGCGGTCTTATACGACAGCGACGGTTTCATGAAAGCTCGCCATTCGGTGTACTTCCTTACAGCATCCAAATTCTGCCGGCTTACGCCTATATGCTGCGCCTTCATGTTTGTGCCTATATTATAATTAAGATAAAACGCACCAAGCTTTTGTCCGAAATAGGCGTTACATCCGGCAAGGACGCTGCGCTGGCGAAGGCGCTGCATGGTTGAGTCGGCAAGCAGCAGACTGCCCGGCAGCCAGTTGAGTGAAAGGTAAGCGTTGACAGAAAACGAATAGCGACGGGTGATGTTGCGCACAAACGACAGTTTGTCCGTGATGTAGCCCTGACGCGGCTTAACCATCTCTCTTGTCTCAACGCCGTTCAATACCGACAAACCGCTGCTGCGGTCGAAGTCAACATATCCCCTGGCATCGTTTGTAAGATACTGTCTTTCGGTATTCTGCCTGTAAAGCACCTCAGCCGACAAGGCGTCGTGACGGCTCTCAGCCGATACGTCCTGCACAATGGCAGCACCGCCTGCCGCCGTATATACCGTGGTGGATGTCTGTCGCTGTTCAGTCATGTCGGTCATGCCGTCGAGCTGTATCCTCAAGTCATTGCCGCCATGCGTCTTCAGCAGCCAGTTAGTTGCAAACAGATGAGTATGATTAAATCTGCTGCGCGAGGCGTCAATGGCCGGTGCCGGCAGCGATATGTTGCCAAGCATACCATCGTCCACGGGTGCCGAGTCGTCGAGATATGCCGACATAGGCGTTACTTCCTGTCCGATGTTCTTACCGGTATTGTTATTCTTATACATACTTATGCTCTGCACCTTGCGCGAAAACAGCATTGAGACGATGCGATTGTCATAAAGCCAGTCGGGACTTTCGGTCAACGAAGCTCCCGTTGACAGGTCGAAGGTGTGACTCCACACATTTTTTGCGCTGTCGGTCAGCACGATGTTGAGTGCTGCCTGATCACTGAACTTTGTATCCTTCAGCGCACGTATGGGCTGATGCCGTTCAAGCACCTGCACCTTTTTCACCTTTCCTGCATCAATGTTATCTGACGCCTGCGCATACTTACCGCCAAGCAAATCCATGCCTTCAATATAGAATTTGTTTATCTTCGTGCCCTGATATTCTATCGAGCCGTCATCATTTACGGTAAGTCCTGGCATTTTTCTGATAACGTCGGCTATGGTGCGGTCTTGCTTGCCACGAAAGGCGCTAACAAGATAGTTGAGCGTGTCACCCTCCTGTCTGATGCGCTGCGACTTAACAACCACCTCCTTAAGTTCTGTGGCATGCTCGCTGAGCACTATAGCCTTGTCGCTGCTGTAATGCCTAAGAGCAATAGACAGTTTAGAGTAACCAATCTTGCGCACCTCCATCGTGTCGCACTGCCGGCCTTTACAGTCTACGGCAAACATGCCTTGCTTGCCGGTGAATCCATAAGCCACTACCGACTTGCCGTTTTTAATATATACAGAAGCCTTGTCGACAGGACTGTTGTCCGAGTTGACAACCCGTCCCGTTATAACCTGTCCGTAAGCCGTTGCTGCCAAAAGCCACGCAAACAGGACAAGCGCCATGCGTATGGTTCTGCCGTCACTCACAGTCATAGTCTTCTATAAGTACCGGCGTAACCTTTCTTTGCTTCGTTCTGCCCTTACTGACAGACGGAGCAAGGCCCGTCAGCCTCGTCATCAGCCCTACAGGATCGGTAATCTCCATTTCTGTAATCTTTTGCAGCTCTTTCGGCTCAACAGATTTATATTTTGTCTTTTCCATCGTAATGCTTTTTCCCCTGCCCTTTCTTACAGCCGTGCATACAAACGAGAAACAGCCGTTATCTGTTTCAGCCTTCATTATAAGTCCCGGCAGTCCGCACAGCTTCCAAGGACCGTCGCTCACGGCGATGTCAGGCGCATACCACACCGTCCATGTCTGTCCGCGAAACTTTGTCCTTGCCTTGTTGCAGTGATACTCGGCTATTATCGAGTCGCCGTCGGCCAGTTGCCAGTCAAACGCAGGCATATTCTCCTCAGACTTAAGGGCAAAACCATGCAGATTAAGTGTATAAGTAAGTTTACCGTCAGCCGGATAATTCTTCATCACCATATATTTCTGCCCAAGCGTTCCACTTCCTCTCATCCGTGTGCTTGCAGCCAAAGCCTGTTGCAGTTGTCCACCCGTGGCCTGCACCACGCTGTCAAGCACATGCTGCTGTCGTATGTTTGCCGAAGAATAAAACTTGCTCCACTTATTGCCAATAAGCAGTTCCATCTCGTCTTGCATTTCCGGTCTTTCAACACAAGTCTTAAACTTAGCGTCATAACTGATACGCATGACAGCTGTGTCCGACTGAGCTGCCGACGGTACATGACTGCACAAAGCAAGAAGAAATAAAGACAAATAATGTATAACACAAATTCTCTTCATAAGTTCAAACAGTTTAATTTTATTGTTTTTATAAGCAAAATTACTCGATTTAGCACAATGCACAAAAATCTGCTGTTCGCAAAAATGTTCGCAAATCATTCCACATTAAGCCTAAGTCATTAGACCGTATATAAGTTTGGTATGCTCATGCTTTCAGCCGTCTTCTTGTCTTTTATTGGCGACTTTTCCTCCGGCCTTTCTTGACATAGCCCGCTATGACTGCGAAAAATCAAACGATAATCCACTTAATATAAAGCAAAAATACAGGCTAAATCATAACGTCTAATCTGGGGTTAAGTCTGTAAATCCGTTTCATTTCGGTTGATGTTTTTCATCATTAGCCGATACAAAATTAGTAAAAATTTCAATACGTTGAACCGGCATGATAATTTTTAGTCGAAAAATCGTAAGCAAAACAGGCCCCGCGCATAAACGTTTTTCAATGCAGACACGCACCATAGTGTATACTGTAAGCAATAATAAGGTATTTAGTTATAAATCAAAAGTGGCCGAGTTACGGGTCAAAACTCGGCCACTTTTGAGGCGTAAACAGGCCACTTTTTAATCAGAAACGGCCGTGTTATTTTAAGCAAATAAAAGAATTTTATTCAATAGCACATACAACTGCACTGGTGAAGACAAAAATGCCGTGGCAAAATATTCCACACGGGCTATTCGTCGACCTCTTTCTTCAGCAGCCGCACCATGATCTCAGCCGCATTGTCGGGAGCTATTTTGTCGCCGAGCCTCCTGCGCACTTCGGCATATCCATCAATCATGCTGCTGCGACAAGCTCCGTCGGGCAGCAGACGCGACAATTCAGCGGCAATGTTATCCACAGAAAATGTGTCGGCAACAAGCTCCCTGACCACCTCACGGTCGGCAATGAGATTGACAAGCGAAACGTATTTCACCTTCAACAGATGCTTACGGAGAAAGGCGATGACCTTTGGTATAGGAGTTTCGTAGCACACCACCTGCGGCACGTTGAACAGAGCCGTCTCAAGAGTGGCCGTTCCGCTGGTGACAACAGCCGCACGCGAATGGGCGAGCAGTTCGTAAGTCTGCCCGTAGACTATTTTTACGGGCTGTCCGGATATGAACCCGGCATAATAGTCTGCACTTATCGACGGCGCTCCCGCCACCACGAGCTGATACTTGTCGGCAAAGCGCGAGGCAGCCTCTATCATGGCCGGCAGATTGTCCTTTATCTCCTGCTTGCGGCTTCCGGCCAGCAAAGCAATGACAGGACGGCGTGAGTCGAGCCCGTTTTTAGAGCAGAACTCGTCGTAAGAATCGGTGTAGGTCTTCAAGAATCCGCTCACCTCGTCGGCCGTAGGATTGCCCACATAGTGTATCTTGTAGCCGTGCTTGCCCTCAAAGAAGGGCACCTCGAAAGGCAGAATGGAGAACAGCTCGCTGACATCACGCTTTATGTTCTTTATGCGGTACTCTTTCCATGCCCAAATCTTTGGCGAGATGTAATAATACGCAGGTATTGAAGTCTTGGCATGCAGAAACTTGGCTATGTCGAGATTAAAACCTGGATAATCAACCAATATCACCACATCAGGGTGCCACTCGATTATGTCGCGCTTACAGAAAGCCATGTTTCTGAAGATGGTTCTGAGATGCAGCAGGACAGGCACAAAGCCCATATATGCCAAGTCGCGATAGTGGCGCACACGCATGCCTCCGGCAGCCGACATAAGGTCGCCTCCGAAGAAACGGAACTCAGCCTCGCCGTCGACTCTTCTGAGCGACTGCATAAGCCGCGACGCATGAAGGTCGCCACTTGCCTCACCGGCAATAAGATAATATTTCATCTGTAAACAAATATGATGTTTCTAAATCCACAGCAGGGCACACGACAGATGCCGAAAACCGACAAGACCGCAGCCCCGGCACATCAGCAAAACTCGTCGGCACAATCCTTCAGACGTTCGAACATGGCATAGTCGGTAACGTCGATTGTGGTGGGCGTTATGGCCACATAACCATGGTTGAGAGCCCAGTTGTCGGTGTCGGTTGCTTCAGGCTCATCGTTGGTATATTCGCCCACAAGCCAATAATAGTCGTACCCCCTGGGATGACGGGCGCGAACAACCTCATTTCCCCATGTACCCTTAGCCATTCGGCACACCTTTACCCCCTTAAATTCGGCAGCCTTGGGGAAGTTTACGTTAAGGCACGTTCCCTTTGGCAGACCTTCGGCCAGCACCTTGGCCGTAATCTTTCTGACGATGCTGCGCAGAGGCTCAAAGTCGGCGTCGTCTCTATAGTCGCAGAGAGAGAAGGCAACTGAAGGAATATACTTCATGCAACCCTCGCGCGTAACGCCCATTGTACCCGAATAATGAGAATTGACAGAGCCGTTGTCACCGTGGTTGATGCCGCCGATGACCATATCGGGACGGCGCGGGCAGAGCTGGCTCAGCGCCAGTTTGACACAGTCGACGGGCGTGCCGTTGCACGACCACACCTCAACGCCCTCGCGCTTGCGGCGCAGCTTGAGCCTCAAGGGAGTGGTTGCAGAGAAGGCTGTGGCAAATCCTGAACGTGCCGACTCAGGCGCGCAGACAAGGATATCGCCTAAATCAGAGAGCATGTCTATCAGCGAGTTAAGTCCCTTGGCATGGTAGCCGTCGTCGTTAGAAATAAGTATTAATGGTTTCATAATTTTCATAAAAATCATTTTCTTTCGGCTACAAAAGTACGAAAAAAGGTTTAAAACAACTATTTCTCACATAAAATATGTATTTTTGCAAAATATTTTTGGAAGGAGCAATTCTAAAACGAGCAAATAAAGACATTAGATTTAGGACACCAATATAAGACAAATGGGAAAAATTATCGCATTAGCAAACCAAAAAGGAGGCGTGGGAAAGACAACCACGACAATTAACTTGGCTGCATCCCTCGCCACACTGGAAAAAAAGGTTCTGGTAATCGATGCCGACCCGCAGGCCAACGCTTCGAGCGGCCTCGGAGTCAACACGAAAGACGTGGACTGCTCGCTGTACGAATGTATCATCGATCATGCAGACGTACATGACGCCGTCTATACCACAGACATTGACGGACTTGACATTATGCCGAGCCACATTGACCTTGTGGGAGCCGAAATAGAGATGCTAAACCTTGAACACAGAGAGCAGGTGATAAAAAACCTGCTGCAGCCGATAAGGGGCGACTACGACTATATTCTGACTGACTGCTCGCCGTCGCTCGGCCTGATAACGGTGAATGCCCTTACTGCCGCCGACTCTGTAATAATACCTGTTCAATGCGAATACTTTGCCCTTGAGGGAATAAGCAAGCTGCTGAACACGATAAAGATAATAAAGAGCAAGCTGAACCCGAAACTCGAGATTGAGGGATTCTTGCTGACTATGTATGACAGCCGCCTGCGCCTGGCCAACCAGATTTATGACGAGGTGAAGCGCCACTTTCAGGAGCTTGTGTTCAAGACCGTCATACAGCGTAACGTGAAACTGAGCGAGTCGCCAAGCCACGGACTTCCGGTTATTCTTTACGATGCCGACTCAACAGGAAGCAAGAACCATCTGGCACTGGCAAAGGAGATTATAAACAGGAACAAGTAAGAAGATTATGGCCATTAAGAAAAGATACAGCAATCCGCTCGGACGCGGACTCGACGCTCTGATATCTACCGAAGCCGTGCGCCCGCAGGGCAGCTCGACCATCAGCGAGATATCTATTGAGCAGATAGAAGCCAACCCTAACCAGCCACGACGCGAATTTGACGAGGAAGCTCTCAACGAGCTTGCCAACAGCATACGCGAGATAGGCATCATTCAGCCGATAACGCTGCGACAGGTTGACGACAACAGATTTCAGATTATTGCCGGCGAACGCCGCTGGAGAGCATCGCAGATAGCCGGACTAAGGGCTATACCGGCATACATACGCACCATCAAGGACGAAAACGTGATGGAGATGGCTCTTGTTGAGAACATCCAGCGCGAAGACCTCAACGCGATAGAAATAGCCCTGGCATACGAACACCTGCTGACAAACACAGGAATGACGCAGGAGAAGGTGTCGGAAAGAGTGGGCAAAAGCCGCACGGCAATATCAAACTATCTCCGCCTGCTGAAGTTGCCTGCACAGGTGCAGATGGCGCTGCAGAACAAGGAGATTGACATGGGACACGCACGCGCGCTGCTGGCGATAGACAGCCCGTCGCTGCAGGTGAAGCTGTTCAAGGAGATACAAAAGAACGGCTACTCTGTACGCAAGGTGGAGGAAATGGTGCAGAAGCTGAAAAACGGCGAAGACATAGTCAGCGGCAAGAAGAAGATAGCATCTAACCAGCAGATGCCCGAAGAATTCTCTACACTGAAACAGCATCTGTCTGACTTCTTCAAGACTAAAGTTCAGATGACCTGCTCGGCCAACGGCAAGGGCAAGATTAGCATTCCGTTTGCCAACGAAGAAGAGCTTGTGCGTATAATGAGCATGTTTGACAAACTGAAAGAACAGTAAGATAAAGCTGTGGATACAAGCAGACATCTAACATATTACCTGTCAAGACTGGCAGCGGCCATATGCATGCTTGCCGTGATGATGCCGTGCAGCGCGCTCGGAACGGGCGACAAGGAAACCATCCTGGTCAACGACACGATCATGACGGTTGCGGCAGAAAACGACAAGCAGATAAGCGACACGATAAACAAGGTTGTGTCTGCGGCCGACTCTGTCAGCATGAGGATGCTGTCGGCAAACGACTCTGTAAAGAAGAAAAAAGAGAAACGCGACTGGAGCACATGGAGGCCAAACGCCAAAAGAGCCATGTGGCTTGCCATCGTGATACCGGGAGCAGGACAAATATATAACCGCAAATACTGGAAGCTGCCTATTGTGTATGGCGGCTTCATCGGATGTCTTTACGCCATAAGATGGAACAACCAGATGTATAAGGACTACTCGCAGGCCTACATGGACATCATGGACAACGACCCAAGCACTGAGAGTTATAACCAGTTTCTACATCTGGGCAACACCATAACGGAAGAGAACAAGGAACAATACCAAAATCTGTTCAAAAAGCGTAAGGACTTCTACCGCAGATACCGCGACCTGAGCGTATTCTGCCTCATCGGCGTTTACGCCCTGTCGGTAATAGACGCGTATGTCGACGCGTCACTGTCAGAATTTGACATTTCAAAAGACCTGAGCATGAAGCTTGAGCCTACGATAATAAACAACAGGTCGTCACTGAATCCGCTTAAATCATCGTCATTGGGACTTCAGTGCTCTATAACCTTCTGAAAAAAGATTTAAATTATAAGATTCTGTATATAAACATTTTATGAGAAAGAAAGTTTTTATAATCATTGCCACGATGCTTTTCGGAGGTAACTGCGTGATGCAGGCTCAGAACGAAAAGGATGAAATAATTGTGACTGACAATGACGGAAAAGAAGAAACAATTGACTTGCCTGAGGCTATGAACTATGAAGTTGACAGCCTCCTGAACTTATACTATTCAAAAACTTACTTACAGCAGGACGAAGACTGCAACTACCGTGACGAGAACAGAGATTACCCGAAAGAGGTGTACATCGAGCGCCTCAGCAGGCTGCCAAACGTCATGGAAATGCCATACAACGAAATTGTACAGAAATTCATCGACAGATACACCGGCAGACTGCGCCATTCGGTAAGCTACATGCTTGGGGCGTCAAACTTCTACATACCTATATTTGAAGAAGCTCTCGAGGCCTACGGACTGCCGCTTGAACTAAAATATCTGCCAGTAATCGAGTCGGCATTAAACCCTAAAGCCACATCTCATGCAGGCGCTGCCGGACTGTGGCAGTTTATGGTGGCAACGGGCAAGCAGTACGGATTGGAAATCAACTCGCTTGTCGACGAGCGCAGAGATCCCATTAAATCGTCTTATGCAGCTGCCCACTATCTTAAAGACCTTTATAATATCTTCGGCGACTGGAGCCTGGTGATTGCTGCATACAACTGCGGACCGGAGAACATAAACAAGGCCATACACCGCGCCGACGGACAGGCCGACTACTGGAAGATTTATCCTTACCTTCCACGCGAGACCAGAGGATATGTGCCGGCGTTCATTGCCGCAAACTACGTGATGAACTACTACTGCGAGCACAACATCTGCCCAATGCGCACCACACTGCCGGCCAAGACCGACACCGTGGTTGTGTCAAAGGATGTTCATCTTAAGCAGATTGCCGACGTGTGCGGCATTGACATTGAAGAGCTGCGCACGCTAAATCCGCAGTATCGCCGCGACATCGTCAACGGCAACAACAAGCCGTCGGTGATACGTCTGCCGGCCAACGCCACAAACACATTTATCGCAAACGAAGACTCTATCTACAGATACGAGACTGACGCGCTGCTCACCAGACGTTCGCTGGTGGAAGTTGAAAGCAGCAAGTACACGACAAGCACAAGCAGCACACGCAAGAGCTACAGCAAGAGCAAAAGCAGAAAGAGAAAATCGTCAAGACGCTCAAGAACAAGAAAGAAGAGCGTAACCGTAAGAAGCGGAGACACATTGTCTGAGATAGCAGAAAGGCACCACACTACCGTAAAGAAGCTGCGCCAGCTTAACGGTATAAAAGGAAACAACATACGTGCCGGAAAGAAAATCAGGGTGAAATAAAAAAGGCGCTTCACCTGTATACCTTATTAATAATATCTGGAGAAACCAATTATGGACGAGCGTAACAACATTGACAAAGAGAGAGAAATTGCTGAGGAAAAGTTGGTCGGTGATGCTTTTCAGCGTCTGCTGAACGACTATTTGTCCACACGCCACAGAAAGAAAGTTGACATAATAACTAAAGCATTCAACTTTGCCAAACAGGCACATAAGGGCGTTAGACGCTTGTCTGGCGAACCATATATAATGCACCCCATAGCCGTGGCCCAGATCGCATGCAGCGAGATGGGGCTCGGCTCTACCAGTATAAGTGCGGCACTTCTGCACGACGTGGTTGAAGACACCGACTACACGGTTGAAGACATAGAGAACATCTTCGGCCCTAAGATTGCGCAGATTGTGGACGGACTGACAAAGATTTCAGGCGGAATATTCGGCGACCAGGCGTCGGCACAGGCAGAAAACTTCAAGAAACTGCTTCTGACCATGAGCGACGACATACGCGTTATCCTTATTAAGATATGCGACCGCCTGCACAACATGCGCACGCTTGACAGCCAGCCGGCAAACAAGCAATACAAGATTGCCGGAGAAACGCTATACATCTACGCGCCGCTTGCCAACCGCCTCGGACTGAACAAAATAAAGACCGAGCTTGAGAACCTGAGCTTCAAGTTTGAACATCCCGAAGAGTATAAATCAATAGAATCTAAACTGGCAGACACAAAGGCATCTCTCGACAGTCTGTTTGACGACTTTACAGGTCCAATAAAGCAGGCTCTCGACAGGATGGGACTTGAATATGAAATAAAAGCCAGGGTGAAAAGCCCCTACTCCATCTGGAACAAGATGCAGAACAAGCACGTAAGCTTCGACCAGGTTTACGACATTCTGGCTGTAAGAATAATCTTCAAGCCCAAGAAACGTGAAGAGGAAGTCAACGAATGCTTCAACATATATGTGGCGATAAGCCAGATCTACAAGTCGCACCCCGACCGTCTGCGCGACTGGGTCAACCATCCCAAGGCCAACGGATATCAGGCTCTGCACGTAACTCTGATGAGCAAGCAGGGCCGATGGATTGAGGTACAGATACGCTCTGAAAGAATGGACGAAGTGGCAGAACAGGGCTTTGCCGCACACTGGAAATATAAAGAAGGCGACGAAATTACTGAAGACGAAGGCGAACTTAACAACTGGCTGCGCACCATCAAAGAGATTCTTGACGACCCGCAGCCCGATGCAATGGACTTCCTCGACGCTATAAAGCTCAACCTTTTTGCATCAGAGATATTTGTATTTACCCCCAAAGGCGAGATAAAGACCATGCCGGCAGGCTGTACGGCCCTCGACTTTGCATTCCAGATACACACATTTCTCGGCAGCCACTGCATAGGCGCCAAGGTAAACCACAAGCTCGTGCCGCTGAGCCACAAGCTGCAAAGCGGCGACCAGGTGGAAATTCTCACCTCAAACTCGCAGCACGTGCAGCCATCATGGATAAACTTTGCATCAACGGCAAAGGCTAAGGCTAAGATACAGGCAATATTACGCCGCGAAGCCCGCGAGATACAGAAGCAAGGCGAAGAGATTCTGTCTGAATTCCTTAGCAAGCACTCGCTGGAAATCAACTCGTCTGTAATCGACAAGCTGTGCGAATTCCACGAGGTGCAGAAACCGGACGAACTGTTCAAGGCAATAGGAAAGAAGAATATCATACTCAGCGATAAAGACATCGACGAGATTAACGGTAAGAGAAAGCAGAACTCGGCCGTAACATGGCGAAAGTTTGTGCCGTTCCTGGGCAAGGAAAAGAAGAAAGGCAACGAGAACAAGAAGCCAAACTACTTCATCGTAAAAGAAGGCTTCAACCGGAAAAAGCCTATATATATCACAGACGACAACATAAACCAGTTTATCTTCCCTGACTGCTGTCACCCCATACCCGGCGACGACGCACTAGGATTCATCGACGGCAAGAACCGCATTGAGATACACAAAAGGTCGTGCCCCGTTGCAGCAAAGCTAAAATCTGGATACGGCAACCGCATACTCGATGCCAAATGGGACATGCACAAGAAACTACTCTTCGATGCAGTAATAGAGATAAAAGGAATAGACAGAATCGGCATGCTCAACGAGGTTACCCAGGTTATATCCGACGAGCTTAACGTAAACATACACAGAGTGACGCTGTCGTGCGAAGAAGGAATATTTGACGGAACACTCGAACTGAGGATACACGACCGCGACGACGTCAGGACTATAATGGGAAAACTGAAGAAAGTAGAAGGACTACAAGAAATAAAACAAATATTATAAACAACTTCCGGCTGGCCATGCACAGCCGGCGTAACAGCCGGCTGAGGCAGTCGTGCGCGTATGGCACAGCCTGTCAAAAAGCACAACTATGAAAAAACTATTCATCACTATCATTGCGGCACTGGCCGCATTTACGGCAAACGCAGCCAACCCTTATGACAATCCCGACACACTGGTGGTTTCGAGAGACGGCACCGGCCAGTTCAGAACCATCAACGAGGCCGTTGAAGTGTGCCGCGCATTCATGGAATATCACAAAGTAATATACGTAAAGAAAGGCGTATATAAGGAGAAAGTGATAATACCGTCGTGGCTCACCAACATCGAAGTGTGCGGCGAAGATGCAGAAAACACCATAATAACCTACGACGACCATGCTAACATAAGGCTTGAAGACACCAACAAGCCCATGGGAACATTCCGCACATACACCGTGAAAGTGGAAGGCAACTATATCACATTTAAGAATATCACGATAGAAAACAATGCCGCAAAGCTTGGACAGGCCGTGGCACTTCACACAGAAGGCGACCATCTCGTGTTTGTAAACTGCCGCCTGCTGGGCAACCAGGACACAGTGTATACAGGTCTGGCCAACACCAGACTATACTTTAAGAACTGCTACATCGAGGGAACAACCGACTTTATCTTCGGTCCGTCTACGGCATGGTTTGAAGGCTGCACCATACACAGCAAGCAAAACTCTTACGTCACAGCAGCCTCAACGCCTGCAGACGTGGCTTTCGGCTACGTGTTCAACCGCTGCAAACTTACGGCAGCCGAAGGCGTTACAAAGGTATATCTCGGACGTCCGTGGCGCCCTTACGCCTTCACCCTGTTCATGAACTGCGAGCTTGGCAGCCACATTCTGCCTGCTGGATGGCACAACTGGGGCAAGGCTTCGAACGAAAAGACAGCACGCTACATGGAATACAACAACAGCGGTGCCGGAGCAACAACGAAAGAAAGAGCACCATGGAGCAAGCAACTGACAAAAAAAGAGGCTGCCAAGATAACAGTTGACAACGTCTTCAAGATGGACAACAGCTGGATACCTGAAATATAATCAAACAGACAGATACAGCGGCAAAGATCAAGACAATCTGCCGCGCGACTTATATCACACAACATGATAAAAGCCAGACAGCAACAACAATCCGTTGCGATGTCTGGCTTTTATTTTTATGCAATCAATACCACCCAACAAAACAGCCTGACACAAAAGCCTCGGCAGAAAAACCTTTACAAAATTTATGTTCAGAGTTTTCTGCAAAATAGAAAACATAATTATAATAATTGTTAAGCCAATAAATATAACGCACCAATTTCTATAACATTTATTTGCATATCAGACACTTTCTTGCCCTCAAAACAGCAATTTAAGACGCCAAAACTATTGCTTCAGGCATGAAAAATGTACTACCTGCGGTGCATAAACCTATGGTTTTTGATGAGCAAACGGCCCAGTTAGCTTTTTTAACAATCGAGAAGCATCTGTGATAACGGCATAAACCACTAGGGATCAGCACTTTAGCAAGTGCGAACGAATTTACGGCCTTTTTCATAAATAATTCCATTCCGTTAGAAAAAAGCCAGTCTGAAAGCGTCAAAATCAAAAAGTTTTCTGTTTTATATCCTCCCTAAAGGGCGCAACATCAGAACCATGACATGGCGACAAGCCAGAAACAAATCCGGCACTGCGTTTTACTTTGCCGATCAACAGCAACAACAGTTTCCTATTCTGAATCAACTCAACATCCGTAGCCCATACCCCATATTTGTTACATAAGCAGCAGCCCACACATTAACTTTTATTATGAATCAGACAAAGTCTTAACCCTGTCTCTTATACACATCTCCGAGCCCACGAGACCGATCAGTATCTCG
>ENA-UAIC01000525-UAIC01000525.1-human-gut-metagenome-genome-assembly--contig:-NODE-525-length-13747-cov-12.008107_pt1 | contig 13747 bp, 14 predicted proteins | sample MGYA00244413_ERZ654377 | MGnify/ENA primary metagenome ERZ654377 (study PRJEB26926, sample SAMN06165148) | human gut metagenome | biome: ENVO:00009003; feature: ENVO:2100002; material: ENVO:00002003...
CTGTAGTACAACAGTAAGACGATTACTCATGCCCATAGGAGTGCTGAGTAGTTACTTTGGAGTATTTGTTTGTTAATAATACTAATAAAAGCAAGCAGATATAATACTTTTCGAAAAAAATTATTACCTTTGTTGTAGTTTTGAACCCAAACGATTGAGGGCTCACCCCGTATAAAGTTGATAATTTTTTTTAAAATCATATTTTGGTAAAATTTAGTTATTCAGGAGAGCATTTCAAGTGATTGAAATGCTCTTCGCTTTTTATAGGCTGGAGGATGTCTGTCTGCGGCTGGGAGATAGGCTGGTAGACAAAGCCATTTTTCAGAAATCTACCAGCCGATATTGTTTACGTTTACCACTAATACTCAGCGAGTTGCACAGATAAGAATCGGCGGCTGGAAGATATGGTAGATTTTTTTCGCAAAACAAATTTTTATTATTACTATCAGGTAAAACTAATAATGTGGTTATAAACGGGTATACACAAAAAAAAACGACTAAGCGTTGAAACCAACTCTTAGTCGTCTACAGTACCCAGACCCGGGCTCGAACCGGGATGGGTTGCCCCACTGGTGTTTGAGACCAGCGCGTCTACCGATTCCGCCATCTGGGCATTGGCGTTTTGCGAGTGCAAAGGTACGCTTTTAATTTCGTTCCGCAAAACTTTTGAAGCAAAAGTTTTGCGGAAGCGGTTGTTTTAAGAGCCTTTTTACTCTTTTACTTTTTTACTTTTAATAGTTTTCTGCCTTCAGCTCGAAGTACGCCTTCGGATGCTTGCACACCGGGCAGAGCTCCGGAGCCTGCTTGCCTACAACGATGTGACCGCAGTTGCGGCACTGCCAGATGCAATCGCCGTCGCGAGAGAACACAACACCGTCCTCGATATTCTTCAAGAGCTTGCGGTAGCGCTCCTCATGGTGCTTCTCGATAGCACCGACGCCACGCATAGCGGCAGCAATCTCTGCGAAGCCTTCCTCGTCAGCCTCCTTAGCCATGCGATCGTACATGTCGGTCCACTCGAAGTTCTCGCCAGCAGCAGCGTCCTTCAGGTTCTCTACGGTGTCCTTGATGGCACCACCCTGCAGATACTTGAACCACATCTTTGCGTGCTCCTTCTCGTTCTGTGCTGTCTCCTCGAAAAGAGCTGCAATCTGCTCATAGCCCTCCTTGCGAGCCTTTGATGCGTAGTATGTGTACTTGTTGCGTGCCTGCGACTCACCTGCGAAAGCCTCCTGCAGGTTGCGCTCTGTCTTTGTTCCTTTAAGTTCCTTCATAATGATTATTCTTTAAGCCATTTTTAATTTCTTATGCAAAGATACAGATAAAGTTTGAAACTGCAAAGGATTGTTTGTAATTTTTACAAACTAATTTCTTTTATAACCTCCGCAACCTCTTTCGCACAGCGTTCGTCGTTGAACATTCGCTCAGCGATTTCGCGTCCGCGACAGCCCATCTTGCGTGCTTCTTCGGGATGAGCGGCTATGTATTCAACGGCTCTCTGCCACCCCTCGACGTCGCCATATTCAACGGAGATGCCGCAGCCAAGACTATCGAAGTCGACCGGTATCTGCGGATTGCGACTGCAGATGATGGGCAGACCGAGAGCGAGCGCTTCCACAACAGTGGTGAGTCCGGCGGTGTAGCGTGTGCGGTGGCAGCAGATGACAACACAGTCGGCTTTAGCCACTTCGCGAGCTATCTCGTAAGGCAGCAGACCGCATATCTTCACCACGTCGATATTGTCGGCGGGCTTGCAGCGCTCCACGGCTTCGAGGTTGGGGTTGGGCACGTTCGGGTTCGGATTGATACCTATATATAATATAAGGTGGCGACCGGTGCGGTTGAACGCTTCGATGAGCGTTGGCTGGTCGCGTTGCTCCTTGCCGGTGGCGATGAAAGATGGTGAGGTGGTGAGATGTTGAGGTGGTGTTGTGGTGAGGTGTTGAGGTGATGAGAGTTGCTCTGCCTTGAGTTCCGCTTTTATCTTATCATAAAAGGCGAGGTCGGCGCCCCAATGCCCTACGACGAGCTTGCGCGGATCGGCTTTCGGCGCCTTAAGCGAGTCGTCGACGAGTTTCGGCGAGAAGAATATCAGGCGGTCGAAACCCTTGTAGAAAAAGCGACCGAGCAGTTCGCGCAGACGGCTCTTCGACTTCACGATGGGCTGGTGGTGCCACACGACGATGGACTTGCGGAACAAGCCGAGTGCGCGCAGCAGCACAACGAGTTCGAGACCTTTGTAGTGGGTGGCGTAGATGGCGTCGAAACGCTCGCGGCAGGTGAGCACACGCCACGCCGTATAGAGCGCAGTCTTCAGTCGGGAGAGTTCGTGCTTCGGCGAGCGGTGATACACCACATCGACGCCGTTGTCGGCAAGGTGGCACGCTCCGTAGAGAAAATGCGACGGGAACTCGCCCTCCGCCATGCGACGGAGGCAATACTGTATGTTCTGCGTATGGTAGAAATAAACCTTCATAATATGTATGGAGCTGTAACGTGGAAGACATCCGGCTGTCAACGGTAGGTCTTGCCTACGAGGTAGCGGTAGTTGTATATCTGCATGAACGGATGGAGCACGGCGCGCAGAAACGCAACGGGGTCGATCTCGTGGGTGTAGAAAATGCGGTGGCGATAGCGCACGTACATTCGCAGCAGACCGAAGAACGCCTTCAGTCCCCTACCCGTCTCGTAGTTGAGCAAGCGCAAGCCGTCGCTGAAAAGGGCGTTGTCGGTAGTGGGGAGAACGGTGTCTTTGCTTGACGGAGAAAGCTCCGAATCACGAAGAACTGCTTCAGAAACCGAGAAGGCAGTCTTCGACTTGCGTTCAACCCAAAGCAGGAAGTCGCGGCGAGCGGCGAAGTGGGCGTTCATCCAGGGCTTTACCTTCGAATAGTTGCGCACGCCGTACCACACCATGTAGGCTGCATTGTCGGCAGACCGCACACGATGGGCGTCGACACCGACGTATGTGGCAGCCTCGGCATAGCGGCGCTGTCGCACAAGCACCTTATCGAGCAGCACGATGCTGTCGAGAGACGCAGCGGCAGTGGCTGTCATCACGTCGTAGCATGTGCGGCGGTATATCTCGGGACACTCCTCCTCGGTAGGTATCACGTCGAGCAACTCGCGACGCAACATCTGGCAGTGGCCCATCATCGAGGCATAGAACAGACGGATGAGGTTGCAGTTGGGTCGGCGACTGTCGTAGCGCACCTCAGCACCGGTCTCGGTGAACGGCACCGATCGGCAGACACACATCATGTTCTGACCGATAGCGGCGCTTTGCTCCTCGAGCTTCGTAGGCAGCCAGATGTCGTCCTGGTCGCAAACGGCGATGAGGTCGGCTGTGGCGCGGTGCATGGCTGAGAAGAAGTTGCGGTTGATGCCCTGCTGCTGCGCGTTCTGATAGACACGCATCTGCACTCCGTGGGGCGCACGGCGGGCATAGTCGGCGAGCATCTCCATGGTGTTGTCGGTAGAACAGTCGTCCTGCACTATTATCTCCTTCGGCGGCTGGGTCTGCGCAAAGAGCGAGTCGAGCTGCTCTGCAAGGTGTCGACTCGCTCCGTTGTATGTACACATCACAACCGCTACGGTTTGTGTCTGCTTCATTTCGTATAAAATAATTATGTTAGCAAGAGTGTTGCGGATAGCTTTATGCCACAACACTACTTCTTTACTTCTGCCTCCTCAATCAAGTCGGGCAGAATGAATACGGCGTGAACCTTCTGCTTCTCCTTCGGCGGAACCTGCATATAATTGCGGTAGAGGTCGCTCAGATAAGCGTCGGGGTCGGCTGGCGCAGCGAAGCGTTTGCCTTCGAACTCTATCGTGGAAAGCGGGAACACGCAGTCGCGGCGGTGCATGATGCCGTAGCCGTTGTTGATAAGCACGTTGGAAATGTAGGTGTCGCACTTGCGCAAGGCGAAGGCTACAGCCCACACCGATTTGCAGAAGAGATACTTCGCACCGAAGTAGAACAGTTCGAACGTAGCACGCCACGAGTACTGATGCGAGTGGTGCAATATGGAGTAGCACTTCGACATAGCCTTGCCGTAACGCTTGCAGAAGCTGCGCGACACGTTAGGGTAAGGAATGAACGGGAAAATATCTACGAAGAGTCCCTTCGAGTAGTCAAGCGAGAAGTCCTCATTGCCCTCAACGTAGAACGAGTTGAGGTCGCGCACCTTCATAATCGGCTCTCTGGTGTTCTCGGTCTCGGGCGTTTGCAGCACGAGTCCGCTGCGCAGTTCCTTAGGAGCAATCTCGGCAAAGCGGCGCGAGTCGTCGAGCGTCATTGCGATGTCGATATCGTCGTCCCACGGAATGAAGCCTCCGTGACGCACGGCGCCGAGCAGAGTGCCTCCGTCGAGCCAGTACTTGATGTCGTGCTTGCGACAGATGCGGTCAATCTCCTCAAGAATGGAGAGTTGCTTGAGCTGCGCACGACGGAGGTGGCGCTGTTTGAATTCGGTTATATAATCCATTTATAATTGTTTCGTTGAATAACAGCAAGCCGAGAAGCCGACACGCAACTCGTCGGCTTGCCTTGTTACTTGCCAGCCGCAGGTCGGCGCACGTCAATCACCTGACCCGTGCAGTCGGTGAGCAGAGTGCGCAGCGTAGCCTCAGCCACACGCTCCGGCATGAGCAGCGTCTCGTCCGGCTCGATGCCGAAGTTCTGCTGGCGCATCGGAGTCTTGGTGCGTTCAGGGTTGATGCAGTTGATGCTGATGCCGTCGGCATCCCACTCCTGCGCAACAGCCTGCACAAAGTTGACGATGGCAGCCTTTGTCGACGAGTAGATGCTGTAGAAAGCGCGACCGCGGGTGTACGAGCTGGATGTGAAGAAGATGAGCTTGCCACGAGTGCGCTGCAGGTAAGGACGAGCACGCAGAGCCACGTTCACCGTGCCCATATAGTTGGTCTGCACCGCCTTCAGGATGGTGTCGTACTCCATCGAAGCGAGCGGTTCGCGGTTGAGCACGCCGGCGGTGTTGATAACATAGTCGATATGTCCTTCCTTCTGCTCCACAGCAGCAAGAGCCTCAGCCACCTGGTTGTCGTCGCCGACATCGGTATGCGTTGCGCCGCGCGAGAACGAGTGGACATGAGCGCCGCTCTGCTCGAGCATCTCCACGATGTTCTTGCCGATGCCGTAGCTTCCGCCGAACACCACAGCCACTTTTCCGCAGAACGACTCAGCGCCAATCTGCACGTCGTTAGGCTCGGTGCTCTTCAGCTGGAACAGCTTGTCCATCATGTATGTGTCCTCGCGATATGTGAGTTTCATGTTGCTCTCCTCGCCACGCACCACGAAGATAGGCTCTTCGGGCAGATAGGTGCGCACCACGCCACAGTCGTCGGTAGTGCGGAAGTTGGGATCCTTGAGCGCTTTCTCGTAAGCCTCGGCTATTAGCTGGCGGTCGAACGCCTGCGGAGTCTGTCCGCGGCGCAGACGAGAGCGGTCGGGGATATTCGTAATGAAGTCGCCGTCCACCTCAATGATTGTATCGGCAGAAGGCACGGCTACGTTCACGGCGCGGTGGGTGTCGAGCGCCTTCACGACGTCGTCGATGATGCGCTGGCTGACGAGCGGACGCACGGCGTCGTGGAAGATGAGGTTGGCGTCCTCATTCTGATAGGCGGTGATGGCAGAGAGCGACGAGTAGTAGCGCTCGGCTCCGCCCTTCAGTATCTTCTTCACCTTGCGCCACTTGTTGCGCAGCACGATGTTCTCGAAGTCGGCAACGAGTGCCGGATTAGACACAATGGCTATCTCGTCGATGTGCTGGTTGCGCTCGAACACGTCGATGGTGTGCTCCACGACCATCTTGCCTGCCACCTTAAAGAACTGTTTCGGTGTGGACATACCAAGGCGTGAGCCTACTCCACCAGCGAGTATAATGGCAATGTTTCTCTTCATAGCTGAATTGCGGGGGTTGTTGTGTTACAGTTTCTTGAACTCGGTGTATATCTTGTCGGCTATCTCGCGGAACTCCTCTTCCGAGAGCTTCAGCTTCGGGTTAGAGAAGAGCATGTCCTTCTCCGACTGCATCGGGATGAGATGGATATGAGCGTGTGGCACTTCGAGTCCGAGCACTGCCTCGCCTACCTTGATACATGGGAAAGCGCGCTTGATGGCTACAGCCACCTTCTTTGCAAACACCTGATACTGGGCAATCTCGTCGTCCTCCATGTCGAAGATGTAGTCCACTTCGCGGCGCGGAATGACGAGTGTGTGGCCCTTCACCAACGGGTTGATATCGAGGAAAGCGTAGAACTGTTCGCTCTCAGCACACTTATAGCTGGGAATCTCGCCTGCGGCGATTTTAGAGAATATATCCATAACAATAGGTTTTAAAAGTTTATTTCTACAAAATTAGTGAAAAAAACGGACAAGCACACGCATTCACACATATTTTTATATACGCAAAAGCCAGAAACCTCAGACTCCTTGTCTGCGGTTTCTGGCTTCGAACGTATTTTGAGCGCCCAATGAGGCGATTTTTCCAATGTCTGATGCGGTGCTACCACACCCTCTTTTATTCGAAAGAGATGCTATCGATGCGCAGGTGAATAGTGCCGCGCGGAATCTTAATCTCCACTTCGTCGCCCACCTTCTTGTTGAGCAGGCCCTGAGCAATAGGTGTAGAGATAGAGATCTTGCCCTCACGCAGGTTAGCCTCGCTCTCGCTCACGATGGTGTAGGACATCTTTGCTTTGTTGGCGAGGTTTGTCATCACCACCTTCGAAAGTATCTGCACAGTATCTGTGCTAAGACGCGATGTGTCGATAATCTTCGCCTCGGCGATAGCAACCTTCAGACGGTTTATCTTCTCTTCGAGATGAGCCTGAGCCTCCTTAGCGGCGTCATACTCAGCATTCTCGCTCAAATCGCCCTTGTCGCGAGCCTCAGCAATAGCTGCAGAAGCCTTCGGACGCTCTACTGATTCGAGCTGTTTCAAATCGGCAACGAGCTTGTCGTAGCCTTCTTGTGACATGTAAGCCATGATTTCTTTGTTTGTTTTATTAATGTTTTTTCTTTACTATAACAAAAAAACAAGAATCCCGACACTGTTCCTGCTGCCGGAATTCTCATTCATCTGTCTTTATCTATTGTTTTTCAATATGCTACCGTTTCTGCTACGACAGGAGCAAAGCAGACCTTGATAGCCTTTGCGAAGTCTCACCCAGACTTGCCCGACGCCATGCTCTGCCCTCCGTGTTTAACAAAAATGGTTTGATTGTTTTTGCAAAGTTAGGCATTTAAATCCATATAAACAAGTGTTTCAGCGGAATTTATTTCCCCACTCCGTCGCCGGTCAACCTGCTGCGTACCTCTTAATATAAGTAAAAATATTTGTAGGTTCGGCGAGTTTTGCTTAAATTTGTCGGAAAAAGAAACTACTTGTATGACTATTATTCCAGCAACACCAGCACACGCAGCCGACATCGCTCAGCTCATAATGACGGCGATGACGGAAGATTGCTGCCAGTATCTGGCAGGCAAGGAGCACACGCTCGACGATTTCTATCACATGATGCTCGACCTCGTTCTGATGGACGACTCGCAGTACAGCTACCGCAACGCCTTCGTGGCTGTTGACGAGGAGGCTACGGAGGGCAACGTGGAGTACGCACCGGTAGCCGGAGCCATCGTGGGCTACAACGGAGCCGACCTTCACAGCCTGCGCCGCCGCTTCCAGGAAGAAGCGCTGAAGCAGCTCCAGATGGACTACTCGCAGATGGACGACGAGACCGAAGCGGGCGAGTTCTATCTCGACTCGCTGGCTATCTATCCCGAATATCGCCGCCGCGGCATAGCACGCCAACTGCTGAAACGTGCCACTGAGCACGCCGCAAGCCTCAATCTGCCTGCAGCGCTGCTCGTCGATAAGGGCAATCCCAATGCCGAGCGCCTCTATCGCTCAGTAGGCTTCGAGTATTGCAACGACGCCATGTGGGGCGGACACGAGATGCGCCACCTGCGCTGTCCTATCGCTTAAAACACAAGCGTTTAGAACTCAAGTGCTTAGAGCATAATTATTTAGAACACAAGCAGGCCCAACAGACCACAACACAGCATAACCAGTATCGGGTTGGTCTTGCGGTAGCGTGTCAGGAAGAACGTTACGGCAAAGAGTGCAACGCTGATACCGAAACCTATCGGCTCGTCTTTCGGCGAGCCGAAGTTGTCTTTGGTCATAAGCAACAAGGATGCGGCTGCTATCAAGCCTATAATGGCGGGGCGCAGACCGGCGAACACGCTCTTCACCACCTTCGAGTCGCGGTGGGTCATGAGGTATCTCGATATGAGTATCATGATGATGAACGGCAACCAGATGATGGAGAGCGACGCCAGCACAGAGCCTATCATCGCCATCCACTCGGGATAGCCCTAGTTGAGCACCGCCGTATAGCCTACGTATGTAGCGGCGTTGATGCCGATCGGACCCGGCGTCGACTGACTGATGGCAACGATGTCCGTAAACTCAGAGTTGGTGAGCCACGCATTCTTCACCACCGTCTCGTTGTGTATGAGCGACAGCATGGCGTAGCCGCCACCGAAGTTGAACGTGCCAATCTTCGTGAATATAATAAACAGTTTTAAAAATATCATTTTTCGAGCTTTGAATTCAACATTCCATAAAGATATCCTGCCAAGCCGGCAGCTATGATGATATATATCGGCGACACGCCCAGCAGCCATATCAGCGCCGCACACACCACCGGTATCCACGCCGTGCGCCATGTAATGTTTGCCGTCTTCGCCATCTTGAAGCACGGCGCGGCGATGAGCGCCACCACAGCCGGACGCACTCCGCGGAAGAACTTTGCAACATACTCGTTGTCCTTGAAGTTCTGGAAGAACATCGCTATCACCATTATCGCTATAATCGATGGCAACGCAATGCCCAATGCTCCGACTATGCCGCCCCACACACCGCGCAACTTGTAGCCGATGTGGCTCGCCATGTCGATGGCGAAGATGCCGGGCGTGGTCTGCGCCACAACCATTATGTCCATGAACTCCTGACGGTCCATCCACTGGTGCTTGTCTACAAACTCACGCTCCATAATCGGAATCATGGCGTAGCCGCCGCCCAACGTGAAGGCGCCAATCTTGTTGCATGTAAGAAAAAACTCTAATAACATCTGGATATATAAAATTAAAAAAATCCATTACAGCTGTGCTGCAATGGACCAACTATTTACTAATTCCTATTTTCTCAATTTTGTTCGGACTCTGCGTTTCCGCTTCATCCTGAGTGGGATGAGAAAGACTGTTACTTGTTGTCTTCTCCCCACATTCCTATTGCAGCTGTAGCTGCAAATAGGCTCATCATTACCGTCATCAACATAACTTTTCTACTTAATTAACCATTTAACTACCAAACTATGTACCTTCTATCAACAATACTAACCTAATAACTTACTTACCTTTTCAACCTAATACCTTTACCAAAGTTACCCTTTACTTTTCACCTTTTCTAATACCTTCTGTGTTGTTATCCTAACCTTTTACCTTACTAATACCTTAGTCATCCTAATCTTTTACCTTCTTGTCGTCCTGAATCTTCTTTACCTTTAAGACTTTCCTATCGAATTATCCTTTCAATACCTTTTACCTAATGTTGTTAGTCAATCGGTTGCCTCACGGTTTCCTTGTTTTGACGATGCAAAGTTACAATTGTTTGCGTACACAGACAAGTGTTTACACTCTTTTTTCGCTTAAAAACGCCTATTTTTGACCTATGTCAACCCTTAATGTGTACGCACACACCTGCAAACGATTGTAACTTGCCCAACACTTCCCCACCCCGTACGCCGCTTCTCTATACATTATTAAAACGCCCTGCAAATGCTTTCACACTTGCAGGGCGTTCAACTTTAATAGTGAGTTCCTTAGTTGTCTAAAGGTTAGAAATCATTGTCACTATAATCTCCATTCCCTTCTTCTACGATGCCGAATCCATTGTTTGTATTACCGTCGGGAGTCCAGCCACGGGTACCAGTGTCAGGAAGGGCCGGGCTACTTGGACTTTGAGGGCTTCCAACCATTATCTGTAAAGACTCCATTTCGATAACGTTAATCTCCGGAGCTACGTATTTCTTCTTTTTCATAATGCAGTTATAATATTATTTCTTTACCACTACCTTGTTGTTAACAACATACACACCCTTCGGCAACTTATCGACATTGTTGGTGTTCATGCGCACACCGCCAAGGTTGTAGATGCCGGTGTTTGTATTCTGCTTGTTCTCCTCAACAACCTGGATGCCAGTTGTACCATCCAAGCCGTTGCCATCAAGCGAGAACATCAACATTTCGCCAGAAGGTGCATCTTCTTTAAGCCAGCAGCGGTAAGCCTTCACCGTGTGTTCCTTGTTGGTGTGAACAAGGTTGCCCTTGCTGAACATATAAGAATCCTTAGACACTTTATTCGAATTGCTGTACGAACCAGTGTAGGTCATGCCTATTCCATCTACTGTGTGTGTCAAATTAGATGTCTCGTTATCGTAGTTGATGCCATCGGCTACATATACAGGACCGTCGAGAATCTCCGTAACACCACCATCGCTTTTGTATGAATAGTTTTTGAGCGGCTCATGTGCAGGATATATTATATAAGGTGTATTCTTATGCAGCACTACGTCCTCACCTGCTACGACTACTGTAGAGAACTTTATCCAGTTGTTATCCAAACGGTCGAACTTTGCCATCTGTACACCATCACCGAAAGCTTGCTTAACCTGAGCAGCTGTCATGTCAACAGGGAGGATAATTGAATTCCAACCTTTTGCGCCGTCATTGCTCTTGGTGAAAGTACGACGGAGCAGCATCCTGGCATTTTTGTATGACTTCTTCACGTCGAGAGTCTTGTCCTCATCAAGAACCAGAAGGTCATCGTATCCGTTGATGGTTCCGTCGTCGTTCATGTCGGTACGCAGAGCGAAGCCCTTAATCTGAATATTCTTAAGAGCTGACACCACGTCAACAGGTGTGATACGAACCTGATTGAACGACTTGGTAGGATTGAGCACAGCATAGCTGTCGCCCTTACTGCCAATAACATCAGCACCAAGAACCTTCCAGTTTGTCAGTTCTTCCTGCTCCTTACCATCAAGATAGGTGGTCAACTTAAGACCATCGCCAAGACTTACACCCAATCCTAAAGCCAGTTTTCGAGTAACCATAACGAGCTGCTGTCCCTTATCAACTACTTTACCCATATTGACAGAGATAGTCGCACCACTCACGCTTACTCCCAACGGGAGAGTCAAGTATGTATCCATTGAGTCGTCAATCAAATTGCTCAACTCGTCGTAGCCATTGCCAATGTTGGCAACAGAGAACATCTGAGTGTTAGCAAAGTCGATTGATGCATTGGTGTTATTTGTAGATACCACCTGCGCACCATATATCGGATTGGTAGTAGCATTGTCTGCCTCAGCATCGGCTACATACGCATAGTAGATATTGAGCTGTGAGAGGTCGGCAGAAAGAACGCCTGTGCTATAAAGTACAATCTCATCAAACACACAGCCCGCAGGCACTTCAACGTTCAGACACATTTTACGTGTTTCCTCTTTACCGATAAGTCCAGCTGAGATGGCATCCCAGTGTGTGGTTACGGCTTCAGTCACTTCATTGCCTTTATTGTAGAGCTTGATGTTGTAGAGCTTAAGCACATTAGCATCGAGTCCGGTAGCCTTGGCAGATACCACAAAACCAACCTTCATCTTGCCATTGAAAGCTCTTGTATTGCCATTCAAACCATCAGCAAAGTTAGAGCCATCAGCAGTCTTGATGCCAACGAGACCTGTGTTGGCTGCCAATGAAACGCCTGGCTCACGATAGGCGAAATCGTTGAGTGAAGTAGTAAGTATGGCTGAGCGGTTCTGCATTCCATCGAATATCTGAAGCAAACCACCACCAAGCTTATCGCTCAACGCGTATTTAGGCTTCTCACCCTCCTTATTGACAAGGATATCCACTCCGTGTTCCTCCGCAACATATTTGGGAGCATAGTTGAGGGTTGTCTCCTCATAGCAACCATCCGCAGCTGTCGCACGGAAAACATACTTGCCGGGAAGAGACAAATTGCTTACCAAGCCTGATGTGGAAACCACTTCAACATCAGCGGCACCCTCCGGATAGCTCTGGACGGTCCATGTCACATCAACATCCTTATTGTGCTGCAACTGGAACTGATTGACACTTCCAGACACATCGCGGCTCGATGTGGCATTGATTTGGCAATGATGAGAAGCAGCATCGGAAGCCATGCGCACAAAGGCGTAGTTGACTTTGTCAGAACCCAATTTGAGATCCAGAACACCAGGAAACACCAATTTTACAGATGAGAAATCTTTAGGCGCCTTTAAAACTACCTCACCATCCTTACTTGCTTTTATAACATTAAGTCCTAAAACGGTACCAGCGATGGGATAAGAGCCAATTTTATTATTGTCTTTGTCAAATAGAACAAGTGTTGCTCCATTTCCAACAGCAAGATCTAAAACAGTAGTACTATTATATTTAAAGCCAACTTCAGTTCCTGCAGGGAAGGCTTCTTTACCATCCTCTGATTTAGCTACGACTGTAACAGGAAGCGATGAGCCTACCTTTAATACCGCACTAACGGTAAAGGAATTTTTAAGATCGGCGTCGATTAGATCGGCGCGTGAAAGTTCTCCCCATGTTCCCTTAGGATTATCACCATGTGCTTCTAACTCAAATGTACCTCTACCATAATCTTTAGCGTATTTAGAAATACCATTCTCCTCATTATTGGTAATAGTATACTCACGAGCCTTGCCTACAAACGCATACTTGATATTAATAGCAGTACCCAATTGGGCGTCAACTCCACACTGAACAAGCTTGATTTCATCGAAATTACCAGGAGCTGTAGCCGTGTACAATTTGTTTACCTGATCTGAACCAGGGATTGTCAACAGCGACAGTCCAAGACCAGTGACAGACTTACCGGTAGAAATCGGCTGGAGTTTGCCAACATTTTCACCGTCCTTAAGAAACTGTATTTTGTAGAAATTTGCTAAATCGAGTGTAAGGATGCTTGCATTTGATTTTGCACAAATAACAAAACCAGCCTCTGTACCACCAGCATAACAATGCTGATTGTCCTTAACGCTGATAATAGGACTTGCTACTACGGTAGCTCCAACAAGCGCCGGAATCGTAGCATAATCATCTAAATCATCATTGCAAAGGTTCTGAAGATTAGCTGTTCCTGAAACCACCTTAACACCATCACCAATGCTATTGATTGTACAACCGGGTCCTACGAGAGCACGACGGTTGTTAAAATAATTCTCCTTGTTAGGGTCTGAATCTTGCCAAACCTTCTTCTCTATTTTGCCTCCGCCATCTATGGTTGCGGCAACCATTGGCAGAGCAAAGAGAAAGAGAGTTGCGACAAAACAAATTTTCCTGAAAAATTTCATTGACATCATTAAAGTTCTTTTATTTTATCGTATTATACGTATTATTATTTCAATCAAAACGTTTCTTCTAAATTCGGGATTTGTACCTCCCGAAATTTGCGGTGCAAAGGTATATACATTCTGGAGGTTAAAGTGCATGGAGTAAGTTTCAAGTAAGTATGAGTAACATGAAAAATTCACAACTACCAGATAAACAGCAACTTACACAACGTAAAATGGGGGAGACTGTCCGAAAACTATAGCCACGTAGGTTAGATTCGTTACCAGTCGT
>ENA-UAIC01000526-UAIC01000526.1-human-gut-metagenome-genome-assembly--contig:-NODE-526-length-13702-cov-6.235656_pt1 | contig 13702 bp, 13 predicted proteins | sample MGYA00244413_ERZ654377 | MGnify/ENA primary metagenome ERZ654377 (study PRJEB26926, sample SAMN06165148) | human gut metagenome | biome: ENVO:00009003; feature: ENVO:2100002; material: ENVO:00002003...
GCAGCGTCAGATGTGTATAAGAGACAGGGTACAAAAAAAAGGGCACGCGGCGCGTGCCCTCTTTTTTGACGCTTTTGGCAGATATGCTCGAGGATCGCTTTTGTTTTTTTGCAGCGATTTTCAATGAGCTTTTGCAGCTTTCACAGGACGCCGAAGTGCTCCAGCAGGATCTTCAGGCCGATGAGGATCAGGATGGCGCCGCCTACAAATTCCGCGCGGTTCTTGTACCGCGCACCGAACAGGTTGCCCACGAACACACCGGCCACGGAGATGGCAAACGTGGTACAGCCGATGAGGGCGGCCGCGGCGTAGATGGGGACGGTCAGCTCCACCATGGAGAAGCTGACGCCTACGGCCAGCGCGTCGATGCTGGTGGCGATGGCCAGCATCAGAAGCTCCCTGTGCCGCAGCTCCGCCGGCTCCGGTTTCTCATCTTCTTCCTCCTTTGCGGACAGGCTCTCGCGGATCATGCTGCCGCCGATCCAGGCCAGCAGTACAAAGGCGATCCACGGGGCCATCTTCGTCACGTGGCGGGCAAACTGGGCCCCCAGCAGCCATCCGGTCAGGGGCATGACGGCCTGAAACACGCCGAAATACAGGCCAATGAGCAGGGTCCGCTTCCGGTCCACCCTGGGCATGGCCAATCCCTTACAGATGGCCACGGCGAAGGCGTCCATGCTCAGACCCACGCCCACCAAAAAAATCTCCAGCAATGTCATCGTATCGTCCCTCTCCTTATAAGATCACCGGTACCGGCCGGTCTATCACGATGCTGTCCGGCGCGACGCGGCAGGTATACGCCGCCGCCTGTACCCCCGCGGCTACCGCCTGACGCAGGGCCTCGCCGAAGGCGGGGTGGGTCGCATCGTTGGGCGCGAAGTCTGTGACCTCTGCCATCTGTATCACAAAAAACACCGTGGCCCGATGGCCCAGCGCCACGGCGCTCGCCAGCTCCCGGAGGTGGCGGACGCCCCGCTCCGTGGGGGCATCGGGAAACAGGGCGTGGCCGCCGTCCTCCAGCGTCACGCCCTTCACCTCCACCAGGTGCAGGCCCTGTGGCCCCTGCAGGCAGAAGTCCAGCCGCGACCGGCCAAAGGTGAACTCCGGCTTCACCAGCCGGGCCGCAGGGTCAAAGATATGCGCCCACTCGGCAAATACGCGGTTGGGCGCCTGGGCATCCATGTTGATGAGCTTATCGCCCTTTTCCACGGCGATGAGATCGTAGGCCGTGCGGCGGTCAGGGTTGGCCGCCCGCTCCAGATACACTGCGGCGTCCGGCGTCAGCAGCTCCCGACAGCGGCCCGTGTTCTTCACATGGCAGACCACCGTCTCCCCGCCGGGCAGCGCCACATGGGCGATGAATCGGTTGGGGCGGGTCAGGAAGCGGCCCCGTATCACCTGTCCGTACTGCATGCTCTCCCGCCTCCTCTGATGATATAGGCTTGTATCGTATCACAACCGGCGGTATTTGGAAAGCGATATTTCCGCATTTCTGCCTATTCTCCCGAAAAATACGAAAATTTTCAGAGACCGCGCAAAAAACTCTTGCAAATCGGAAAACAATCTATTATAATAGCCGTGTCAATCAGACATGCACCTTTAGCTCAGTTGGTAGAGCACCTGACTCTTAATCAGGGTGTCCAGGGTTCGAGTCCCTGAAGGTGTACCAGCAGAAGATCACCGACCCCATCGCCGGTGATTTTCTATATGGCCCGTTGGTCAAGTGGTTAAGACAGAGGCCTCTCACGCCTTTAACATCGGTTCGAATCCGGTACGGGTCACCACAAAATAAAAGGACACACGTTGTGTGTCCTTTTATTTTGTGGTGACAGTTCTTTTGCGGCGCAAAAGAACTGCGCCTGCGGGCGGGTGACTGCACGCGCAGGGGAAACCCGACGACGGTTTCCCCTGCACACGTCTCTTTCCCTGCGTCCTCTTGCCGCTTCCCGCGGTCCCACATACGCCACAGCGTACATCCGCCTGCCGGAAAGGCAGGCCATTACTGCATACAGGAGAATTTTATGGCCAAAAATATTCGCTTATCCGACCACTTTACCTATGGCAAGCTGCTGTGCTTCACGCTGCCGTCCATGGTGATGATGGTGTTCACGTCCATCTACGGCGTGGTGGACGGGCTGTTCGTATCCAACTTCGTGGGCAAAACGGCCTTCGCTTCGGTGAATCTGGTGATGCCGTTTGTCATGATCCTGGGCGGCATGGGCTTCATGATCGGCACCGGCGGCACGGCGCTGGTATCCAAAATTCTGGGCGAGGGCGATCCGGACAACGCTAACCGGACGTTCTCCATGATGGTGCTGTTCACGTTGGCGCTGGGCGTGGTGCTGTCCGGCATCGGCATCGCATTCATGGGCCCTGTGGCCCGCTTCCTGGGCGCTACGGACGCCATGATGGCGGACTGCGTGCTGTACGGCCGCATCGTCACCGGCTTCACGTTCGCCTTTATGCTGCAAAACGTGTTCCAGAGCTTTTTCATTGCGGCGGAGAAGCCCAAGCTGGGTCTGAAGGTCACAGTGGCCGCGGGTGTCACCAACATGGTGCTGGACGCCCTGTTCATCGCGGTGTTCAAATGGGGCGTGGCCGGTGCGGCGCTGGCCACCGGTCTGAGCCAGTGCGTGGGCGGTGTGCTGCCGCTGGTGTACTTTCTGCAGCCCAACACCAGCCTGCTGCGCCTGTCCCCCACCCGCCTGCGTATCCGCCCTATTCTGGCCGCCTGCGGCAACGGCTCGTCGGAGCTGATGAGCAACATCTCCTCATCGCTGGTAAGCATGCTCTACAACTTTCAGCTGATGCGGCTGGCCGGTGAGGACGGCGTGTCCACCTACGGTGTGCTGATGTACGTGCAATTCATCTTCATCTCTCTTCGTGGGCTACTCCATCGGCTGCGCGCCGGTGGTAGGCTATCACTACGGCGCGCAGAACCACGGGGAGCTGAAAAATCTGCTGGGGAAGAGCGTGCTGCTGATGGGCGGCAGCGGTGTGGTGCTGACGGCGCTGGCGATGGCGCTGGCCCAGCCCATGGCCCACCTGTTCGTGGGCTACGATGCCGGTCTGTTCGCCCTGACGGTCCACGCCTTCCGGCTGTTCGCGTGGTCGTTCCTGCTGGCGGGCTTCAACATCTTCACTTCCGGCTTCTTCACGGCACTGAACAACGGCGCCGTCTCCGCCGCCATCTCGTTCCTGCGGACGCTGGTGTTCCAGTCCGCATCGGTGCTGATCCTGCCCGTTTTCTTCGGCGTGGACGGCATCTGGTGGGCCATCACCGTAGCGGAGGTATTCGCGTTCCTCATCTCCGGCATGTTCCTGCTGCTGAAGCGGAACAAATATCACTATATGTAAGACTTGCGTTTTCTTCAACATACTGATATACTATGTAATTAAGAAAGGGGGGACCCAAATGCTGGTTTCCACCAAGGGGCGGTACGCCCTGCGTGTCATGCTGGAGCTGGCCCAACGGCCCGCGGACAGCTATACGCCGCTGCCGGTGATCGCGGAAAGGCAGTCGGTGTCGGAGAAATATCTGGAGAGCATCGTGGTCCTGCTGTCCCGGGCGGGACTGGTAGAGGGCGTCCGCGGCAAGGGCGGCGGCTATCGTCTGACCCGCAGCATCGACCAGTACTCCGTGGGCGAGATCCTGCGGCTGACGGAGGGCTCGCTGGCTCCCGTCACGTGTCTGGAGGGGGCGGAAAACACCTGCCCCCGGGCCGGTCAGTGCCACACTCTGCCCATGTGGGAGAAGCTGGACAGCCTCATCAACGGCTATCTGGACAGCGTATCGCTGGCCGACCTGCTGAAGCAGACCGACGGCAGCAGCCTGTAAGCACAAAAAACAGGACCGTTGAAACGGTCCTGTTTTTTTGTGCTCAGAACACGCCGTAGCCCTGGCCCTGGGTGATGATGTAGGACCAGAGCACAGGCCCCACAGCGCCGGTGGCGCTGTATCCCAGCGAGCGCTGGACGGCACGGACGGCGCGGGCCGTCTCCTGCCCGTACACGCCGTCCACGGCGACGGCGGGGATGGTACTGTCCCGGGCGGCCATCTGGTTCAGCCGCGTCTGGAGCAGCGTCACCTCCGGCCCCGTGTCCCCCAGCACCAGAAAGCGGCCCGGGTACACCTCCCGCGCAAACTCCTGATAGTCGGCGGGCAGGGTGTAGAGCGTCTGCTCATACACGTTCTGCAGGGCGTTCCACGTATTGCGGCCCACCACGCCGTCTACCGTCAGGCCGTAGGCACTCTGGAAGGCGTAGACCGCGTCCAGCATAGCCTCGTCGAAGGTGTCGGTGATGGGGATGGGCGGCACCTGGGGCAGGAAGTAGCCCAGAAACGCCAGATAGAACCGCACCGTCTCCACGTTCAGCCCCGTGTCGCCCAGTCGCAGTGCCTCCGGATACACCCGCTGTGCCTCCGGGATGGTAAGTCCCTCGCTGGTGATCTCCGACAGGCTCTTGACACCGTTGTAGATCATCTTGATCTTGTACCACGTGGCCTTGCCCACGATGCCGTCCTCCTCCAGATTGAAGATGCGCTGGAAGGTGCGGACGGCGTCCTCCGTCTCCTGATCGAACACGTTGGAAATTTCGGTGATACGGGGGATGGCCGGGTAGTTGCGGCGGATACGCTCCAGCTGCCGCTGGATGATACGCACGTCCTCCCCCACGGAGCCGCGGGTCAGCGGGCGGCCCGGGTACGACGGGGTGCCATCCCCCACCGGCGCGTTGAACACGATGTTGATATTGTCGCCGAAGTAGCGCTGCAAAATCTCATAGGGCGTCAGGCCCTGCTCCGCCAGTTCCACGCTGCCCCACTGGGACAGGCCCGGGCACTGGGTACGGACACCGTCGCAGAACCGGGCGTACAGCGGCTCCACGTTTCCCTGCCGCACGATGTAGTCGTTGAAGCTGTCGTCCACCAGCCGGTCGATGTTCTCAAAGGTGCTGCGGCCCGGGACGTAGGCCTGATCGTAGCGGGTGGAGCTGGTGATGTCGAAATCGTAGCCGCGGCCGCGGTAATACTCGGTGTAGATGCGGTTCAGCGCCACGGAGATCTGGGCCAGAATATTGGCCCGCAGAGCGTTCTCCGGCCACGTAGGATAGATCTCGCTGCTGGCCACGTTCTTGATGTAGTCGGTAAACGGCACCGTCACGTTCTCCGCCGCCTGATCCGGCGGGCCCAGATGGACGGTGATATGCTCCGGCACCACAGGAAACGGCATGGCTCCTCCCCCCTCTCAGGCCGATTCCAACGACACCGCCAAAATCGTCTCGATCTGCGGGAACACCGCGACCTGTCGGGCGTCCACCGTGCCGTACTGCGGGTGGCGCACCGATGCCTGATACGCGGTGCCGCTGATCCTCGCCGTCTCCGACGACTGGGACCACCCCGCCGGCAGGGCCGGCAGGCGGATGCCCTCCACGATGCCGGAGCTGTCCGTGACCCCTTCGTAGAACACGGTGCGCTCCGGCCCGAAATACCGGTAGATCTCCACCCGCGCCCCCTCCACAGGGAACAGGCCCCGCCCCGTGGACACCTGCACCCGCAGGGTGCCCCGCTCCGGATGAGCGTCCAGGAACCACTGCTCCGGCCCCTTCTGCACGCTGCTGCTCTCCATATCTAAAGCCTCCCTTTCCTTGTCGTCTCCCTTCATGCTATGCTCTTACCGCGCCGCAGGTGCCAAAAAAAGAGAAGGGCTGCGGCACAGCCCTTCTTTTTTTCGTTTATGTGTTCTCAGAATGCCCAGCTGCCGTCGCGGAAGATGGGGACGGTGCGTCCGTCCTCGCACACGGCGTCGATGCTCATGTCGGCAGAGCCGATCATAAAGTCCTCGTGTACCATGGAATCGTTGACGCCCAGGGCGCGGCACTCCTCCAGCGTCTTTTCCTCGAAGCCGCGGATGGTGTCGGCAAAGCCCATGCCCAGCGCCAGATGGCAGGCCGCGTTCTCGTCGAACAGCGTGTTGTAGAACAGCAGGCCGGACTGACAGATGGGGGAGTCGTAGGGCACCAGCGCGCACTCGCCCAGATAGGCGCTGCCCTCGTCCATGGTGATGAGCTTGGTCAGCAGGTCGTTGTTCTTCTCCGCGTGCCACTCCACGGCCTTGCCCTCGTGGAACCGGATCCAGAAGCCGTCGATGAGCTGGCCCTGATAGCTCAGGGGTTTGGTGGCGTAGACGATGCCCTCGGCCTTGCCCCGCATGGGGGAGATAAAGCACTCCTCCGTGGGGATATTGGGGTTAAAGACGATGCCCTGCAGGCTCTTTTCGCAGCCGCCGCAGAACTGGGCCTCGGGGATCATGCCCACCTGAAAATCGGTGCCGTTGGCGCTCTTGTAGCGCAGCTCGCGGATGTGCAGGCCGTTGAGATAGGCGCAGCGGTCGTGCATATCCTTGTTGTGGGCGTCCCAGTTGGCCACAGGGTCGCCCTCCAGCGCGCGGCTGGTGGACAGGATGGCCTCCCACAGCTTCTCCACCGCCTGAGACTTCCGCAGGTTGGGGAACAGCTTCTTGGCCCACGCCTCGCCGGGTACGGCGGCGATGCACCACTGGTACTTGTTCTCGATCTGGTCGCGGTACTTCTTGATGATGGGGTACTTGCGCTGCTGGCTCTTGGCCATCTTCTCCTGATTGATGCCGTTGAGACCGTCCGGATCCTCGCTGAGCAGGTAGATGCGGCAGGGGATGGTGTCCACATAGTGCTGCCAGCGGGCCTCCTCGTAGTTGTCCAGCTTGGACAGGCTGGTCAGCGTGCGGTAGCGGAAGTGCAGCTTCTGGAGGGGCTGGTAGCTCCAGTCCACCACTACCTTGCTGGCCTTGCACCTGTAACACTCCTCCACCAGCATCTTCACGAACTCCGGCTGATCCAGCTCGGCGGTGATGAACACCTCCTGACCCGGCTGGATATTGACGCCGCTGCGGGCGATCAGGCGGGCGTATTCCCGCAGGATACTCTTCTTCATGGAAAAACTCCTTTCGTGTCTTTCAGCTGCGTACTATTGTACCATCCTATGCCCGTTTTGAAAAGACATCTCCCGGAAAAATCCGGTATTGTTCCGAAAAACTCTCCAGAAAGAGCAAAAAGGGGCCCGCGGCGACGCCGCGGGCCCTCCCCCGTTTTTCTGTCTATCATGCGCCCACATCCAGCGCCAGCACCTGCTCATAGGCGTCCGCACCGGCGGGCGAGCCGATGGGCAGCACCGCGTAGAGATGTCCTGCGGCGTCCGCGTAAGCCGGTACGTCTCTATTGATATTGGCATCGGACAGCGTCCACGTCCGGCGCTCCGCCGCAGCATCGCCAGTCTGTCCGTACAGCGCATCGAACGTATCGGCGGCGGCCTGCCGCACCGCATTCAAAAACGCCGTCTCGTCCACGCCCTGCGCCGTCAGCAGCTCCGATGTGGTGAGCCGGACGCCTCTGGCCGTATCGTAGAGGTACACGCTGTACTGGTTGCTGTCGAAGCTCCAGCCGCAGGATACCACCAGCGACAAAATGTCGCCGCAGCGATAGCTCTCCCACATCACGTACAGGCAGGACAGGCTGACGCCGGAGGCGCGGTCATCCAACGTCTCCTCCACGATGGGGCCGTACTCGTCGGCGATGGCCGCGTTGATGGCGCGGGCATCCGCCGTGTCCGCCAGCAGCTGGGGCACGCGGTAGGTGTAGTGCCCGCTGTTGCCCACGCCGTCGGAATAGTCGAAGGACTCGTTATACAGCAGCCCCACCAGCGGATCGGCGGAAGTGCCGTTCTCCGCGCCGTAGAGGCTCTCGGCGGCCAGCCGGATCTGAGACAGGAGCTGCCGGTCCACGCCGGCATACTTGGCCGCCAGCGTGTTCAGATAGTTCTGCACCGTGTTGGGCGCCTGCCGGTACCGCTGGGCCAGCGTGTCCATAGCGCCCTGGGCATACGCGCCGTCCGCGCCCAGATAATAGGCGCACAGATAGCTGAGGGGACACGTCTCCCAGTCCGGCATGTGCTCCGTATCATACACGATGCCGTAATCCGCCGGGTCGATGCTGACGGGGTCGTTGTCGCCCTCTGAGGGCCACGGCGTGATCTCCGATGCCGCGGCGCCCTCCGCGGTGACCTCCGCCAGCAGGGGGCCCAGCTCCCCGGCCCAGAATCGCACGGTGAAGCCCTGAGCCGTGGGGATCTGGATACCCAGAGAGAAGGGCTGGCACAGGACGGTATCCTCCCCGTTTTTCTCGATGCGGACATCCTCTGCCACGGCGTTTTTGGGGCCGTCGTCCGTCTGGGCATACAGTGTAAAGTCGTTGAGCAGCGATGCGGTGCCGCCCTCCCCTGCGTACCGGGCCGACGCCGCAGTGGGCAGCGTGACCCGCATCTCGCCGTTGAGCCAGTCATTCTGATACGTCACGTTCACCAGCTCGGCCTTCACGCCGTCGTCGCGGGTCATGGACGCGGGACCGAAGTACATCTGCCGCCCGCCGCCCACAGAGCCGCTGTCCAGCCCGGTCTCCAGCGCCGCGATAAGCTGCCGCAGGCCGTCCACGCTCTGCCGCGCCGCGGCGATGTCGTAGGTGCCGTCGTTGGTGACGCGGCCGGACTCCACGCCGTCCATCTGCCACGCCACCCAGTCCAGATTATCCACAAGGGCCATGGCCAGATAACCGCCGGCCTCCATTCGCAGCGTGATCCCTTCGCCGGCCCCCACCACGTTCTCGTAGCTGGTGCCGTAGCACAGCGTCAGGCCGTAGGGCTCCTGCTCCGTGCTGAGCCGGATGGAGAAATCATCCCAGATACCCGCGCCCAGCTGATCCAGCCCGATGGCGCTGATGATGCCGCCCACAGCGCTGTTGTCGCCTACGTAGGGCGTCCGCAGAGCGTACAGCGTCTCCGCGTCCCAGTCGCCGTCGGCGGCAGGCTGCTGCCGCTGGGGACTGGTCAGGAAGCACACACCGATGACCGCCGCCGCGATCAGCAGCAGCACCGCCGCCCACAGCGCCGGTTTCCGATAGCTCATGGCGTTCTTCACACGCTCCTTCACCGCCGTCTCGCCGAAGGCCAGGGGGCACACCGCCGCCGGACGCTGCCGCACGGCGCAGGCCACCAGCGCACGGGAGTAGGCCGCCCGTCCTGTGCCGTCCAGCGTCCGCAGTACCCGCTCATCGCAGGCGTTCTCCATGTCGCGGCCCAGCAGGACATACGCCGCCCACAGCACCGGATTGAACCAGTGTACCGTCAGCAGCAGGAACGCCAGCGGCTTCACCACATGGTCGCCCCGCCGGATGTGGCTCCGCTCGTGGGCCAGCACCTGAGACAGGTCCGCCTCGTCCAGCCCCGCCGGTATATAGATGCGGGGCCGTAGCATGCCCAGCACGAAAGGAGTGCCCCACCGGTCGCAGCGGCAGACGTTATCCTCCACTCGCACCGCCGTCCGCACCTGCCGGTAAAGCCGCAGATAGCTGACCAGCATATACGCCAGCATGAATGCCGCGCCCGCCAGCCATACCGCCGTCAGCACCTCCACCGTCATCACAGGGCGGGCCGCCTGCACCGGCTCCGCGGACGTGACCGATCCCACAGGCTGGACGGGTGTCAGGACCTCCCCGCCGCTGGGCAGGATGGCGTCCGCCGTCTCCTGTGTCTGGGGCAGCTGCTCCAGCGCCGCCGTCACGGGGCTCTGCTCCGCCTGCAAGCTGACGCGGCTCTGCAAGGAGACCGGCACGATCAGCCGCACCGCCACCAGCGCCCACAGCATGCACACCGCCCACTTGGGCGCGCGGCGCAGCGCCAGCCGCGCCAGCATCACCGCCAGCGCCAGCACGCCGGCCTGCCACGAAAGCTCCACCACTCTCAGAAACAGATCAGTCATGATTATTCTCCTCAAGATCGGCGATCATCCGCCGCAGCTCGTCTGCCTCCTCCGCCGACAATCCGCGCCCGCCCACGAACGCGTTGAGAAAGCCGGGCAGACTGCCGCTGAAATTCCGCTCTACAAAGGCACGGCTCTCCGCCCGCTGCACCTGGTCGCGGGACACCAGCGCCGTTACCACGGCGTCCTCCGTCTGCACCACGCCCCGCTCCGTCAGGCGCTTGATGACGGTATAGGTGGTGGATTTCTTCCACCCCAGCTTCTCCGTGCACAGGTGCGCCAGCTCGCTGCTGCGCACCGGCTGATGCTCCCACAGGATCTCGCAGAACCGCAGCTCGCTGTCAAAGATCTTCGGTGTCTCCACCCGCATCTCCTCCTTTCGATAGGTCTACTTAGTTAGACCTCTTGCCGGTAGTCTAACCCATTAGACCCATCTTGTCAAGGGAAATTTGCATCCCGCCCCGATTTATGCTACACTCACCCCGTAAGGAGGTGACGACCATGGACATTCTCTATCAGGACGACCGCATCGTGGTGGCGGTAAAGCCCGTGGGCGTACTGTCCACCGATGAGCCCGGCGGTATGCCGGAGCTGCTCCGCGCCCAGCTGCACACCGGCTGCATCCGCACCGTCCACCGGCTGGACGCCCAGGTGTCCGGCGTCATGGTCTTTGCCCGCAGCCGTATGGCGGCGGCCCTGCTATCCCAGCAGATACGGGAGCGCCGCTTTACCAAGGAGTATCTGGCTGTCCTGTGCGGCACGCCGTCCCAGTCCTCCGGCATCCTGACGGACCTGCTGGCCCGTGATCCCCAGCGCCGTCTGACCTATGTGGCGGACACCCCCTCCCCCAGCGCGCGGGAGGCCCGCCTGTCCTTTGTCACTGTGGACAGCTCCGACGGTATGACGCTGGTGCGCATCCGGCTCCACACCGGCCGTACCCACCAGATACGGGTACAGTTCGCCTCCCGCGGTCTGCCTCTGGCAGGTGACCGCAAGTACGGTGCGTCCGACGCGCCGTATCCCATCGCCCTGTGGTCCTGCCGCCTGTCCTTCGTCCACCCCCAGACCGGCGAGCCCGTGACCTTCACCTGCCCGCCGCCGGACACGGCGCCCTGGGACCTGTTCGCCCTCCCCGAAATACTGTAAAGGATCGCAAAAGCCCTCTCCCGCCAGGCGGGAGAGGGCTTTTCTCAGTTGTCCTTTTTCGTGGTATCCGTCTTTTTGGAGGTGTCGGTTTTCGTGGTATCCGTTTTGGCCGTATCCGTCTTGGCGGTGTCGGTCTTGCCCGTCGTATCCGCCGCGGCGTCGTCCTCCGCCGGCGCCACGCCGATGATGCGGTCGGTCAGACCGGCCTTTTCCGCCTCCTCGCGGGTCATACGCAGGGGCTCGGCGGAGTCCTCCACCAGCTTGGCCATCACCAGATAGCGGTGGGCGTCATCGCCGTTCTTGCACACGGACAGGACCAGCACCTTGTCGCCCCACTTGGGCAGATCGTCGCGGTTGACGTTGACGCTGCCGGCGGAGGGTGCAAAGCCGTTCTTATGGTCGCTGCCGGAATAGCTCTTGTCCGTGGCCGCCTTGTCCAGCGCCGCGAAGAAGTCTGTAAATACCTGCTCATCGGTGAAATCGTGGTAGTACAGGATGTGGGTGGTGTCGTAAGGGATGCCCGCGAAAATGCGGTACGTCATCTTCCGCCCGCTCTGATAGACCTCCACCACCGCCTTGTCGTCAAACTTCAGCGTCTCGGCGTAGCTCTGGAGGCCGCCGAACATGGTGCGGTTGGCCATATTGTGGCCGTAGACCACGGTGACGGGATCGTCCAGCTTCGTATCGTTGTAGGTAGCCTCGGTATACAGCGTACCGGCCTTGTTGTCGTTGCCGTCCAGGTCGCGGTACAGATACCAGCCGTCATCCACCGGATGCTGGGCGATGAAGCCGCCCTCGCGGATGGCGCAGCCCGTGGCGTTGGGGATCTTCATATAGGCGTAGGCGTCGGGCCACGCCTTCTGCGCCGTCTCGAAGTCCACCGGCACGTCGGCGGCCTCCGGCTGCACCAGCACGATCTCCTGCGCCGGGTCGGTGTCCGGCTTGTTCTTATCTTCCGCATCGTTGTTCTTACCGCAGCCGGCCAGCAGCGTCAGTGCCGCCAGCAGGGCTGCGCCTGACAGAATATACCCTTTCTTTCCCATGATGGTCTCCTTTCAGCAGTGCGGATACCATCAGCTGACAAGGGCACGCATGCCTGTCACCTGATGGCAAGAAATGCGGGACAGCGCGCCCGCTGCCCCGCACCTCTGCGCTGGGGGTATCTTACCATATGCCGCCCGCAAATGCAAGACCCATTCGATCGCTCACAGCGACGCTGTCTCATCGTAGCCTTGGAGCATCAGGGTAAACTGCCGCTGCTGCATGGGCGTCATCCGGTCCTTGTAGGATGCCAGCAGGGCCTTGGCCTCCGCCAGCTTCCCCTGCCTCAGATAGCTGGCCACTGTGCGGTGCAGACTGGCGGCAGCCACGGAGCTCAGTGACTCGCCGCTGCTGCTGGAGCCGCTGCCGGAAGAACCGGAAGCGCCGGAAGGACCGGACGCGCCGCCGTATGGCAGCCCATCGCTGACCTCCGCGCCGGAGGCCGACAGCTTCTGCTCCTGCTGGGCCTTGCTGCGGTAGTGGCCCAGCATGGTCTCGTAGAGCTTCCGATCCTCCGCGCTGGCGTTGTCATACTCCTCCTGCGCCAGAGCCAGCCGCTTCTCCCACAGTGACACATCGTCCTGCCAGCGGCCATAGGCGTTCTGCTCCCGCTGATCCAGCAGGTCGTAGCGGGCGCGAAGGTCGTTCCCCTCCTGCTGATAGGCGCTCCGTGCCCGATCCTCGAACTCCGGCAGCAGGGCCATCAGCTCCTGCATGTATCGGCTGTACGCCTGCTGCCCCGCGCCCTGGGCATAGCTGGAGCCGTACCCGCCGGTAAGCGCCGCCGCCTGGCCCATGGTGTCCTCCATGGCGGCGCGGCCCCGCTGAGTGTACAGCTGCGTATACTGCTGAAAGCCGCCGTCCGCCTCGGGATCGTAAGAAAATGGCGCACGCCCCGTCAGCTCCTCGTACAGCTGCGCCAGCTGCTGCTCATACAGGGGCTCATAGTCCCCGGGCCGCTGGGATGCCACGCTGTCGCGATGGGCCAGCGCCTCCTTTACGCTGTCCGACGGCTTGTAGCCGGCCTCCAGCTCTGCCAGTGCCTTGGCCGTTCTGGCCGTAGGCGCGGCCTTAGGCACGGATGCCTGCGGCTCCTCCGCCGCCGATGCCGACGCGCTCATCAGGCTGCCCCACGTCTCGTCACCGGCGATGCCGTCCCGCTTCAGGGAGTTCTTTTTCTGATAGTCCCGCACCGCCGCGCGGGTCTTTTCGCCGAACACACCGTCCTCGTCCAGCTGATAGCCCTGCTTGTTCAGCTCGCTTTGCAGGCGGCGCACAGACTCGCCCTGCGATCCATAGCCCACCATGGTATATGTCGATGCCATCGTTCCGTCCTTTCTCCTCAAGTGATCCTGCGCCAGGCATAGATACCCGCCATGCCGCAGTCCACGCGCTCCCATTCCGCCCCCTCCGGCGACGGTTGGGGCTCCGTATCCTCCGCCGTCAGCCGCACGCAGCCCACGGGCCACAGCGCGTCCGTCAGCACCTGTCCGCCCAGGGTCAGCCCGCCGGACACCTCCACATCGCCGTAAAACACCGCCGGCCACGCGCACTCCAGCGCTTCACCGGTGCTTCTCTTGCCGAAGGCCGCGCCCCTGCCGCCGCTGTGCAGGTGCAGCGTCACCGGCGATACCGGCGGCAGCAGCTGCCGCACCGTCCGGACGCCGCCC
>ENA-UAIC01000533-UAIC01000533.1-human-gut-metagenome-genome-assembly--contig:-NODE-533-length-13571-cov-4.915582_pt1 | contig 13571 bp, 10 predicted proteins | sample MGYA00244413_ERZ654377 | MGnify/ENA primary metagenome ERZ654377 (study PRJEB26926, sample SAMN06165148) | human gut metagenome | biome: ENVO:00009003; feature: ENVO:2100002; material: ENVO:00002003...
ACGAGATACTGATCGGTCTCGTGGGCTCGGAGATGTGTATAAGAGACAGGAAAAAAACGCGTGCCGCATGATGACACTTTAAAACTTCATGACAGCGTTTTAAACTGAGTGTGATGAATATGCGGTTTGAAAAACGGCTTTAATCCCCCTAATTTCGCACCGTGAACTTCGCGGGGAACACCCGCCTAAAAGACTATATAAGCATGAAAAAGTTTTTCAACATCATACCCGGGGAAGACGCCTGTTGTATCCTCCTTTACGGTGACATCGGTGATTATGACGGCAATGTGCGCAGCGGGGATATCGCCCGCGAGCTTCTGGAGGCCGAGGCCTTGTCCGGCAGGATTGACGTTCGTATCAACAGCAACGGCGGCGAGGTGTATGCGGGCATCGCCATTTTCAACGCCCTGAAAAACAGCAAGGCTGACATCACCATTTACGTGGACGGCATCGCTGCCAGCATGGCCTCCGTCATTGCCCTTTGCGGCAAGCCGGTGCAGATGAGCCGTTATGCCCGTCTGATGCTCCACAGTGTCCAGGGAGGCTGTTACGGCAACAAGGAGGAAATGCGGGGGTGCATCCGCGAGATCGAATCGCTGGAGGACACCCTTTGCGAGATGTATGCCGCCCGCATGGGAAAGGACAAGGAGGAAATCCGCTCGTTGTATTTCGACGGCAAGGACCACTGGCTGCGTGCCGATGAAGCGCTGGCGCTTGGCCTTATTGACGGTATCTATGATGCCGCCCCCCTTCCGGAGGACAGTACCCCTGAACAGGTATTCCAAATATTCAATAACCGGCTGCACAAGCCACAAAACAAGAGTAACATGAATTTAGACGAACTGAAGAAACGTCCGCGGTTCAAGAACTGCGTGACAGATGACGATTTTCTCCGTGAAGTCGGGCTTCTGGAAACGGAAGCCGGGAAAGTTCCGGGCCTTGATGCCGAAGTCACCCGCCTGAAGGGTGAGCTGAAGGAGTTCCGGGACAAGGCGGATGCGGATGAAGCCGCCGCCCGTAAGAAACTGCTTGATGACGCGGAGAATGACGGGCGTATCGACGCCACCACCCGCCCCATCTATGAGAACCTTTTGTCCAAGGACCGTGAAAACGGGGAAAAGGCGCTGGAGAAACTCTCCCCGAAACGTAAAGTCATGACCGACCTGCGTGTGAACCCGACAAATGAAAGTCCCTGGAACAAGCGCATGACCGAGATTAAGGACAAGTTGAAACATTAATAAAAATATTTGCTATGGCAATAGTAGTAAGAAACACCAACTACAACGGTGAGGTACTGGAGAAGATCCTGGTACTCGCCTGTACCGGGAACGACCTTGTGGAAAAAGGCCTGATCATGGTGATCCCCGGCGTCGAGAAGAAAATCAGCCTGCCGCGTATCAAGACCGGCAAGATGCTCCAGAAACGCAAGGAGAACCCGGGCCTGGAGGATTCGAAGGGTAACTTCAATTACTCGGAGAAATCTTTGGATCCGGAGGATTTCATGGCGTTCACCACTTTCAACCCCCGCGCTTTCGAGCATATCTGGCGCAAGTGGCAGCCGAAAGGCAACCTTGTGTTTGCCGAACTTCCTCCCGAAGCCCAGAACACGCTGCTTGACGAACTCAGCAAGAGCGTGAAATTCGAGTTGGGCTGGCATTACATCAACGGCGAGTTCGGGAGTGATGACGACCACCTTTTTAACGGTATCCTGACACAGGCTGCCAAGGACTCGGACGTGATAGTGGTCCCGGCTCCTGCCGATACTTCCATGATCGGCAAGTTGAAGGCTGTCCGCAAGGCTATTCCGAAAGCCCTGCGCGAGAACCCGAACCTGCGTATCCTGATGAGCATCGATGACTTTGACAAGTACGATGACGAACTGACCGAACGCGAGTACAAGAATACGAGCGAGACGGACATCAACAAGAAGCGCTACAAGGGTATCACCATCGAGACGCTGAACTCCTGGCCTGACGACCTTATCGTGGCCACGCTCTGCTCGATGAGCGCCGACGGCAACCTTTTCGCCGGTGTGAACCTCCAGGACGACGAGGAGGTGATCCAGATTGACAAGTGGATGAACTCCAGCGAGCTGTACTTCTTCAAGCTGCTTATGAAGGCCGACACGGAAATCGCCTTCGGTGAGGAGTTTGTGGTGCTTGACACCCGTACCGACCCGGTGTTCAAGGCGGTGGAACATAACATTTCAGCCGACCCTTCCGCCCTTTCGTTCAAGGCCGCAGGTGAGAGCAAGTATGTGACAGTCACTGCATCCGGTGATTATAGTGTGACATCCGTCCCTGCCGGTTTTACGGCGGTCGGTACCGATGACGGGCTGAAAATTACCGCCGAGGTGAACAGTAGCGGCAAAGCAGTATCCGGTACGCTTGTGGTAAGCCTGGACGCTGATCCGGGAAAGAAGGTTGAAATAGCGTTGTCCCAGGTGGCCGCTGATGACGAGGAAGGCGGTGCGTGATGGGCAGGCTGAAGTATCTGGTCATCCATTGCACGGCTACGCCTGAAGGGCGTGAAGTCAGTGGCGCAGAGATTCGCGCCTGGCACACGAACCCGGTATCCAAGGGCGGCCGCGGCTGGAAACAGGTCGGGTATACTGACCTGTTTCATCTGAATGGCGGCGTGGAGCGCCTGGTGGACAACAACGAGGACGCGAACGTGGACCCCTGGGAAATCACCAACGGCGTGGCCGGCTATAATTCCGTCAGCCGTCATATCGTGTATGCCGGCGGTGTAGCCAAAGACGGCAAGACCCCGAAGGACACGCGTACGGCGTGCCAGAAGCGTGCGCTTGAGAAGTACGTGAAAGACTTCCACCGCCGTTTTCCAGATGTCCGTATCGTGGGTCATAACGAACTGGCGGCGAAAGCCTGCCCCAGTTTTGACGTGCAGAAATGGCTTGTTTCAATAGGTATCAGACAATCATAAAAAAGTGATCATGGACACGAGCGTACTCTTGAACTGGATATTTGGCGGCGGCCTTCTGGCCGCTCTGACGGCCCTTGTAACGTTGGGCCCCACGGTCAGGAAGGCGAAGGCGGAAGCGGAAAAGGCGAAAGCCGACGCGGAGACCGTGCGGATAGACAACACGGAGCACGCCACGCGTATCCTGATCGAGAATATTGTAGAACCCTTAAAAAAAGAACTTAGTGCGACACGAAGAGAGATGGCGCGTTTGCGCAAGGCTATTGACGGTGCCAATGATTGCCTTCACCGTGCTGACTGTCCTGTCCTTCATGAGCTGCGCGAGCTCCCGAAAACAGACCCGGAGCTTGACGACGGTGAAAACCGCGTCAGGCGTGGACAGCGCAAGGTCCGGGCGTCGGGGGCTGGTGATGGCGGGCCTCCCGGCATCGGCGCTGACGTTGAAAATTCCGGTTCCTGACCTGCTGGCGCTTCCTGCCGGTGCCTCCTATCATGGTAAAAACGGGCAGGCTGGCGTAGATGTGACGTCCAGGGGCGACACGTTGGTGGTGACTTCCACCTGTGACAGTCTCCAGCGTCTGGTCCTCTGGTATGAGGAGGAACTGACACGTATCCGGGGCGATACCGTGAGTGTTTCGGAAGTTTCCGAAACGGAGTTCAAACAGCGTTTTAACCCCGTTAAAATCGCCCTCATTGCCTTTATCGCCGGTATGGCATCCGGCATAGTATTAACCGTTTTAATAAAGAGACGACTGTATGAAAAATAACAAGAATTTCATCTACGGCATCGCTGTTGTCACGTTCGGTGCCATGACTATCGGCTGGATCGAGAAGGGCAGCTGGGACTGGGGCGGCACGAAGCCCGAGAGTGTCGATGTCGAAGCCGAGCAGGTTCCCGACGCCCCCGTCCTGACATTGCTCCAGAAGAACGGGCAGGTATCGCCCACGTTCAACCTTATCCAGCTGGACTATAAGAACATCAAGGCCGTGCTTGGCGGCACGCTTGTAGGGCCGGCGGATGCCCCGACCGGCTGGAAGGCCCCGACCGAACTGGTGAACCTTTCCGGTCCGTGGACCATCAAGTTCGTATCCGGGCAGACGATGTCCATTCCGAACGGCACCATCCTTGCGAACCTTGGCGGGAAGCTGACGCTGACGGAGGTTTCCAAGCTGGAATGCCAGCTGAAGGTGAACAAGCCGGAGGACGGCTCTTCTCCTTACGAAATCAATGACACCGCGGCAGTGGAGGACTAACGCATGGACGAGCGTGAAGCGAGAAAGGTGCAGAGAGAGGCATCCGAGGCATTGCTTGACCTGGGTGTCTCCCTTCCCCTGAAGGAATGGCGCCTGCCTTTCATGAAACGCCCCGTGCGGTGGCGTGTGACCATGCGCCGCCCGCGCCTTGCCGGGCAGATATGCATCGTGAGGCTGTATCTCTCGATGGACGTCTCCCCCGAGGAGGTTTCCGCCTTTGCCGGGCGTGAGCGGCTGGAGTTCCTGGCACGGAACGGCGTCAAGATATCCCGTATGGTAGCCCATACCCTCTGCCGCGGTCCGGTGAGCCGGCGGCTTTTTGTCCGCCCCGTGGCGTGGTTCCTGCGTGAGGCCGTGGAGCACCGTTTCCTGCTGGGCGCCCTGGAGAAGTTCATCAGCCTGATGGGCAGCGAGTCTTTTACGAGTATTATCAGCTCGATCGATCGGGCGAACCCGATGAAGTTGAGAATGAGCCAAAGAAGGAAGGGGAGTTAAGGACCGAGTTTGAAGGTTCCCATAGCCCCTTCGGTTTTATCTGGAACATCGCGAGCGCCACCGGCTGGACTGTCGGGTACATCCTGGAGAAGGTGAACTACCAGACGCTCATCCTGATGCTGTCCGATGCCCCGCGTTACGTCCGCCGGTCAGCAGCTGACTCCAAGGTTCCGCAAAGCGGTGGCGGCGAGGTGGATCCGGAAGCCGCCGCCCGTGAAGCCGGCGACATAGTGAATTTTTACCAAAGCAATTTAGAACTGTAAACGATGAAGCCCGTAGAAATCGAATTCCTGATGAAGGACAACCTGACGGGGGGCCTTGACAAGGCCGGCCTTGCCGTCGACATCCTTGCCGAGAAATCGGAGAAGGCCGCCGCTGCCATCAACGCCCGTATTTTAGAGCAGCGCAAGGTCATCGACCGGGTGAATTCCGACCTGCACCGGATGGAAACGCAGCTCCAGAACATGAAGCCCGGCCCGGCACAGGCGGAACTTGCCGCCGACGTGGCGGCCTGCCGCAAGGTCCTGGATGAGGAGCGTGCCGCCCTTGAAGGGCTTGAAAAGGAGCACCGCGAGGCGGAGAAGAGCGTCCGGAACCTCCGTAAGGAGTACGAGCGTATCTCCCTGGAGGAAGAACGTGCCGTCGCCGGTAGCAAGAGCCTGACCGACAAGATCCGGGAGCAGAAGGAAGTCATCGGGCAGATTGAAAGCGACATCAAGTCGCTGGAGAAAGCCTACCAGGGGGCCGCACCCGGCAAGGCGAAGGTAGCCGCCTTGGATGAACTGAACGCCGCGAAGAAAACGCTTGAAGAGGAAAAGGGCGCCCTTGCCGGGCTCCAGGCTGAACAGGAGAAGACGCGTGCAAGCAGCAAACGCCTTTCCATGCAGCTGCGTGAGCTCCAGGACAACATGGCCCGCCTGCGGCTGGAAGGGAAACAAGACACCGAGGAGTACCGGAAGATGGCACAGCAGGCCGCTCTTCTTTCCGACACGCTTGCCGATCTGAACACCCAGACGAAGATCCTCTCGCACGATGACGCGAACCTCCAGGGCTTCATGTCGGGCGTGAGCGGCCTTGCCGGTCTGTTCACCACGGCCACCGGCGCGCTGTCTCTTTTCGCTTCGGAAAACGAGAACCTGGCAAAGATCCAGACGCGCGTGCAGAGCGTGATGGCCATCACGATGGGGTTGCAGCAGGTGTTCAATACGCTGAACAAGGATTCCGCTTTCCGGCTGGTGACGGTCGTGAAGATGAAGAACCTGCTGACAGCCGCCAATACCCGGCTGGCTGTCGCCCTGGGCATTTCCACCGGTGCCGCGCAGGCCCTGATGGCCACGCTTACGTTGGGCCTTTCAGCCGTTATCACGGGACTTGTCGTCGCCTGGGACAGATATTCCACCGCGCAGGAGAAAGCCGCGGAGAAAGCCCGTGAAATGGTAAAAATCGAGTCCGACGGCCGCGCACAGATGATCAAGACCCGTTTCGAGATCGAGAGCACGCTGGCGAGCCTGAAGAAGTTCACCGGCACGAAGGACGAGGAGAAGGCCAAGGTGGAGGAACTGAACCGCAAGTACGGCGAGAGTTTCGGGTATTACGACACGATCGCCCAGTGGTATGACATCCTTCAGAAAAAGGGTGAGAAATATATCCGGATGCTTTTCCTCCAGGCCAAGGTGCAGAGCCTTGTGAACAAGGCCACCGAGGCTGACGAGAAGGTGAACGAGATCAAGGCCAGCAAGCCGGAAGACGTGGACGGCTCGATGGGCTGGTTCGCGCGCATGGGGCTTTACATGGCCCAAAGCGAGTCGTACGGGCAGGTGGACGCGCAGTCCATGATATCGGAGTATAACGAGAAGGCGAAGGAAAAGGCCGTACGTGAGGCCGAGGAAGTCCGCGACGGCTACCTGGCTGAAGCCCGGAAGCTCCAGGAGGAATATCTGGATATCGGCAAGGAGTTCGACCTGGGTGACCATGCCAAACCCGACCCGAATGCCGCCAAAAAGGAGAAACAGTCGGAAGAGCAGCGTGCCTCGGAGCTTCTGAAGCTCCAGATGAAGAACCGCCAGTCGGAGATTGACCTTCTGAAGGAGAGCGGCGAGAAACGCCGCCGCCAGATCCGTCTGAACTACGACAAGGAGATCGCCGAGCTTGCCGCCCAGGAAAAGAAGTGGAAGGATGCGCAGAAGGGCAAACTGACCGGTGAGCAGGAATCCACCCTGAAAGAGGCGCGGGAGAAGGCCGCGGCGGCACGTGACGGCGACCTGGCAAAGGTGACCCGGGAGGAAAATGACGCCGCCCGCCAGTCGATGCTCGACTACCTGAAGGAATACGGGACATACCAGCAGAAGAAGCTGGCCATCGCCCAGGAATACGCGGAGAAAATCCGCAAGGCACAGGAGGCGGGCAACTTGGGTGAGGTACTACGCCTCGGCCGCCAGCAGAAAGAAGAGACTGCCGCCGCCGAGATTGCCAGCCTGAAGGCGGATATCGACTGGGACGGCCTTTTCGGCAATTTCGGCGGGCTGCTTGAAGAGCAGCTGCGCCCCACGCTGGTGAAGCTGCGGAAGTATGCCGCCTCCGACGAGTACCGGAATGCCGGTGCCGAGGACAAACAGGTGATCAGCGAGCTGATCGCGAAGCTGGAGGACCGGAGCGCGGGCGGTATCAACCGGAACATGTTCAAGGACGTTTCCCGTGACCTTTCTGCCTACCAGACGACGCTGCGTGAGCTGACAGAGGCCAAGGAAAGGGAGAAGGCCGCCGCTGACGCTTTGGTGGTGGCGCAGGAAAAACAGAAGAAAGCCGCTGAAAGCGGTGACCCCTCCGCCATGAAGGAAGCGGAAGAACTGGTGGCTACCGCGCAGGAAGCTTTCGACGCCGCCTCGGCGAGCGTGGCCACCCTGACAGAGGCGAACGACAAGGCGGCGCAGGACCTGCGCACGTCCAGCACGAACGCCGTTTCATCCCTTACCGGGCTTGCCGAGGGGCTCCAAAGCCTGAAGTCCGGTTCCCTTGCCGGCGTGGCCCAGGGGCTCGGCAAACTGGGCGAGGCGACGAAGAACATGGGCGGTGTGATGGGTACGGTAGGCAGTACCCTTGCCGAGACGTTTTCAAACGGCGGCATCATCGGGCAGATCATCGCGGCGGTGCTTTCCATCCTTGACGTGCTGAAGGAAGGAATCGGTACGCTGGTAAGCGGTATTCTTGATTCCGTGCTCGGTGCGGTGAACGGTATCCTGGAGAACATCCTTTCCGGTGAACTGTTCACGCAGATCGGCAGCTCACTTTTCTACGGGGTGAGGGACATCCTGGACACGGTGACCTTCGGCCTGTTCTCCTCGCACGGCAATGCCAGGGAGGTGAACGCGCTGGTGGATCGGCTGACCGAATCGAACAAGTACCTGACCACCGCCATCGAGAAGCTGACCGACGAGATGGCCAGCTCCGGCGGCGCACGTTCCACCGAGTACTACCGGAGTGCCTACGAGAAACAGCAGCAGAAAATTGAGAACGACCGCCAGATGCTCGCGGCAAAGATGGGATACCACAGTTCGCACCACTCGAACAACTACTACATCGGTAAGGCCATGGGCAGCGGTGACTGGGACACGGTTTCCGCCTACCTGGGCAAATCGGTGCGGGATACCGATTCCCTCTGGAGCCTTTCCCCCGAGGAACTGGCCCGGCTCCAGGAACTTCCCGACATCTGGGAGAAACTCCATTCGGGCAAGTACGACCAGAGCCAGTGGCTTGACGAGTACGTCTCTGACGCGAACACGCTGCTGGAACTCCAGAGGCAATGGCAGGAAGCCATCACGGACACCTCTTTCGACGGTATCCGCAGCGGCATGAAGGACCTGCTGAAGGATTTCGAGACGGACTCGAAAGACGTGATCGCGAGCGTGGACGAGTTCATGGAGAACGCCATCCTGAAATCCATCGTGAACGGCACCTATTCGGACGAGCTGAAGAAATGGCAGGAGACGTTCGCCGAGTTCATGAGCGACGGTATCCTGTCGAAGGAGGAAGCCGACACGTTGCGCACCCGGTACTCGGACATTTTCGAGCGTGCCCGTGCCAAGAAGGAGGAGATGTTTGACACTGCCGGCATCACGGAGGAGGGTAAATCCACAACGCAGACCGGCCGCGCCGGCGGCTTCTCGGCCATGTCGCAGGACCAGGGCACTAAACTGGAAGGCATGTTCACTTCGGGCCTGAACCATTGGGTAAGCATTGACGAGAAGACCGAGGACGTGGCGGGCCGCATGGCCAGCGCCGAGGGACACCTGGCTAAGATTGCGGAGAATACCGGTAAAAGCGCCGGTTTCCTCGGCGAGATAAAGGAAGATATAAAACGAATCATACGTGACGGACTAAGAATGAAATCATCATGAGCATGGAACCAATCATGGGCGGGCTGTTCCTTATCAACGGCACCGATATCTGGACGGAGTACGGCGTATTCCTGACCGAAGAGAAGCGCGGCGGGCGTGACAACCTGAAAGCCATCCTTGCCGCGAGCAAGACGAAAGCGCACACCGCCGTGGACATACGTGAGGAGAACGGGGAGAAATATTCCGACATTCTGACAGTGGCCAACGAAGCGCGCGACATCACGCTGACCTTTGCCCTGTATGCCCCGGGTAAAGGGGAGTGGCTGAAGAAATACATGTCCTTCATCTCCTTCCTGAAAACCGGCGACAAAGGCTGGCTCTCGCTGTATTTCCCGCAGCTGGAGCTGACATTTCGCGTGCATTACCTGGATTGTCCCGGCTTCACCCCGCTGACCTACCTCTGGCGGGAAGGCGTGCAGGCCGGCCGCTTCAAGGTGAAATTCCGCGAACCCGAACCAATCATTTAAACAACGTTCAAACACCATTCGAACATGCTTTTAACGGTATATGACAGTAACAGGCAGGCGAAGGCGGTCCTTTCCCCGGACGACAGCTCGACGCAGGTGAAGGCGATCCAGTCGGACAACGTGCTGACGCTCTCCTTCACCCTGTACGAGTATGTGGCGCTTGAGGTGAACGACTACGTGGATTTCGAGGGCGAGCGCTACTGGCTCCAGGAGCGTTACCTTCCGGACGAACGCAGTACGCAGGAGTGGAAATACGACGTGAAGTTCTACGGCATCGAGAGCCTGATGAAACGTTTCCTCGTCCTGAACGTGGTGGACGGCGACCCTGAGCCGGTATTTACGCTGACCGCCCCGCCACGGGAACACATGGCCCTGATTGTGAAGTCCATCAATGACGGCATGGGCGGCATCACCGATTGGAAAGTGGGGCGTGTGGAAGGTACCGAGAACGTGGTCATCGACTACGAGGGGAAGTACTGCCCTGACGCGCTGAAGGAACTTGCCGGCAAGGTGCCGGGCGCCGAGTGGTGGGTGGAAGGCCAGACTGTGAACCTTTGCCGTTGCGAACACGGTGAGGAGGTTACCCTGTCCTACGGCAAAGGGCTGACGGAGCTTTCCCGCGACAAGGCCGACGGCGCGAAGTTCTACACCCGCCTGTTTCCGATCGGCAGTTCCCGGAACATCGACCCGGAGAAATACGGCCACAGCCGCCTCCAGCTTCCCGACGGTGCCAAATATGTGGATGTGGACACGGACAAGTACGGCATCCACCACCACTACGAGAAGGACGCCTTCGCGGATATCTATCCCCGCCGCGTGGGTACCGTGACCTCTGTACGCAGCGCGCAGGTGACGGATGAGGACGGCAACCCTTTTGTGATCTGGTATTTCCGGGATGACACGCTGAACTTCGATCCCAACGCTTACGAACTTGCCGGCAAGGTGAAACGTGTCTCCTTCCAGGAAGGTGGCGAACTTGCCGGTCTTGGCGAGGAAGAGGACGGCACCTACTATTTCGAGGTGAACTTCGACAGTGACACCCGCGAGTTCGAGATCATCACCATCTGGCCGTATGATGACGACACGCAGCTTCCCGGTGACCGCCTTGTCCCGAAAGCGGGTGACAGGTATATCCTCTGGAATATCCGCATGCCTGACGAATACTACGCGCTTGCCGAGGAGGAATACCTGACGGCGGTGAACAGGTACAATGCGGAGAACGCCGTCGACGTTTCCGTGTACAAGGGCCCGACGGACCACGTGTATGTCGAGCGTAACGGGATAGACCTTTACCCGGGCCGCCGCGTCCGGTTGGAAAGCACGGAGTATTTCCCGGAAACGGGTTATCGCTTGAGTCGTATCACGAAAATCACGCGGAAGGTGGCGCTCCCCTCACAGGTGGATCTTGAAATCGGTGACGCGCTTTCCACCGGCGTGATGGAAAGCCTGAAGGGGAGTATCGAGGAGGTGAGGAATTATACCAGAACGGCCGGCGCGAACCTTCCCGACATCATAAGGAGCTGGGATAACACGCTTCCCACCGACAACAACCTTTTCTCGGCCAGAAGAAGCCAGGCGGAGTTCATCAGCAAGAAGAAGGCCGACCGCGCGAAAAAGAAAATCACCTTCGAGGAGGGCGTCGGCATCGGTCCGGAGGAGAACGGCCACATCGACGGCAAGGGCAACGCCGAATTGCTGACCCTTGTTGTGCGTGAGCTTCTTCGCAGCCCGAAATTCGTGGACGGCCTTTTGGGTGAGGGCTGGCGGTTGTGGATGGAGGACGCCCTTTCGCACCTTACCATCGACAAGCTGACGGTGCGCCAGGTCATGGTGGTGCTGGAACTGCTTATCGAGAAGGTTCGCAGCGTGGGCGGCCAGCTCTGTGTGTCCGCCGCCAATGGCAAGATAAAGACCGCCGTTCTGGAGGACGGCTTTTATAAAATCACCTTCGAGCAGGCGAATACCTTCCGGGCGCATGACCTGATGCGCTGCGCCACGTTTACCGGCGGGAACCTGAAAGGCTACTGGGTGGAGGTTGCCGGCGTGGAGGGTGATTCCATCCTCGTGGGCGTGGATGAGTTCGGAACTTCCCTTCCTGCCCCCGGTGACGAATGTGTGCTGATGGGTAATACGGAAAACCCGTTGCGCCAGAACCTGATCCTGATATCCGCCACCGAGGACGGGCAGCCCCGCATGGACGTGATGGACGGCGTGAAGGCGAAAAACTTCACCGGCTGCCTTCGTGCCCGCCTGGGTAACTTGGACGGCATCAGCGACGACTGGTTCCCCGCCGACAACCAGCCGCACGGCAACGGCCTTTACAGCGACAACGCCTACCTGCGCGGGACATTCCTTTTGGTGACAGGCGAGGATATCAAGACGAAATTCGAGATCGTCGAGGGACGTATCACCAGTGTGGTGACCGCCCTGCGCCAGGACTTCGCCACCGACCGCGGATACCTGAATAACCCCGCCTTTGACGACGGCCTTATGAAATGGAACACGGAGAACGAGACGGTGTTCTTCCTTGTGGGGAACCGGTGGGTCTGGGCGAACGGCAACGTGCTGACGAAGAAAGGTGACGGCGCGAGTGTGACCGAGGATGACGGCCGTAAGGTCGTGCGTATTCGTAACAAGTACATCTTACAGAAACGCGCGAACCTGAAAAGCATCCCCTCCATGCCTGAAAACGGCAGCGGGGAGAAGGAAGCCGTCCCGGTGTACCTGACCTTCTTTTACCGTTGTGCGGTCGGTGGAACCCTGCGGGTGGAGTTCGTGGGTGTTGATAAGACGGGGTTCGCCAACTTCAACAGCATGGAAGTGGAAGAGGAACTGCCCGCGACTGACGGCTACGTGCAATATACCTGTAGCGGCCTTTGGAACGGTACGGGAGACTTCAAGCTGTCTTTCACCGGTGACATCTACCTGTACATGCTCATACTCTCTACCGACCGCGTGGAATCGCTGGCGCACCGTTATAAAACACTTTTCGAGCAGTCGGAGCGTCTGGTGAAGATTTCGGCGGCTGTCTTTGATAAGGACGAGAATATGTTGGAAGAGACAGGTCTGATGGTTACTTCCAAATATTCCGGGTTATACGCCATTGACGGCGACGGAAATTTAAAATCCCTTGTTGGTGTCGGCGGTGACGGTATAAAAATCAAAGGCGACTACATTACCCTTGAGGGGCTTGTTACGGCTAACAATAATTTTAAAATTCTGCAAGATGGTAGTATTGAGACACGCAATGCAAAAATATACGGGACCGTTCATGCCCAGGATGGCAAGATCGGCGGTTTTACGATAGAGTCCGGCCGTTTGTTCTGGAAAGCGGGTGATTACTTCGGCAACGATTCCCGCAGTTTGAAACTCGGAGTGTCCCAGACCGCTATGGATGGGGTTGTGGATGTCGCTTTCAATGCCGCCACTCAGGGGCGGTTCGGAGTGAAGGTTGTCGGTTCCAATACGGGCGGTGCCGCCATTTATGCTTCCAGCAAATCATCCGGACAAAGTTACCCGATAAGTGCCAATTCTTATGCCGGCTTTTTTGACGGGGGCGTACATGTGAACGGTGCGGTATATTGTGGCGACATCCTTTCGAACAATTATGGTACGGAATGGACTTTAGGCAGTGACGGGACCTATACTTACCGGAAGGGTGTTTCCGGGACTTTCAGATGGTCTGTGAAGAATGATTTTCTAACTAATAATTATACCCTTGAAGTTGTCAATGGTATTGTTGTCAAAATGTCGGGTATTTAATATCATGTAATTATGAAGGTAAATTTTAATGCGGATTTTAAGGATTTTAATGGTGAACCCCTGCTGGTTGATGGCAACCCGCAGGTAATCGGTCATATCGTGGCCCAGTGCCTTTTCAACGGGACGGGTATTCGTCCAAGTGGCAATATGCAGACAGACAACGGTAAGAAGATGCGTGCGTATCACCTTTGTATGCGGATAATGGACACCTGTCTCTTATACACATCTCCGAGCCCACGAGACCGATCAGTATCTCGTA
>ENA-UAIC01000548-UAIC01000548.1-human-gut-metagenome-genome-assembly--contig:-NODE-548-length-13332-cov-9.959403_pt1 | contig 13332 bp, 9 predicted proteins | sample MGYA00244413_ERZ654377 | MGnify/ENA primary metagenome ERZ654377 (study PRJEB26926, sample SAMN06165148) | human gut metagenome | biome: ENVO:00009003; feature: ENVO:2100002; material: ENVO:00002003...
TGTATGGCAGCAAGTATATAGCATTGTTAAAAAGGAACATATTGCGAGGCATGGAAGTTCCTGCCTTTATGTCATCAATAGTGAGTCCGTTAGGCAATGCACCAGGACTGTGAATCTCAACACGATTGTCGAAAATGAAAATGCGAACAGGGGCTTTCATGTTCAACGAGCGATGTACAAGGCTGTTTACCGTGAACTCAAACAAATCAGCACGTTACGAGCAATCAGTAAGATTTCAATAAGTATATTAATAAGGTAGCGTCACCTTGAACAGCGGATTGTCTACATGCTCCTTGCGTATAACGTCCACAAGTTCGGCTACTATGTCGGGATGCGCAGCGCTCACGTCGTTATCCTCGTGCAGGTCGGTGGCGAGGTTGTACAGGCGCGGCTTGCCCTTTACGACAATCAGCTTCCAGTCGCCACGGCGCACAGCGATTTGGTCGGTCTCGTGAAACTCCCAGTAAAGATGGTCGTGCTTCAGCTGCTTGGCATCGTCGCCGAGGAGCGTCGGAGCGATGGAGAGTCCGTCGAAGCCGTCGCCCGCGAGCTGGCGGTTGGTGTAACGCTTGCGGAAGTTCTTCACACCGGCAAGGTCGCAGAACGTAGGCATGAGGTCGTAGAAGGCGAACTGCAGGTCGTTCACCTCGCCCGCCTTGACGTGTCCGGGCCACCATGCTATGAACGGAATGCATATGCCGCCCTCGTAGCACTGACGCTTGAGTCCGCGTAGCTTGCCGTCGCGTCCGAAGAATTCGGGGTCGGCGCCGCCCTCCTCATGAGGTCCGTTGTCGGAGGTGAAGATGACGAGCGTGTTCTTGTCGAGGCCTTTCTCGCGCAGCTTCGCCATCACCTCGCCCACGTACTGGTCGAGACGCGTTATCATTCCGGCAAACTGTGCGTGGGTATGCTCCACGGCGTTGTAGCGCGAGCCTTCCTGTCCGCCCCACGTCTTGTCGACGAAGAACTTCTTCTCGTAGTCCTCCACGATGCTGTCGTAGGGCTGTGCCAGTTCGGCGTGAGGCAGGGTGTACGTGAGGAAGCCCACGAACGGCTTCTTGCCGTCCTGCTTGTCAATCCACTCGAGCGCTTTGTCGTGTATGATGCGTGCCGAATACTGCTGGCGCTTATGGTAGTCGCGTCCGAACATGGGGTACTGTATGTTCTGCTCCATCACCTCGCGCACTACCGCCGTGTCGCCCATAGAGCGCGAGTAGCGGTTGAGGAAGTTGGGATAATACAGATGCGCCTGAAACTGGCAGATGTAGCCGTAGAACTCGTCTACGCCGCGCTTGTCGGGCGTAGAGGGCGAGCCTTCGTAGCCGCCTGCCCACTTGCCGAAGACGCCTGTGGTGTAGCCGTGGTCCTTCAGCATCTCGGGCAGAATCTTGTGCTGCGGATCGTAAGGCTCCTGACCCACAACAGCGAAGTCTACGTTGTTGCCGTACATCACGGTGTGCTCAGCTGACCAGTATTCGCGGTTGCCGCGCACGTGTCCGTGACCCGAGTGCTGACCCGTCATGATAGAAGCGCGCGAGGGCGCAGACACAGGCGAACCGGCGTAAGCCTGCGTGAAGCGCATGCCCTCCTCAGCCATGCGGTCGATGTTGGGCGTGCTGATATAGGGCTGCCCGTAGCAGGCGAGGTCGCCGTAGCCCATGTCGTCGCACAATATGAATATAATGTTGGGTTGTTTCGGCTGAACACGCTTTCCAGGCGCCTTCGCAGCCACGAGCGTAGGCACTACGGAGAGGGCGGCGCTCGCTAAGAGAATATTCTTGTTCATCGCGAAATATGTTGTTTTAGATTAATCGATTTGTTTTCAATGTATAAAATTACTGCAAATAATCCGAACGCCAAAATCATTTGACTACAAACGCATAAATTAAGCCGTTTTTACTCCGTTTTTCAGATAAAAAACATTACTTTTGCATATAGATTTTGCGCGGAAGCGCACATCTTAATCTAATAAAAGGACATTTACTAATAACTTTAAAGCAAACAATATGGCAGCAACAGTACTGAACGATGCGCAGATTGATATACTCAATATGATGCAATGGGTGAAAAGTCCCGAGGCTTTAGCTGACTTGAAACAAGCGATATCCGATTTCTTCGCAAAGAAAGCGAAGGAAGAGATAGACGCTATGTGGGCTAACGGAAAGATGAACGAGGCAAAGTTCGAAAGCTTTGAGAATCTTCACGAAAGAACTCCTTACAAACGATAGAAAGCTATGAACATTGTCTTGGATACCAACTGTCTGATTATGGCTATTTCGGCACAGAATGAATACTATCAAGTGTGGCAAGACTTTCTTGATGGCAAGTACGTTCTGTGCGTAACAAATGATATCATAGAGGAATACTCGGAAGTTATAGCGCGAAACATATCACCTTTGGTTTCCGAATTCATCATCACAGCCATTTTAAACAGGAAAAACATAAAACTTATATCACCTTCGTATGCTTTCCATCTTATAGAAGCAGACGAAGACGACAATAAATTTGTTGACTGCGCCATTATTGGCAACGCAAAGTATATTGTAACACAAGACCATCACTTCAATATTCTGAAACAAATATCATTTCCGAAAGTAGACGTGATAACACTGAAAGCGTTTCTTGCGGACTTGCAAAAACTATAAACAACAATGAGAGAAAAAATTGATTGCTTTCTGCCCTGCAACGATGTAGCCGAGATTGCCGACTCGCTGCAGACGCTGAGCCAAAGCAAGACTACACAGCATATAAACCTGCTCGTGAGCGACGCAAGCGACATCTGCGCGTGCGGCGACTCGGACAGCATCAGCGACTGCACCGTGATAACCATAGACGGACTGACGTCGACAAAGACGCTGCTCACCATCGAGGAGCATACCGACGCCGAATACGTGCTGCTGAGCCTGAAGCACACGCCGGTGAGTCTCGGACTGCACGCGCTCGACCGACTGCTGCGCGTGGCTACCGACAGCAATGCGGGTATGGTATACGCCGACTGCTACATACAAAAGGACGGCGTGCAGGAGAAACATCCTACCATCGACTATCAGACGGGCAGCATACGCGACGACTTCGACTTCGGACAGCTCGTGCTCATACGCGCATCGCTGCTGCACGAGTACGCCGCAAAGCAGCATCTCGCCGACTACAAGTGGGCTGGCTTCTACGACTTGCGCCTGTACATAAGCCGCAAGTCGCAGATTTTCCATCTTAACGAGTATCTGTACACGCAGGTGGAGACCGACTCGCGCAAGAGCGGCGAGCGCCAGTTCGACTACGTCAACCCACGCAACCGCGAGGTGCAGATAGAGATGGAACAGGTGGCTACAAAGCACCTCGACAAGATTGGCGCTACGGTAGACACGTCGAAGTATATGAAGCCCGACTACAGCGAGCAGGACTTCACGTACGAGGCTTCGGTGATTATACCTGTTTTCAACCGCGCCAAGACCATCGCCGACGCTGTCGGATCGGCTCTCGCACAGAAGACTACATTCAAGTATAACGTAATAGTGGTGGACAACCACTCTACCGACGGCACTTCAGACATCCTCGAAGAGGCTGCTGCCGAGGACAAGCGCCTCATACATATCATACCCGAGCGCACCGACCTCGGCATCGGCGGTTGCTGGAACGTGGCTGTAGACGACGCACGCTGCGGACGCTTCGCCGTGCAGCTCGACAGCGACGACCTCTACTCGTCGCCGCAGACGCTGCAGCGCATCGTCGACGAGTTTCACAAGCAGGGGGCTGCGATGATTGTGGGCTCCTACCGCATGTGCAACTTCCAGCTCGAGACGCTCCCGCCGGGACTTATCGACCACAAAGAGTGGACCGACCAGAACGGACCGAACAACGCGCTGCGCATAAACGGACTCGGCGCGCCGCGCGCTTTCTTCACGCCGATCCTGCGACAGATTCAGTTCCCGAACACTTCGTACGGCGAAGACTACGCTCTCGGACTCGCCTTCAGTCGCAAGTACCGCATCGGCAGAATCTTCGACGAGCTTTATCTGTGCCGCCGCTGGGACGGCAACAGCGACGCCGCTCTCAGCATAGAGCGCCAGAACGCCAACAACCTGTATAAGGACCGCCTGCGCACATTGGAGATTGCGGCACGCCAGCAACTCTCCGAAGGCACCGCAGACGCCTCAGCCGACAGTTCGCTGCAGCGCTTCTTCAACCGCCAGCTGGAGGTGTGGGAGGATGCCAGACAGCACTTCCACGACCTGCGCAACGTGAAGACACGCGAGTTGTCGTGCGGCGAGATTACGCTCAAGCTGCAGTTCAACCCCGCACGCATCGTCTCTACAGGCGCAAACATCGACCGCAAGACCATCGCCGAGCGTCCCTGCTTCCTCTGCGAGCAGAACCGACCGAAGGAGCAGATGCAGAAGCAGGTGGACAAGAACTTCACGCTGCTCGTCAACCCCTTCCCTATCATGCCGCAACACTTCACCATTCCGCTGCGCACGCACCGTCCGCAGAGCATCGGCATGAACTATGGCGAGATTTACCGACTGCTCAATGCCTATCCGACGCTGACGGTGTTCTATAACGGACCGAAGTGTGGCGCGTCGGCTCCCGACCACATGCACTTCCAGGCTGTATGTTCGGGTATGCTGCCGCTGCAGACCAACTGGCCACGACTGAGCCGCGACACCGAAGTGCTCGTAAAGAACGACGAGCGTGGCGCGATAACAGCCGTACGCGGCTTCGCCGTGCCCGTATTCTCTGTACGCACCACCGACCAGCACACTGGCGAACAGCTCTTCCGCAAGCTCTATTCGGCGCTACCGATGCACGGCGGCGATACCGAGCCGATGATGAACATCATAGCATGGCGCGACGGCGACGACTATCAGGTGGTGGTGATACCACGCACGAAGCATCGTCCCGACTGCTACTTCGCCGACGGCGAGCAGAAGCGCCTCGTCAGTCCGGGTTCGCTCGACATGGCGGGCTTCATCGTCACACCGCGTAGCGAAGACTTCAACACGCTCAGCGCAGACGAAGCCGTAGCTATCTTGAAGGAGTGCGGCATGGACACGGCTACGTTCAACGAGACTGCAGAGAAGCTGCGCACACTTGCAGCGGGCAACCTCGCTTCTAACACCCACTTCGCAGGCAAGCAGCCGAACGTATCGGTAGGCATCGTGAGCGGCGCGAAGATATCTTTCTCGCTCAACAAGCCGTACATGGCTAAGGGCAACCTGATTGAGGGCGAGCAGGTGGTTGAGTTCCATGAGGGCGGCATCCTGTGGAACGGCAACCAGTATCGCGAGCTTACTTTCCATCCGCAGCAGAACGACGCCTCGTTCTCGCTGCACGACGTAACAATCGGCGTCAACTTCCACTGGGAGCGTCAGGAGACGCAGACCTTCCTGGGCACGCTGCGACTCGTGGTAGACTCAGACCGCGTCTGCGCCATCAACGAACTGCCCGTGGAGTCGTATCTTGAAAGCGTCATCTCAAGCGAGATGAGCGCCACATCGAGCCTCGAACTGCTCAAGGCGCACGCCGTCATCTCGCGCAGCTGGCTGCTTGCGCAGATTGAACAGCGCCACAAGCAGCAGACGGGCGCCGGAGGCAGCGGCTTCTTCTCGTTCATACGCAAGGACGACGAGCTGATAAAGTGGTACGACCGCGAAGACCACACCATATTCGACGTATGCGCCGACGACCACTGCCAGCGCTATCAGGGCATCACAAAGGCTACGAGCAAGCATGTGGCGGAGGCTATACACGCCACACGCGGACAGATACTGATGGACAACGACGAGATATGCGACGCACGCTTCAGCAAGTGCTGCGGCGGCGCCACTGAGGAGTTCCAGTATTGCTGGGAGAACGTAAAGAAACCGTATCTTGCGGCGATACGCGACGTGGCTGACGCAAGCTCTTGCGGATGCAGCAACACCGCAGCCGCAGAACTGCCCGACCTGACCGTAGAGGAGAACGCCGAACGCTGGATTCGTACAGCGCCGGAGTCGTTCTGCAACACCGACGACAAGAAGATACTCTCGGAAGTGCTCAACGACTACGACCAGGAGACGACCGACTTCTATCGCTGGCACGTCACATACACGCAGGACGAGCTGAAGAGCCTCATCACAGAGCGTCTGAAGATGGAGTTCGGCGACATTCTCGACCTCGTTCCGGTGGAGCGTGGCAGCAGCGGACGCATCTGCCGCTTGAAGATTGTGGGCTCGGAACGCACCTTCACTATCGGTAAGGAACTGGAGATACGCCGCGCGCTCAGCGATACGCATCTCTACAGCAGCGCCTTCGTGGTTGACAAGGAGGACGTAAAGGACGGCGTGCCGCAGACCTTCCGACTCACGGGTGCAGGATGGGGACACGGCGTGGGACTCTGCCAGATTGGTGCCGCAGTAATGGGTGCCAAGGGCTATAACTACGACCAAATTCTGCTGCACTACTATCGCGGAGCGGAGATAAAGAGGATATATAAGTAATGGTGAGGTGGTGAAAGGATGTTGAGGTGGTGTGGTGTTGAGATGGTGACATTAGTACCTATCTCAACATAACAACACCTCAACAAAACAACATTTCATAACTCAAAACTCAAAATTGCCTTTGGCAATAATTAATAATTAAAAATTAAAAATTAATAATTGAAAAAGACCAATCCGTGGGCATGGATCCCCACACTATATTTCGCAGAAGGCCTGCCAAACGTTGTCGTTACAGCCCTGTCTGTAGTCATGCTGATGCAGATGGGACTGAGCGATGCTGAGGTGGGACTCTACACGGGCTGGCTGGCTCTGCCTTGGGTGGTGAAGCCGCTATGGAGTCCGTTCATCGACCTGCTGAAGACAAAACGCTGGTGGGTGCTCACGATGCAGCTGCTCATGGGCAGTGCGCTGGCTGGCATCGCCTTCACGCTGCCTACGTCGTTCTGGTTTCAGGGCACGATGTTCTTCCTCTTCGCAATGGCGTTCGCCAGTGCCACGCACGACATCTCTGCCGACGGCTTCTACATGATAGAGCTTGACGAGCACAATCAGGCGAAGTACGTCGGACTGCGCAATACGTTCTATCGACTCGCCGTCATCTTCGTGAACGGCGCACTCGTGTCGCTCGCCGGCTTCCTTGAACATCAGTTGCAGATGCCAGTGGTCTACACCTGGACGCTCATCTTCTACGCGCTCGCGGCACTCTTCATCGGCATTTGGCTCTACCACTGCCGTATGATGCCGCGTCCTGCCGACGATGTTAGTTCGGAGAAGAGCGTTGGAGAGGTGGCAAGCGAACTGAAAACTATGCTCGCCACATTCTTCTGCAAGTTCGGCACAAAGGAGACGGTGTTCGTGATGCTCTTCCTGCTGTTCTACCGCTTTCCGGAAGCTCTGCTGAACACGATGACAAAGACGTTCCTCATGCGACCTACAGCCGAAGGCGGAATGGCTCTGACACCCGAGGAGTACGGACTGGCGCAGGGCACGGTGGGACTCATCGGACTGCTCTTAGGCGGAATCCTCGGCGGCGTGCTCGTCAGTCGCGACGGCATGAAGCACTGGCTGTGGCCGCTCGTATGCGCCATCACACTGCCCGACGTAGTGTACATCTACCTCAGCTACACGCTCGACTCTAATCTGTGGGTCGTATCGTCGTGCCTCTTCGTGGAGCAGTTCGGCTATGGCTTGGGCTTCACCGTATTGACGCTCTACATGCTTTACTACAGTCAGGGCAAGTTCCGCACCTCACATTATTCTATATGCACCGGCATCTCCTATCTCGGACTGATGCTGCCGGGCATGGTGTCGGGCTACGTTAAGGACATCATGGGCTACAAGATGTTCTTCATCTTCGTGATGGCGTGCTGCCTGATCACGTTCCTCGTGACGGCGTTCCTGAAGATTGACCCTGAGTTCGGAAAGAAAAAATAATGACAGACAAGCAAAAGAAAACAACCTACCGCACACACCGCAGAGGTGCAAAGACCCGCTGCCTGTGGTTTCCGTCGCTGATGTTCGGTGACGGATTGGCTGTGTCTGTGCTTGTTCTGACGATGGTGATGCTGCGCCGCATGGGACTTGACACACCCGACACAGCGCTTGCCATCGCCTTGCTATGTCTGCCCGTGCTGCTGCGCCCGCTGTTCGAGATGATAGTCACCCACTTCTGGGGCACCACAAAGGTATGGATTCTCTCCACACAGTTCATCTCCGCTCTCTCACTCGCCGCCGTAGCCTTCACGCTCCATACGAGCTACTGGCTGCTGGGCACGGCATGCTTCATGCCGTTCTTCGTCTGCTCGGCTCTGTTCTACAACATCGCCCTGCACCGTTTCTATGTCGATACGCCGATAAAGAAGTTGAGGTGTTGTGATGGTGAGATGGTGACATTACATTCGTCAAATCTCAACACCACAACATCAAATCTCAACACCTCAACACCTCAACATCTCAACACCTCAAATCTCAACACCTCAACATCTCAACACCTCAATAGTCAAAAATCCGCCGGATTTTTGACTATGGCCCTCCTTTTCGGCTGCGGAGTAATGGCGATGGTGGGCGGCAATATGGAAGTCGTGACACGCAACATACGCTACTCGTGGAGCTTTGTGTTCTACGTGATGGCAGGCGTGGAACTGTTTCTGTGGCTCTGGCACGCTCTCTTTCTGCCAGGCGGACCACACGGCTACGCCAAGCCGAAGCCTACGATGGGTCTGCATCGCGGCGAGTTCAGAGAGACTATGCGCCGTATGCTGCAGCGCAAGGACGACATCGCCACACTGATGTTTCTGCCGCTCTTCCTTCTGCCCGAAACGCTGCTCGCCCTCACCGCCCCACTCTTCGTCATAGCCAAGCCGCACAACGACGGACTGGGCATGTCGCCGCAGGAGTTCGCCTACGCGCAAGGCACAGCTGCCGTCATCGCCATCACCGTCGGCTATATTCTCGGCATATACGCCATACGCCGCCACGGACTGCATCGTTGGCTACTGCCCTCAGCCCTGCTGCTCGCCGTTCCGGGCGCCGCACTGCTCTTCCTCAGCTACAACACGGCAGCGCCACTCAGCATCGTAGCCGCAGCGCTGGCTGCGGGTCACGCCGCATTGGGTTTCGCTCTTAGCATGGTGAAGAAGGTGGTGGTGCGCTTCACGCGCAACATGCCCGACAGCACTTTGCGCCACGCCATAGCGCGCACGCTCATCGCCACGCCGTTCGTCATCGTTGGCGCATTAGCCAGCCTCATGCTCACCATCGCCGACTATCAGCGCATCTTTCAGCTCGCCACGGAGCTTGCCGTAGTGCCACTGATTGTCAGCGTGTTCTACCTTTATCTCACACGCAGACAGCCGCAAGCGGAGTGAAACGATTTCCCAGCTTTCTTCTTCACCTTCTCGCCAAAAATGTGTATCTTTGCATTCTGTATAATACCAGTTGCAACTAACGAAAAAGATAGATAATCATGAGCAATAACAAGCAACTATATATCGACTTCGAAGCCTACGAACGTATGGCAGAGCCGCATAAACAAGAAAAGGCTTCTGCATGGCGTACAGCAATCGGTCTGCAGGATGTGGACGGACTGAAGGTGTCCGACTATCTAAGAGAGACTGCTGTACGCCATATTGAAGGCGATATCACCATTGATGATGTTAGGGAGCGGCTGAAATCTTATTACATCAACAAGACCACACATGACAAGGACGATGAAGAAAAGGAAGAAGCGGACCGAGTTGCAGCCAATATTGCAAAACTGCTGAGCGAAAAGTCGTTCTCGTTTACAGCATTGGAATTTCTGAATATCCACAGACACCTGTTTGAAGGTGTGTTCAAACACGCAGGCGAGGTACGCACTTACGACATTAGCAAGAAAGAATGGGTGCTTCAAGACGACTCCGTTGTATATGGACGTGCAGCAGACATCATGATGGCATTGAGGTATGATATACAGCAAGAGAAAGAGTTCAATTACAAAGGACTGACCACCGATGAAATCATAGAACATATCGTTGATTTCGTCACGTTGCTTTGGCAGAACCACCCATTCCGCGAAGGCAACACAAGAACAACGGCGGTATTCGTCATCAAGTATCTGCAATCTATCGGATTCAAGGTGAACAATGATTTGTTTGCAAACAATTCGTGGTACTTCCGTAACGCATTAGTACGTGCCAACTATCGCAATCCATTAAAAGGAATAGAGCCGAACAAGTCTTTTCTAATCAAGTTTTTCCGCAATTTGATATTGGAGGAAGAAAACGAATTGAAAAACCGCTATATGCTTATTGGCTACCAAGATGATTGCGACACCCATACAAGCACCCATACAAGTACCCATACAAGTACAAACAATTCCGTTAGCTCATTGAGCGAAAATGTAAAGCGTTTGGTTATAGCAATTGGTACTGAAGAAAAAGGCATAAAAGAAATGATGGATGCTGTAGGATTGAGAAACCGCCCCAACTTTATCGAATACTCTCTTACTCCTGCCATCAACGGAGGACTTGTCACAATGAAATATCCCGACTCCCCCCGCCATCCGCGTCAGAAATACCTCCTGACAGTAAAAGGTCTGGCTGTGTATAATGAGTTTAAAGAAATGGGAAAATAAAGCCTCGGGCTGGTAGATACCGAGAAAAAGATGGAAGATGGCTGGAAGATACGCCCGTTTTGCGGACTATCTTCCAGCCATCTTTATATCCGTTTATATTTGATCTTCAACATATTACGATTGCACAACGCCCATAGCTGGAAGATATGGAAGATAAAAACGGCAATCGAGAATTATTAGTCGATAAATCGCTTTGTTATCTCGCCGTACATGTCGATGCGGCGATCGCGCAGGAAGGGCCACCAGCGGCGCACGTCCTCGCTGTGAGCAAGGTCTACCTCCACGATTACGCTGTCCTCAGCGTCGGGAGCCGAGCGATAGAGCATCTCGCCCTGCGGACCCACAACCATTGACGAACCCCAGAACTCAATGCCCGGAGTCTGCTTGCTCGGGTCGGGCTCGAAGCCGACGCGGTTGACCGACACTACGGGGAGACCGTTGGCTACGGCATGACCACGCTGCACGGTTGTCCATGCCTCGCGCTGACGCTGCTGCTCGTCCTCGGTGTCAGACGCTGCATAGCCTATCGCTGTAGGATAGATGAGCAGTTCGGCGCCCTGCAGAGCCATCAGTCGCGCTGCCTCAGGGTACCACTGGTCCCAGCATACGAGCACGCCGAGCTTGCCCACGCTGGTCTGTATAGGGCGGAAGCCGAGGTCACCAGGTGTGAAGTAGAACTTCTCGTAGTAGGCAGGGTCGTCGGGGATATGCATCTTGCGATACTTGCCAGCGATAGAGCCGTCGCGCTCCATGACGACAGCCGTGTTGTGATACAGCCCCGGAGCACGGCGCTCGAAGAGCGATGTGACGATAACCACGTTGCACTCGCGTGCCAATGCGCCGTAGAAGTCGGTAGACGGACCGGGGATAGGCTCCGCAAGGTCGAAATTGTCTACATCCTCCACCTGACAGAAGTAGAGCGAGTTGTGCAGTTCCTGCAGCACAACAAGTTCGGCACCACGCTTTGCGAGGTCGCGCACGCCGTCGGCAAGACGCTTCATGTTTGTCTTCACGTCAGCCACGTTGTGCTGCTGAAGATATCCTATTTTCAAGTGTTTCATAATCTTTCTACGTATTTATTTTGTTGCAAAGTTAGCCATTTTCGGTTAAAAAGCCTCATCTCAACTGCCAGAAAGCCACGGCAGCAGCTGCGGCAACATTGAGCGAGTCGATGCCGCGCGCCATCGGTATGCGCACCACATAGTCGGCGGCAGCGATAGTAGCGGCAGGCAGTCCGTCGCCCTCGTTGCCCATGACGATGGCAAGACGAGGCTCGGCGAGCAGCGCAGCATCGTCGATAGACACCGAATTGTCGGTGAGAGCCATCGCAGCGGTGCGGAAGCCATATCGGTTCAGGTCGCTGACCGGACCGTCTATCCACGTCCAAGGAATAGAGAACACTGCACCCATCGACACCCTCACCGCACGGCGGTTGAGCGGGTCGCAGGAAGTGCGCGTCATAAGCACGGCGTCGATGCCAAGAGCGGCAGCCGAGCGGAACATCGCTCCAACATTGGTGGCGTCGACAACACCATCGATGACCACCACACGGCGCGCACCGCGGCACACCTCCTCGACGCTTAGCTCCACAGGGCGACGCATAGCGCAGAGCACGCCGCGCGTCAGCACGTAGCCGGTGAGCGAGGCAAGCAGTTCGCGACTGCCTGTATATACCGGTATGTCACCACATCGGCTGATTATCTCTGCCGCATCGCCCACTACATGACGCTGCTCGCAAAGCAAAGCCAAGGGCTCGTAGCCCTCAATCAACGCACGATCGATGACCTTCGGACTCTCCACGATGAACACACCACTACCCTTTTCGTAGCTGTGGCGCAACTGCTTCTCCGTGAGACTCGAGAAAAGCTCAACACCGGGGAAGTCAAGCGAATCAATTTCTACTATAGCCATTGCGCAAACCGTTTATTTCGCCAACTGACACTCTGCAGGATACTGCATTGTGAGGCAATGGATAGATCCGTGCTGACGAACGATAGTGCGCGAGTCGATGCCGATGATGTCATAGCCGGGGAAAGCCTCAGCCACGAGAGCCAAAGCACGAGCGTCGTTCTCCTCCTGTGCGTATGTAGGCACGATGACAGCGCCGTTGATGATGAGGAAGTTGGCGTATGTAGCCGGCAGACGGTCGCCGTCGTCGTAGAGTGCGTCGGGCATAGGCAGACGCAGCAGACGATAGGGCTTGCCATCGGCGTCGGTGGCAGCCTTCAGTTGCTGCTCAAGAGCGTGCAGGTCGGCATACTGCGGGTCGTTCTCGTCGTCGCAACCCACATAAAGTAGCGTATTGTCAGGACAGAGGCGCACGATGGTGTCGATATGTCCGTCGGTGTCGTCGCCGATGAGCTGTCCGTGGTCGAACCATACTATCTTGCGGGCGCAGAGTCGCTCCTTCAACACCTGCTCCACCTCTGCCTGCGACAGGGGTTGGTTGCGGTTGGGCGCCATAAGGCATACGCTCGTGGTGAGCACCGTGCCGCGTCCGTCGCTCTCGATAGAACCGCCTTCGAGCACAAAGTCGTCGTAGTCGACACGCTCGCCAGCGAACACTCCGCGAGCATGGAGCGTACGGTTGATGAGATTGTCCTTGTCGGCAGCGAACTTCTCGCCCCATCCGTTGAAACGGAAGTCGAGAAGGCGGCAGGAGGCTACGGCATTCTTGCCGTAGTCACGCACCGTTTGCTCGGTTGGTGCAGCAGAGACTGCTGCACCCCCTATGTGAATGCC
>ENA-UAIC01000591-UAIC01000591.1-human-gut-metagenome-genome-assembly--contig:-NODE-591-length-12598-cov-3.850435_pt1 | contig 12598 bp, 8 predicted proteins | sample MGYA00244413_ERZ654377 | MGnify/ENA primary metagenome ERZ654377 (study PRJEB26926, sample SAMN06165148) | human gut metagenome | biome: ENVO:00009003; feature: ENVO:2100002; material: ENVO:00002003...
CGTGGGCTCGGAGATGTGTATAAGAGACAGCGTCGGGGCGGAGGGAACAGATGAAGTTACACAGCCGTTCGGGCAACATGGGGATGGTACGGTCTACCAGATAAACGGAAGTAGCGCGTTTTTCAGCTTCTTTGTCGATAACGCCTCCTTCTTTTACATAATGAGTAACATCGGCAATGTGTACGCCTACTTCCCATAGTCCCGGTTTGATGAGACGGATGGAGAGCGCGTCATCAAAGTCCTTTGCATCTTTAGGGTCAATGGTGAAAGTTGTTACATTGCGGAAATCTTCACGTTCTGCATAGTCCGCCTCGGAAATCTCTGCCGGAATCTTTTCGGCAGCGGTTTCTACATTCTTGGGATATACGTAAGGTAAGCCGAATTCGGCCAGAATGGCATGCATTTCAGTTGTGTTTTCTCCTGCTTTTCCCAAAATATCAATGACTTGTCCTATCGGGTTTTTTGCCTCTTCGGGCCATTCTACAATTTTCACGACCGCTTTGTCCCCATTCTTTCCACCTTTCAGCTTATCTTTCGGGATAAAAATATCATTTGCCAGAGTGCGGTTCTCGGTCAGCAGAAAGGCGTAGAATTTCTCTACTTTCAGTGTGCCGACAAAAGTATCGTTGGCACGTTCCAGAATCTCTATCACTTCACCTTCCGGGTTCCGGTTCTTACGTTTGGCAAAGAGGGCTATTTTTACTTTGTCATTATTCATGGCATGTGCCGAATTACGTTCGGCTATGAAAATGGTTTCTCCACCATCATCGGGGATGAAGGAGTTCTTGCCGTTGCTTTTACGCTGAAAGACACCAGTCATAATCAGGCCGTGGTCGTTCAGTTTGTAGTGTCCTTTTTCTACTTCTTGCAGAAAATCATCCTCAATCATTTCAGTAATGATGTCGGCACAAAGCATTTTAAGAGGATGTGTAGTAAGGTTCAGACTGCTTGATAATTGTTTCAGACTGAATGTTTCGTTCGGTTTTGTGTGGAATAAGCTTATCAGTCGTTCAGACATTTCGCTTTTTTTCATGCGTTTCCCTGCTTTTTTTTCTTTCTTTTTAGCCATAAGGGGATATATTTATGTATTATGTGCTACAAAGTAAACAAAATAATTGGAATAGCGGTTCAATAGATACATTAAATTTGGTTGAATCTAAATGAAACGTGCTATCTTTGTCCGTTCTAAAACAATTGTTATGACTGAACTTGATAAGAAAATCAGGGAAAAAGAAATTTATAGAGTTACATTAGTGGGGAGTTTCGTTAATTTCTTGCTGGTTATTTTTAAATTCCTTGCCGGAATTGCAGGGCATAGTGCTGCTATGTTGGCAGATGCAGTTCATTCTCTATCTGACTTCATTACGGACGTAGTAGTGATTCTTTTTGTACGTATATCCAATAAACCAGTGGACAAGAGCCATGATTATGGTCATGGGAAATATGAAACATTGGCTACTGCTTTCATTGGTATGGCATTATTGGGGGTAGGATTTGGAATATTGTGGAATGGAGCAACAGATATATTGGTTTTCCTACGAGGTGGGGAACTTCGTCAACCGGGAATGTTGGCATTGGTTGCTGCCATTATTTCTATTCTGTTGAAGGAAATACTTTATCAATATACAGTCAGAGTGGGGAAAAGATGCCACTCACAGGCTGTTGTGGCGAATGCGTGGCATCATAGGAGTGATGCATTATCATCCATTGGTACGGCTGCCGGTATTGGCGGAGCGATTTTACTCGGTCCTCATTGGGCAGTACTCGATCCTATTGCCGCTGTGACAGTCAGTTTCTTTATTATGCGGGTTTCCATCAGGCTGCTGGTTCCTTGCCTGGATGAATTGCTGGAAAAGTCTTTGCCGGATAGTGTGGAACGTGAGATAGAGGGGATTGTGTTATCTTTTGATGGAGTCAGCGAACCGCATCATTTACGCACGCGGCGCATCGGAAACAATTATGCTATAGAGATTCATATACGCATGGATGGGAACATTTCTCTGCATAAAGCGCACGAGACGGCAACTGGTATTGAACATAGATTGAAAGAAAAGTTTGGAGAGGATACTCATGTGGGTATTCATGTGGAACCGGTGAAATAACATACGAAGAATGAATAACGAAGAATTTGCACAAAAGAACACTTGCTGCTTAAAGAAAGTATTGGTAACCGGAGCAAGCGGATTTATTGGCAGTTTCCTGGTGGAAGGAGGATTGGAGAGAGAGATGCAGGTATGGGCTGGTGTACGTAAAAGCAGTAGTCGTACCTATTTGAAAGATCCTCGCATTCAATTTGCCGAATTGGATTTTGCTCATCCCGGAAGATTGACGGAGCAATTGGCTGTTCATAAACAATTGCATGGGGGATGGGATTATATCATTCATTGTGCCGGTGTAACTAAATGCCGCCATAAGGACGAATTTGACAAAGGCAATTATGTCTATACCCGTAATTTTGTAGAAGCTTTGAGAACCTTGGACATGGTTCCCCGGCAATTTGTCTATATCAGTTCACTTAGTATTTTCGGTCCTATTCATGAAGATAATTATGCACCCATCAGTGAGCGTGATACGGCAATGCCCAATACGGCATATGGGGTCAGTAAGCTAAAGTCGGAACATTACCTGCAATCATTGAATGATTTTCCGGCAGTGATTTTCCGTCCTACTGGAGTTTATGGTCCTCGTGAACGCGATTATTTTCTGATGGCGAAGTCTATCAAGCAGCATATAGACTTTGCTCCTGGTTTTAAAAGACAGGATCTTACTTTTATTTATGTGAGGGATTTGGTACAAGCTGTTTATTTGGCAATAGAACATGGAGTGCGGCAGCGCGCCTATTTTGTTAGTGACGGAAATGTCTATTCCAGCCGTACTTTTTCTGATTTGATACAAAAAGAACTTGGTAATCCGTGGGTTATACACATTAAATGCCCATTATTTATTTTAAAAGTTGTATCTTTGCTCGCTGAATTTTCAGCGCGTTGCCTGGGAAAGGTAAGTACGCTGAATGCTGACAAATATAAAATAATGAAACAACGTAATTGGCAATGCGATATTTCACCCTTGGTGGAAGAACTGGGATATCGTCCTGAGTACCCTTTAGACAAGGGAGTAAAGGAAATCATTGCATGGTATAAGAAAGAAGGATGGCTTTAAATTTATTCAAACGGGTAGACAGTGTGAAAGGATTGTTTGCCGTTGAGAGCATTAGTCTGATATATAATGCCCTCACGACCATAATGGTTTTAATATTATTTCCTCGTATGGACCACCCTGTAATTATGCTTTTGGAGCGTGCAGGCATTGTGGCCATTACGTTTGCATTAATATATTTGTATCGCAAGTATCCGTGTAAACTTACGGCATTTATACGAATGGCTGTGCAGATGGCATTTTTAGCGTATTGGTATCCCGATACCTTTGAATTTAATCGTCTTTTTCCCAATCTGGATAACTTCTTCGCTTCGGCGGAGCAGTTTTTGTTCCGTTGCCAGCCTTCGGTAGAATTTAGTGAACATTTTCCTTCCATGTGGTTCAGTGAACCATTTAATATGGGGTATTTCGCTTATTATCCAATGATTGGGATTGTGACTATTTATTATTTCTTGTTTCGTTTTGAGTGGTTTGAAAAGGTTTCTTTTGTGCTGGTCACTTCGTTTTTTATCTATTATCTTATTTATATATTGGTTCCGGTTGCCGGTCCGCAATTCTATTTCCCTGCTATCGGAATGGACAATGTGATGGCGCAGCATTTCCCTGCTATCGGTGATTATTTCAATAATAATGATATTCTGCTGCCCGGTCCCGGTTTTGATCATGGTTTCTTCTTTAATTTGGTAGAGGCCTCACAGGAAGTGGGGGAACGCCCTACTGCTGCTTTTCCTAGTTCGCATGTCGGTATATCTACCATTGTGATGATTATGGCCTATCGCGTTAATAAGAAACTATGTTATTTCTTGGCACCGTTCTACGTACTTCTATGCTGTGCTACGGTCTATATTCAGGCGCATTATTTGGTGGATGTTATTGCCGGCTGGATTTCGGCGGTATGTATTTATATTGTGGCTACTTATATGTATAAGCGTTGGTTTGCTTCTGTAGTCTTCCAACTTGTGCTGAAATAGTTTTAAAAAGTATATAAAAGCGTACAGGGTGTCCATTTTCGGACACCCTGTTTTGTTTATACCTTGTTGATTTCCAGTGATAAATGTTGCTGGCATGAATATTGCTTTAAAAATAATGGCTAAACGTTGCAACGTTTGGCATAGAAATAACGTCTAATGAATAAAACAAAAACAGTATGAGAAAATTAGTATCAACTTTAATGGCGGTGACCCTTATGTTAGTGTCTGCCACAGCATGTGCAGAGAGAATAACTCCTAGTAAGAACTATGTTACCAAAAAAGTGAATGTGGGTAGTTTTAATGCTATCTCTACCAGTTCTTCGGTGGATGTAATCTATACTCAAAGTTCCGGTGGACAGGATGTGGAAATATATGCTCCGGACAATTTGGTGGACTATATTGATGTCCGTGTAGAGGGTGGAGTACTTAAGGTTGGTTTTAAATCACCAAGAAACAATTTTTCAATAAACGGAAAACATAAAAAGGAAGTAAGAGTTTCTGCTCCGGCTGTGAACAGCTTGAAAGCTTCCAGTTCCGGTGATATTATTATAAAGAATGGACTGAAAACGAGTGGGAAAGTTACTGTTAAGGCTAGCAGTAGCGGTGATGTAACAGGAAGCGCTATTTCTTGTGATGATTTTGCGGCTACCGCTAATAGTTCGGGTGATGTGATTCTGGAAAAGGTATCTTGTACGAATTTCTCTGCTGATGCCAGTAGCTCGGGTGATGTATCTGTCAAGAATCTGAACGCTGCTGATGTATCTGCTGATGCCAGCTCTTCCGGAGATGTGATTTTGGCAGGTATTTGTGAGAACGCTTCTTACAGAGCCAGTAGTAGTGGGGATGTAAAGGCAAAAGGTATGAAGGCGGTCAATGTAACTGCCAGTGCCAGTTCCTCTGGTGATGTGGAATGTTATGTGACCGGTTCGCTGACTGCGAAAGCATCCAGTAGTGGTGAGGTGGCTTATAAAGGCAATCCTAAAGATATTGATTTCTCTCCCAAAAGAGGTTTGCGTAAAATGGAATAGATAATGTGTTACTGCTACAATATATTAATGTGCCAATTGGCTGTGCTGTATTCCGCATGGCAATTGGCACATTAGCATATTAGCACATTGTAGCATTAAGAATTCATTCCGTAATTCCCCCTGATATAATCCAAGATACTGAAAAGTTCTTTCACGGTTTCGGCACGGAGCATGGCGATACGTGTCTCTTTAAAGTTGGGGATGCCTTTAAATAAGGGAGAAGCAGCCAGATGGCGGCGTACATGAAGAATACCGCGGCGTTCGTCAAGCAGATTCACACTGTCCAACACTTCCTGACGGAGTACATTCAGCCGCCACTCAAAAGAAAGGGCAGGGAGTTCCTTACCGGTTTCTATATAATGTTTTACTTCCTTGAATATCCACGGGCGTCCAAAGCTGGCTCGGCCAATCATAATAGCGTCTACTCCATACTGGTCAAAACACTCTTTGGCACGTTGTGGCGTAGTTATATCCCCGTTTCCAATGATAGGTATATGCATACGGGGATTCTTTTTTACTTCACCTATTAAACTCCAGTCCGCTTCACCAGTGTACATTTGTGCACGGGTGCGTCCATGAATGGTCAGTGCTTCAATGCCGCAATCTTGTAATTGTTCTGCCAAATCTACTATAATTTTATGCTCATTGTCCCAGCCTAGACGTGTTTTTACAGTAACGGGAATTTTTACAGTGTCCACAACAGCACGGGTAATTTCCAACATCAGCGGGATATTTTGCAGCATACCTGCACCGGCTCCTTTACCGGCAACGCGTTTTACAGGACAGCCAAAATTAATATCCAGGATGTCAGGATGCGCCTCTTCCACTATTTTCGCCGCTTCTACCATTGTTTCCGTGTCTCTGCCGTAAATCTGGATGGCTACGGGGCGTTCCTCATCGTTGATATTCAGCTTCTGCATCGTTTTACCTACCGAGCGTATCAATGCATCTGCCGATACAAATTCGGTATATACCATATCAGCACCGAACTTCTTGCACATCAGGCGAAAAGCGGGGTCTGTTACATCTTCCATCGGAGCCAGGAAAATAGGGTATCTGCCCAGGTCTATATTTCTAATCTTCATTGTTGTATGTTTATCTTTGGGTTACAGAAAAGTCAGATTCATTTGAGTATTAATTTATAATCTGTGTGAATCTGTGTAATCTGTGGTGAAATCAGGCTGCAAAAATACGGAAAAAAGCCTACCTTTGCACATATATTAATCAAAAGAATAATGAAAGCTTCTATAAAAGACTTTGAAATAATGGCTCCTGTAGGTTCACGTGAGTCGCTGGCGGCAGCCATACAGGCAGGTGCGGATTCTATTTACTTCGGAATTGAGAGTCTGAATATGCGTGCACGTTCTGCCAGTACATTTACTGTCAATGATTTACGCGAGATAGCACAGATCTGTGATAAACATGGCATCAAGAGCTATCTTACGATCAATACCATTATTTATGATGAAGATATTGCTTTGATGCGTACCATTGTGGATGCGGCTAAGGAGGCAGGCATCAGTGCCGTGATTGCTGCGGATGTGGCGGTAATGGCTTATTGTTGCGAGGTGGGGCAGGAAGTACACCTTTCCACCCAATTAAATATCAGTAATGCCGGAGCGTTGAAATTTTATGCTCGCTTTGCTGATGTAGTGGTATTGGCACGTGAATTGAATTTGAAGCAGGTGCGGGTGATTTATGATACTATCCAGAAGGAACAAATTAAAGGTCCGAATGGAGAATTGGTCCGTATTGAGATGTTCTGTCACGGGGCACTCTGTATGGCAGTGTCGGGCAAGTGTTATCTCAGTTTGCATGAGATGAATGCTTCTGCTAACCGGGGGGCTTGTATGCAGATATGTCGCCGTGCATACGATGTGAAGGATAAAGAGAGTGATATTGAACTGGAGGTGGACAATAAATACATCATGTCTCCTAAAGATTTGAAAACTATTCATTTTATGGATGAGATGATAGAGGCTGGCGTGCGTGTCTTCAAGATCGAAGGGCGTGCCCGAGGACCTGAGTATGTACGTACCGTGGTGGAATGTTACAAAGAAGCTATTTGTTCTTATCTGGAGGGCACTTTTACCGAGGAGAAGAAGCAGGCTTGGGATGAACGGTTGAAGACCGTATTCAATCGGGGATTCTGGAATGGGTATTATTTAGGACAGCGTTTGGGTGAATGGAGTAAGAACTATGGTTCGGAGGCTACTGAGCGTAAAGTGTATGTGGGTAAGGGAATCAAGTACTTTTCTAATATTGGCGTTGCAGAGTTTCTGGTGGAAGCTGCTGAGATGAAAGTAGGGGATAAGCTTCTGATCACAGGACCTACTACAGGAGCGGTATTTCTGACGTTGGATGAGGCGCGTGTGGATTTGAAACCGGTGGATGTGGTAAGAAAAGGTCAACATGTATCCTTTAAAGTACCCGATAAGGTACGTCCTAGTGACAAGCTTTATAAGTTGGTTTCTCCTGAGGATTTGAAGAAGAAATAAAACAGAAAGAATGTGTTTCTAAAGAGATATTGAAATTTAAATCTCTTATGATTAAAATCCGAAGAGAAGCTCCCTTTTCTTATTTTATGTAGCAATGAATAAAGTAAGAAAGGGTAGGATATCATGATGATACAGATTATTATAAAGCTGTTTCATTAATCTGTTTTGAGTTATCCTTTGGAACTATAAATTTATTTATGGATACTCTCTTTTGATTTGTTTGAGAACAATAAAAAACCCGTAACAGTTCATTTTGCTACGGGTTTTTACTTTGTTAGAGTTTGCTGTTATTTGGTATAAATTGAGAGTTTAGGATGATCCTTGTAAAGGTTTTTGTTCGCCAGCTCTTCCGAATCCGTAATTCGGTACAAATAATATTTACTGTTTGGACAGAATGCACTTTTATCGGGGAAATTGAAGAAACGATGTCCTTGAGTCTTTTTCTTAAGTGTGTGAGTTTGTCCGTTCTCATCAGTGTAAATATAGTCAATGGGACCTTCGGGATATGCTTTTCGGACTACGGTCTGTTGGTTACGGATAATGTCTATCAAACTGAATCCTTCCCCCCATAATTCTTTGCGTCGTTCTAGCCAAATAGTTTCCAATAGATCCTGTTGTGAAAGATTTGTATGAATGGTTTTTGCCCCTCTGGCTGTTTTTAAATCATTTAATTTGTTAATTGCATCTGGATCATTCAGATGTGCTTTTGCTTCTGCATTTATTAAATAAATTTCGGCAACGCGCATCAATACGATATCACCAAGTTGGTTTTCGATATCGCGGAATCTGAATTTAGAGTTACGCATCCATACATAGGCTGCTGATGCGACGTCAGCTCCCGGATCTGTGGCCCAGAACAGCATTTCTTTACGATAATCACCATCTTCGAACAAATCACGGAAGTAAGGGTCTACATTGAAGCTATAATAGTATGATCCTTTAGTTGTAGTATCTAAATAATGGAATTGATAACTGGCATTACTTTGATCGTTGGTTTGGGCATGCCCCCAAATCCATTCTTTATTGTCTACAGAATTAAATCCGGCTTTATATTCACTTTCGGTCATTAGATAATTGTTTTTAGTTAACAATTTGTCCGAGTAAGTTTTAGCTTTCTCCCATTGACGAGCATAAAGACAGGCACGTGAGAGAATACCTAGGACAACTTCATTGTCAATTTTGTGTTTGGCATCACGTACATAAGTTTCGGGAATAAGTTCTAATGCTTCTTCTAAATCGTTGATGGATTGCGCATATACTTCACTGACACTTGATGCGGGTTTTCCTTCTGCTGCAATTGTTTCATCGGTGGACTGTGTATAGACAGGTGCACATACAGCGTCCGGGTCTTTATCAATAGCAAAGGAATAACAAGAGGCCAGGTGCAGGTATAAGAAACCGCGTAAAGCCAATGCTTGTCCTTTAATTCGGTTTCTGTCGGCTTGCGTGCCTTCGGCAGCATCAATATTGTCTAATACGCCATTGCAGTCGTTGATTACACGGTATGCTAAAAGCCAGCTCAAGGTGTTTGTGCCTCCTTTTCCATAAATTGCAGAAAACTCATTATGTGTCCTAAAGCCATATTTGCTATTTAACACTACATCAGAACCCATTGCGTCATTTGCACGTAGCATTGCTCCATAGCCAGGGTTGGCGTAGGAATTGAAAGTTTCCATCAGGTAGTTCCAACCACCATTAAGTACTTTTTCGGCATCTCCTGTTTTACCGAAAACAGAACCGGCATCTACATAAGTTGTAGGAATTGTATCCAAATCGCAGGAAGTGAGCATTATACTTCCCAGTGCGAATGAAAATATATATTTTAAAATAGTTTTCATATTCTTCTTTCTGTATTAAAGTTTCACATTGATACCGAATGAAATAGTTTTCATTGCCGGATAACGATAGTAAGTAGAGCCTCCGAAAGTTTGCTCTGGGTCTAGACCTTGTTGTTTGGCTAATGTCAGCATATTTTCTGCTTGAAAAAATATGCTTGCATCTTTCAGCGTCAATGTATTCAGCAATGATTTCGGCAGATTGTAAGAGAATGTAATATTCTTCAAACGTAAGTATGAACGGTCAACTAAGAACCGGTTTGAAGAGTTTGTCCATGAGCTTTTGGGAGAAGTAGTCAGACGCGGTACATCGGTATAGGGATTTTCAGGAGTCCAACGGTCTAACATATCTACGCTCCAACTGGTACCTGTAGGTCCTTGGCTCATCAATGAAACTTTATCCCCATTATAGATTTTACCACCAATGGAATAAGAGAATAAGAATGATAATGTAAAATCCTTGAATGAGAGATCTGATTGAAGACCGCCGGTCCAGTCGGGTAGTGAATTGCCGCATTTTACTTTGTCGTCCGGGGTGGTTGATGAATAGTCTTCTGTGGTTATCTTTTCTCCGTTGGTATTGTAACGATACCACGTAGGATTACCATTTTCAGGATTGACACCAGCCCATTCTACTAAATAGAAGTCATATAACGATCCTCCTTTCACCCATTTTTTGTTGCCACTCCACATTTCTTCGGCAGGCAATGAGGTTATTTTGTTTTTATAGGTAGTAGCATTAAAAGAAAGTTTCCATTTCCAATCTTTAGTCATGATAGGATATCCTGAGATTTGGAATTCCCATCCATAATTTTTGATGGCACCAATATTTTCGTCCATACTTGAGAAGCCTGAAGATGGCACTAAGTCTTTAGAGAATAATAAATCTTTGGAACGACGTTCAAAATATTCTATTGTACCATTTAGACGATTGTTCCAGAAACCAAAATCCAAGCCGATATTAGTATTTAGATTGGTTTCCCATGATAAATTAGGAGTTGCCAGACGATAAGCGTGCAAACCGGATTCACCGAGGTTATTACGTATGGAATAGAGCGCCTGATACGCATAATAACCTACCTGGTCATTACCTTGTGCTCCGTAGCTGGCACGCAATGACAAATTGGATAGCCAGTCTGATGTGTCCTTCATAAACTCTTCCTGCATGATTTTCCAAGATGCGCCGACTGACCAGAAAGTACCCCAACGATGATCCGGATGGAAACGGGAAGAACCGTCAGAACGGACAGAAGCCGATAAGAAGTATTTTTGATTGTACGAGTATTCAGCACTTCCAAAGAAACTTAACAGCTTGTATTGGTCACTGTTTCCGCCAAAATCACCTAAAGAGGAAGCTGCGTCGGGCTCATAAAATCCATCCATGATGACTTTGCTGCGGCTTCCGCCGAAATTGGAAGTGTTATATTCGTAATACTCCTGACCGGCCATCACACGGATATCATGTACATCATTGAACGTGTGTTGATAATTAATGACATTATTAAAAGTCATGCCTGTAGTGCGGTAGTTGTATTTGCTTACGCTGCCACCACTGATAGAACCTGTACCGTAAGTAGGATTGGTGTAGTTATGATTTGTTTTGTTGTTATAGTCAATGTTCAAAGACATCTTGTAAGCAAGCCCTTTGATCGGAGTTATTTGGATAAAACCACGTAAAGAGGCAGCATCACGTTTTATCTCACTTTTATCGTGTGGCATGGAAGCCAGCAGATTATATTTTGCATACGAGTTCGGGCGATACTCACCATAATCGAACATACGTTCATTGTTTTCGTCCAACAGGTATGCTCCGGTTGCCAAATCGCGTTGATATACCGGATAGAAAGATGGTACCGAACGGGTAAACATGACCACATTGGAGATTGTTGAGTCATCTTGCTTGGGATAGTCTTGAACAGAATGAGTTCCTGATACGTTCAATCCGATCTGTAACCATTTGCGGATATCTGAAGTCACGTTGGCGCGGAGAGTATAGCGTTTGAAACCAGAGCAGATATAAGCACCTTGGTCATCCATGTAACCTGCTGAAACAAAATATTTGGAGGTTTTGCTACCACCACTTACGCGTACATTTAAATCTGTATAGTGTGCATCTTGTGAAAGGGCGTCGTCCCAGCTGTCGTTCCATAATGGTTTGGCGCCTGCTACCAGTTTTCCGTCATGGCCGATTGGTTCAGGGTAAGCACTGCCATAAGGGTTGATGCCTAGATTGCCTGTAACATTGCTTGATGCCCATGCTGCAGCTTCTTCGGCAGAGTAACCGTTGTCCATACGATAGTTACGCATGGCTTCCCAATATAATTCATAATATTGGTTTGTATTCAACTGGTCGTAGTCTGCCCGTGCACGGCTTGAAAAACCATATTTGGCAGATAATTCAACGGTGGGTGCGCTATCTTTATTTCCTTGTTTGGTGGTGATCATAATTACACCGTTTGCTGCACGTGAGCCATACAGTGCAGCGGAAGCTGCATCTTTCAATACAGTGATTGACGCAATATCTGAAGATGCTATGGAGGAAAGAGCACCATCGTAAGGAACACCATCAACCACATAGAGGGGATTGGTTGAAGCGTTTACAGAACCAACTCCACGAATCAGGATCGTGGCGTCTGATCCAGGCTGACCGCTGGAGGAAAAAGACTGTAAGCCAGCTACAGTTCCTTGCAGTGCTTTTGATACACTACTGACCTGTGCTTTTTCAATAGTACCGGCGGCAATATAGCTTGCAGACCCTGTAAATGTTGGATTTTTTGGCAGTACCGTAAGGAACGGTTATCACTACCTCATCTACCATTTGGGCTGCTTCCTTTAATTCTACGTTAATCACTTTGCGTCTGTTTACCGGTATGGTTACTGTTTCATAACCTACAAAAGAGAAGATCAGGCTTTCGTTACCATTAACCTGAATCTGATAGCTGCCATCAATGGAAGTGATGGTACCGCGAGTTTGTCCTTTTACAGCTACTGTGACACCAGGCATCTCTTCGCCTCCTGCGGTGACTTTACCAGTTACTGTAATTTCCTGTGCATATGTAATCACTGTCTCTTATACACATCTCCGAGCCCACGAGACCGATCAGTATCTC
>ENA-UAIC01000612-UAIC01000612.1-human-gut-metagenome-genome-assembly--contig:-NODE-612-length-12376-cov-4.541352_pt1 | contig 12376 bp, 8 predicted proteins | sample MGYA00244413_ERZ654377 | MGnify/ENA primary metagenome ERZ654377 (study PRJEB26926, sample SAMN06165148) | human gut metagenome | biome: ENVO:00009003; feature: ENVO:2100002; material: ENVO:00002003...
GAGATACTGATCGGTCTCGTGGGCTCGGAGATGTGTATAAGAGACAGATATTATGCCTTGCCTCTTTCCCCTGCTTTGCATAATTGGATACTTCATAATGCTCATAACCTGCCTCTGCAAGAATCTCCTGAGTCTTTTTATAAATTTCATACTCCGTCTCTTCAGATGGCAGATGCTCTGTCGGCTTTCCGGCTTCCCGGAGCACTGCCTCGAATTTGTATTTTTCATAAAATGGTGTTCCCTTTTCGATAATCAGGGAATAGGCTGAAATATGCTCCGGTTTTAATGCTATGACACGCTTTAAGCTGGTGACAAATTTCTCCGTACTCTGATAAGGCAGGGCACTCATCAAATCAACGTTGATATTTTCAAATCCACATCTTCTGGCACATTCATAATTCTCCAAGAACTGCCGGTAAGTATGGATTCTTCCTAATATCTTTAATTCATCATCAAAGGCAGACTGTAACCCTATGCTGAGACGGTTAATGCCTGCTTCTTTATAGGTAAGAAGTTTTTCCTCATTTAAAGTTCCGGGATTACATTCTATGGTAATCTCTGCATCTGCTTCCACCTCAAAGCTTACCTGAATCTGTTTTAAAAGAAGTGCGATATATTCCGGTGCTAAAAGAGACGGTGTTCCGCCACCTATATATATAGTAGAAAGAGCCGGACGTCCCATTGCCTGTCCGTAATATCTGATTTCATGCAAAAGAGCACCCACGTAGCGGTTTTGTAACCGCTCGTCCGCAGGTGCTGATAAGAAATCACAATATTCACATTTTCTTACACAAAAAGGAATATGCACATAAAGTTCCATCTATGTTCTCCTGTCATCTATTTCTCATCTAACTTCAGTACACTCATAAATGCTTCCTGTGGAATCTCTACATTTCCCACCTGACGCATACGTTTCTTACCTTCCTTCTGTTTCTCCAGAAGTTTCTTCTTACGGGAAATATCACCGCCGTAACATTTTGCCAGGACATCCTTGCGCATGGCCTTAACCGTTTCACGAGCGATGACTTTTCCGTTTACGGCTGCCTGAATCGGGATTTCAAACAGATGTCTCGGAATCTCTTCTTTCAGACGCTCACACATTTTACGGCCTCTGTCGTATGCACTGTCTTTGAATACAATAAAGGATAAGGCGTCCACCATCTCCTTATTAATAAGAATATCCAGTTTGACAAGGTCGGAACGGACATATCCTTTCATTTCATAATCAAAAGAGGCATATCCGCGGGACCGCGACTTTAATGCATCAAAGAAATCGTAAATAATCTCATTCAGTGGCATATCATATTTGATCACGGCACGGGTTGCTTCAATATAATCCATGCTGATATAAATACCGCGGCGTTCCTGACAAAGCTTCATAATTGCCCCGACATACTCGCTAGTTACCATGATCTCTGCCGATACAAACGGTTCCTCCATATATTCAATCTCCGAAGGGTCCGGCAGATTGGACGGATTGGTCAGGTCAAACACTTCTCCGTTGGTCTTGTGCACCTTATAAATAACACCGGGTGCCGTAGTCACAAGATCCAGATTAAACTCACGCTCTAAACGCTCCTGAATAATCTCAAGATGCAGTAATCCAAGGAATCCGCAGCGGAATCCAAATCCCAGGGCAAGGGACGTCTCCGGTTCATACTGTAACGATGCATCATTGACCTGCAGTTTTTCAAGCGCATCCCGCAGATCCGGATACTTGGCAGAGTCTGCCGGATATAATCCGCAGTACACCATCGGATTGACCTTTTTATATCCCGGAAGCGGTTCTGCACACGGGCGGTCGAGCTCTGTCACAGTGTCTCCGACACGTGTATCGCGCACGTTTTTAATACTCGCTGCGATATATCCAACCATACCTGCGGAAAGCTCGTCACACGGAATAAACTGCCCGGCACCGAAATATCCCACTTCTGTCACCAGATCCTCGGCTCCTGTGGCCATCATTTTGATTTTGGTTCCCACTTTGACGGTACCTTCCTTGATCCTGCAGAAAACAATTACCCCCTTATAGGAATCATACAGCGCATCGAAGATCAACGCCTTAAGCGGTGCCTTCGGATCTCCGGCAGGTGCCGGAATCTTTGTCACGATCTGTTCAAGCACTTCCTCAATATTCAGTCCAGTCTTTGCAGAAATACGCGGGGCATCCATTGCCTCAATACCAATCACATCCTCGATTTCCTGTGCGACCTCTTCCGGGCGTGCACTCGGCAGATCTATCTTATTAATAACCGGAAGTACATCCAGATCATGATCCAGTGCCAGATAGACATTGGCAAGTGTCTGGGCTTCCACCCCCTGTGCGGCATCCACAACCAGGATGGCACCATCACACGCTGCAAGACTCCGGGATACTTCATAATTAAAATCCACGTGTCCCGGCGTATCAATCAGGTTAAAAATATATTCCTCTCCATCCTTTGCCTGATAAATAATGCGCACTGCCTGGGATTTGATCGTGATTCCCCTCTCACGCTCCAGATCCATATTATCGAGAACCTGTGCCTGCATCTCACGGCTGGTCAGCGTTCCTGTTTTTTCTATGATTCGATCCGCAAGTGTAGACTTACCGTGATCAATATGGGCAATAATACAAAAATTACGAATTTTGCTCTGATCGATTGACATCTTATTCCTCTTTTTCTTTCTACTATAATTTATCGTTTGATAAGTACGGTCCATCAGCTGCTGATAGAACCTACGCAATGTTACATTATACCGAAAACAGGTCTATAAATCAAACATTGACATCCACTTTTTCCATAATACCTGTTTGGTATCATCGTCCGCAAATGCCGAATGCAGCGAAGCCATATAAATTTTCTCACACATCGGCTCTTGAAACATCCCGGCTTCTGCCAGACGCATATATTCATCCGTACAGCTGGTATCGCTGACGGTACGGTTGTCCGTATTGATGGAAAGCAAAATTCCGGCATCGTAAAATTCCCGGAACGGATAGTCTGTAAAATCCGTGACCGCCTTTGTCTGCAGATTACTCGTCGGACACAGTTCCACTCCGATCTTTTTCTCTGCAACTTCCTTCTTTAATTCCTCGTCCCCGCTCATGGCAATTCCGTGACCGATCCGCGATGTTCCCAGTTCAATGGCCGTACGGATTTCTTCCCTGCTTCCACATTCTCCTGCATGGATGGTATATGGCATGCCATATTTTTTTGCAGTGGCAAATACGTCCGCAAACGCTGCTGTCGGGTACGCCTTTTCATCCCCTGCCAGATCACAGGCAACAACACCGTTTCCGAGAAATTCCCGCGCTTCTTTTAACATGGCAATATTTTTTTCGGTTTCCAGATTGCGCATGGTGCAGACAATCATTCCGGTCAGGATGTCCGCTTTTTCTTCTGCTTTTTTCAGGCCATCCCGGACGCTCTCTAAGATTTCCCGGACCGAAAGCCCCTGCTCCATGGAAAATGCAGGTGCAAAACGCACTTCCAGATACTTGACCTGTTCTTTTGCTGCAGAAAGTGCCAGATCCTGTGCTGCTGCCGAAAGTCCCTCCTTCGTCTGCAGGCAGCCAAGCGGCAGTTCAAACTTCTCCAGATACTCTGCCAGTGAACTGCAGTCCATCGGTGCCACCAGTTTTTCCCGCAGTTCTTCCAGCCCCAGCGGCTCTTTCCCCTCCTGCTGCATCAGTTTCTGGATCAGGGGCAGGCTCATCGAACCGTCCAGATGACAGTGCAGCTCTATTTTTGGCATATTGTGTGCAATAAATCGATTCATCATCGGCTTTTCCCTCTCTTCTGCAAACTATAACAACGGAAGAAGTGATGTGCCGATCGTATTTGCCGGCATCTGCACTCCAAAATTATCCGCAATGGTCGCCCCGATCACCGCAAATGTATCCTGTGTCGGGAGCGACCCGCTTCCCTGATCGGATGGCGAATACAAAAGCAGCGGCACCTGCTCTCTTGTGTGATCCGTGCCCTTATACGTTGGATCGTTTCCATGGTCCGCCGTGATCATCAGCAGATCCTCTTTTTTAAGCAGTGGCATAAGTTCTCCGAGCTTTTTGTCAAACCTCTCGATTTCCTCTCCGTATCCGATCGGATTTCTCCGGTGTCCCCACAGGGCATCAAAATCGACCAGATTGGTAAAGCACAAACCGCAGAAATCGGATTGGGCCAGCGCAATGGTCTGGTCCATCCCATGGACACTGCTGGTCGAATGCAGACTTTTTGTAATTCCGTATCCGTCAAAAATATCATGGATCTTTCCGACTGCCAGCACGTCATATCCGGCTTCCTGAAGCGCATTTAATGCTGTTGGCCCGGTCGGTTTCAACGCATAATCCCTGCGGTTACTGGTTCTGACAAACTCGCCTTTTTTCTTTCCCACATACGGGCGGGCGATCACGCGTCCCACCCTCCACTCATCACGCATCGTCAGTTCCCTGGCAATCTCACAGTAATGATACAGGGTCTCTAATCCCATCGTCTCCTCGTTCCCGCAGATCTGCAGAACCGAATCTGCCGATGTGTACACGATCAGCTTTCCTTCCCTGATTTCCTGCTCGCCGAGTTCCTCTAAAATCTTTGTTCCGCTTTCCGCCCGGTTTCCTATAATTTTTCTGCCGCATCTTTTTTCCAGTTCTGCGATCAGCTCCGGCGGAAATCCATGTTCCGTAAAGGTGATGAAAGGCTTTTTTGTTTCAATCCCCATCATCTCCCAGTGTCCGGTCATGGTGTCTTTTCCGTTGCTTTTTTCATTCAGTGCCGCATAATATCCAAGTGGATGTTCCTGCGGCTGTACCTGTTTTAAGAATTTCAGGTTTGCCAGCCCTAAAGATGCCAGATTTGGAATATAAAAATGTTCCACGGTCTGTGAAATATGCCCCAATGTATCGGCACCTTCATCTCCGAAGCGTGCGGCATCTGCCATCGCTCCCATTCCCATCGAATCGAGTACTATTACAAAAACACGTTTCAATCGTCTGTCCATAATTTACTCCCCTCCCTGTTTCTTAAGATTTTCCGGTCCAAAACTAAGAGGCAGCAGTTCCTCCAGCGTGTGTACTTCATAGTCCTCCTGGGACCTTGCAAGTACAATCTCAAAATCTCCCGGACAGAATTCCCGCATCACCTGTCTGCAGATTCCACACGGACTGCAAAGATCCGTACATTGGTTTTCCTCTGCCGTTTTTGGGTACAAAACACTTCCACCAACGATTGCAATCGCCTGAAATTCCCGCACACCCTCACTGACCGCCTTGTAAAATGCCGTACGTTCGGCACAGTTTGTTGCAGGATAGGAAGCATTTTCTATATTGCATCCCTGATACACAGTTCCGTTTTTGGCCAGAAGAGCCGCACCCACCTGAAAACGGGAATACGGTGTATACGCCCGCTTTCTCGCCTGAAACGCACTCCGGATCAGTTCTTTATAATCTGTCTGCATCTTTATCCTCCTGTATCAGCAACCGGATGGCATCCACAGTTGTAGCGATTGCCTGCGTTGTATCATGCACCTGCACGTTCGGCAGCCCCCTTTTTTCCCGCTCCTGATTGGCAAGGACAAGAAAGCAGGCGCCCACACGCACATGCAAAAAACTTCCGGCAATAAAAAGCGCCGCCGATTCCATCTCCGATGCCAGACATCCCATCCTAAGCCATGCCTGCCATTTCTGCGTGAGCTCATAACTTACCGGCATAATCTGCGGCTCATGCTGTCCGAAAAAGGAATCCTTGCTCTGTACAACGCCGACATGATGACGTATCCCGCGTTTTTTTGCTGCCTGTACCAGTGCAGTAGTCACTGTAAAATCCGGGACAGCCGGATATTCGACCGGTGCATACTCGCGGCTTGTCCCCTCCATCCGGATCGCTCCGTCTGCAATCACCAGATCTCCGCCAAGTATATTTTCCTGCATTCCGCCGCAGGTGCCTACACGCAAAAACGTGTGTGCACCGCATTTGGAAAGCTCCTCGATGGCAATCGCAGCCGACGGTCCGCCGATTCCGGTGGAAGTCACACTCACCCTGACGCCATCTAACGTTCCGGTGTAAGTCGTAAATTCCCGGTTATCTGCCACCTGTTTTGCATCCGTTAAAAATTCCGCAATCTTTGCACATCGTTTGGGATCTCCCGGCAGGATCACATACTTACCTATGTCCTGCGGTCCCACGCCTGTGTGATACTGTCTGCCTGAACCTTCTGTATAATCAACCATAAAAAATGCCCTCCTCAATATAAGTACATTGTAACATTTACAGCCGTTATTTCAACACTTTTGCAAACAGATCTGCAAGTGGTTCCATCGCATTTTTTGCTTCCTCAAACGTATTCGTCTGTGCGCCCACTTCCACCAGCATACTCTTCGGGCAGAAATGCATATTAAAGCGGTACCCTTTTAGATAAATTCGCCTTGTAAAATCCGGATAATATTCCGCAGCGGCAAGCTGCATCTGAAACGAAAACGCCAGATTATCGGAAATATACGGATTTTTTAAATACAGAATATCCCCGGAAGCCGTTGTTCTGCTCAGTCCGTTAAAAAACATGATCTTTGCCATCTTTTTTCCGTTTTGCGTTGTCACCAGACGCGTGTTTTCTCCCACGCCGTCTCTATGTAAATCGATCACTACCTGAATCGATGGATTATCATTTATGATTTTCTGAATCGACGGGGCTGCCTTGGAATATGCATGATCCCGGTCGCCCACATCGTATTCTCCTTTATGATGCATGACTTGAAATCCTTCCTCTTCCAACAATTCCGTCAGATAATCTCCCACTCCGACAACACCCGTTTTTTCATCTTTTGAATCGGCATACCGTTCCTGGGAATGGGTATGATAAATTAAAATCTGCGGGCCGTCCACCGACTGGTCAATCCTTAGATCCGGTTTCATCAGCTTATCCACGTCCAGCTGATTTTTCCCGATGGTCGTTGTATTATCAACCTGATAAAAGGTCTGTCTCAGATAATCAAAATCCTGCAGTTTTTTGCGGTTGACAGAAACTTTTTTCCCGGAAGTTTCTGTTTTTTTCTCCGGCTTTTTGGACTCTTTTTGTGTCGGAGTCTCGTCCACATTCTGACTTTCCTGCTGCACTGGCTGTTCCGTTACCGCCTTTTCATTTTCCGCAATGATCTGCTTTGCCTGTTCGTTTTCCTCTGCTGCCTGATTCTCATAATACGCCAGGTTTTCCTCCTGTGATTCATACCACAGCCGCTGCTCGTTTTGTGCAATTGCCGGATACATGGAAGCCGTCACATCCCGGTATATATTCGGAATTCCTTCCTCCTGCGCCCCCAGTACCCCCGGCACATAAAGATTAAGCACTCCGTTATAAAATTTCAGGGACAGATTCTGCCCCAGAAACTGCACCAGTCCGCCACCCCAGCAATACGCAAAAGCGCAGACCAGCACAAAATCTATCGTCACCAGAAAAAGAAGCAATCGTCTCCTCACCCTATCACCACCTTGAGAGAATTATATGCCTTTTCTTTTGTCCCTATTCCTCTTTATCTCCCAGAAGCGCAATATTGAGTCCCTCCGAAATCAGAAAACTTAAATTTTTGATCGAGTCATCAATGTTTTTCGGTGTGACAAAAAGACCATTCAGCTGTGGCGAGAGCAGTTCCCTTGCCAGTTCCTGCCGCTCCCTCTCATCCAGCTTCTGCAGATCCGAAAGCGATAATGCGGAAATAAATTCCGTCATGGCATCCGAGACAATCGTTGCCGCATCCACGACCGTCGGCACACCGAGAGAAATCACGGGAACGCCCACACTTTTGCGGTTGATGGCATTGCGGTGATTGCCGATTCCGCTTCCCGGCGTGATTCCCGTATCCGTCAGCTGGATCGTCCGTCCCAGCCGCCGGATGCTTCTTGCCGCCAGCGCATCGACCGTGATCAGAAAATCCGGTTTCGTCTCTTTTACCACACCCTTTAAGATCTCCACACATTCCATACCGGTCTGCGCCATAACCCCCGGCACGATTCCGCTGACTTTTCCCACATCTTCTCTCTGGAATGCGTACTTTCCGAATTCATTCAGGATGTGGCGGGTGATAAATAAATTATCCACCACTCTCGGTCCCAGCGCATCGGGCGTCACTTCCCGGTTGCCCAGTCCGACAACCAGTGCCGCGACTTCCAGCCCCTTTTTTAAATTTTTTTCAATCTCTTTTCCCGGCAGAAGATTCCGCATGATCTTTGCCAGCTCCAAAGAAATATCCCTGTGGTATCCGGCATCTTCCTCGATCATCTCCGGCGCCTCGATCGTAATGTACGTCCCCTTTGGCCTTCCCATCGCAACGGATGCATTCTCGGTCTCGATCATCACGGTACTGACAATCACTCCATTTTCCCGCCGTTCTTCCAGAACACGGATGCCGCGCATATCTGCCTGGTCTTCCTGCAGCCGCTCCTGTGATTCGAGTGCCAGATCCGTGCGGATCGGATAACTATTTTCCAACATGCCTCTTCCTCCCCTTTTACCATATGCATTTTTGCAGAAATGGTTTCTGGAGATAGTATGTACGGCATAGATTTTTTTATGCCTGAAATTAAAAACCGCAGGGACATTCGTCCCTGCGGTTTATCTGTATTCCTCTGTTTCCGGATCAATTATTTGCCAGCGTAAAGAGTTACTAACTTCTTTAAGTGGTCATACTCATCCTTAGAGTTCTTCTCAGCCTTTGCAAATAACTCAGCAGCTCTCTCCGGGTTGAACTTCGCAAGAGATGCATAACGGTTCTCACCCTTTAAGAATGCCTGATAATCGCCTGTAGGCTCCTTGCTGTCTAATGAGAATGCATCTTTGCCTTCTGCAGCAAGTGTTGGGTTGTAACGGAAGTTGAACCAGTATCCGGACTCAACAGCTAACTTCTCCTCGGTCTGAGCCTTGCTCATACCCTTCTTGATACCATGGTTGATACATGGAGCGTAAGCAATGATCAGTGATGGTCCCGGATAAGCCTCTGCCTCTGCAAGAGCCTTAACACACTGATTCATATCAGCACCCATAGAGATGTGTGCTACATATACATAACCATAGCTCATTGCGATACCGGCAAGATCCTTCTTCTTTGTCTCTTTACCACCGGCAGCGAACTGTGCGATCGCACCTGTAGGAGTAGACTTAGAAGACTGTCCACCTGTATTTGAGTAAACCTCAGTATCGAATACCATTACGTTGATATCCTTACCGGATGCTAATACATGGTCTACACCACCGAATCCGATGTCGTATGCCCATCCATCACCACCGAAGATCCACTGAGACTTCTTAGCGAGGAAATCTTTCTCTTTTAATACATTCTTGGAAGCATCGCATCCGCAAGCCTCTAATGCTGCTACTAACTTCTCTGTAGCTGGTCCGTTCTCGATACCGGAAGCAAATGTATCATTCCACTCCTTGATGGCATCCTTAACATCAGCCTTATCTGTGTTAGCTGCGATCTCATCCAGCTCGTTCTTTAATCTGTCACGGATTGCTCTCTGAGCAAGTAACATACCATAACCAAACTCTGCTGCATCTTCGAACAGTGAGTTAGACCATGCAGGACCATGACCCTTCTTGTTTGTTGTATAAGGTGTAGAAGGTGAAGAGTTTGCCCAGATAGAAGAACATCCAGTTGCATTTGCAATGTACATTCTGTCACCGAATAACTGGGTAATTAACTTAGCGTAAGGTGTCTCACCACATCCACCACAAGCTCCGGAGAACTCAAGTAATGGCTGACGGAACTGAGATCCCTTAACAGAGTTAAGTTTGAATTTCTCGATAACATCTTCCTTATCCTCAAGAGATACTGCGTAATCGAAGTACTTCTGCTCATCCTCATGTGCCTCGAATCCGGTCATTGTGATAGCCTGTACCTTATCAGGACATACGTTTACACAAGAACCACATCCTGTACAGTCGAATGCGGAAACAACGATTGCGAACTTGTAACCTGGCATCTGGTTGAGATCCTTCATCTGCATTCCTTCCGGAGCCTTAGCTGCCTCAGCCTCTGTCATAGCGACTGGACGGATTGCTGCATGAGGACATACATAAGAACACTGGTTACACTCGATACACTTGGTAGCATCCCATACAGGAACGTCTGTTGCAACACCACGCTTCTCGTATGCTGCTGTACCGGATGGAGTCCAGCCTGTCTCGTATTTCTTAACAACAGATACAGGAATTGTGTTACCCTGCTGTCCGTTGACTTTCTGCTGAATATCCTTAACGAAGTCAACAACTTCCTTGTTGTCTCCCTTAACTTCTACAGAGTAATCATCATCTGTGCAGTTCTTCCAGCTCTCTGGAACATCTACCTTAACGTATGCTGTAGCACCGGCATCGATTGCGTCGTGGTTCATCTTAACGACATCGTCACCCTTCTTAGCATAAGATCTTGTAGCTGCGTCCTTCATAAGCTTGATAACTTCCTCTTCCGGAATCAGCTTTGTCAGAGAGAAGAATGCTGACTGAAGTACAGTGTTGATACGGTTTCCAAGACCGATCTCTTTACCGATCTTTACACCGTCGATGATGTAGAAGTTGATGTTGTTCTCTGCGATGTATCTCTTTACCTGACCCGGTAACTTCTCATCCAGTTCATCAACTGTCCACTGTGTATTGAACAGGAATGTACCGCCCGGTACCAGATCCTGAACCATGTTGTACTTGTAGATGTATGCTGTACAGTGACATGCTACGAAGTTTGCCTGAGAGATCAGGTATGTGGAACGGATTGGAGAATGTCCAAAACGTAAGTGGGAAATTGTAACACCACCGGACTTCTTGGAGTCATAATCAAAGTATGCCTGAGCGTACATATCTGTGTTGTCACCAATGATCTTGATGGAGTTCTTGTTGGCACCTACTGTACCATCTGCACCAAGACCCCAGAACTTACAGTTTGTTGTTCCTTCTGGTGTAGTAACAGGATTCTCCTTAACTTCAAGAGAAAGATTTGTAACATCATCAGTAATACCGATTGTAAATCTTGGCTTCTCTGTGTTGTTGTATACAGCGATGATCTGTCCAGGAGTAGTATCCTTAGATCCTAATCCGTAACGTCCGCTTGTAATTGTAACCTGATCGAACTTAGATCCCTTTAATGCAGCAACTACATCTAAGTATAATGGCTCACCAAGAGAACCTGGCTCTTTTGTTCTGTCTAATACTGCAATTCTCTTAACAGTATCCGGAATAGCCTCGATTAAAGCTTCCTTTACGAATGGTCTGTAAAGACGAACCTTAACAACACCGACCTTCTCGCCCTTTGCCATTAAGTAATCGATGGTCTCATCGATGGTCTCACATACAGAACCCATAGCAATGATGACACGGTCAGCATCAGCAGCTCCGTAGTAGTTGAACAGCTTGTAGTCTGTGCCGATCTTGGCATTTACCTTGTCCATATATTCCTGTACGATTGCAGGCAGCTCGTCGTATGTAGAGTTGCAAGCTTCTCTTGACTGGAAGAAGATGTCAGGGTTCTGTGCAGATCCCATTTCTACCGGATGATTTGGATTTAATGCATTCTTACGGAAAGCATCAACTGCATCCATATCTACCATATCTTTCAGATCTTCATAATCCCATGTCTCGATCTTCTGAATTTCGTGAGATGTACGGAATCCATCGAAGAAGTTGATGAATGGAATTCTTCCCTTGATTGCTGCGCAATGAGCAACCGGAGTTAAGTCCATAACTTCCTGTACGGATGACTCACAAAGCATTGCAACACCTGTCTGACGGCAAGCATATACATCAGAGTGATCACCGAAGATGTTCAGTGCATGTGTAGCAACACAACGAGCGGATACGTTGAATACGCCCGGAAGTCTCTCACCAGCTACTTTGTACAGGTTCGGGATCATAAGTAACAGACCCTGGGATGCTGTGTAAGTAGTTGTTAATGCACCAGCTGCAAGAGATCCGTGTACAGTACCGGCTGCACCAGCCTCAGACTGCATTTCTGTAACCTGAACGGTCTGTCCGAAAATGTTCTTACGACCAGCGGTTGCCCACTCATCTGTAGCCTCAGCCATAACAGATGAAGGAGTAATAGGATAGATTGCTGCAACATCAGTAAACGCATAAGAAGCGTGTGCTGCTGCATGGTTTCCATCCATGGTTTTCATTGAACGTTTCATGAATTAGTCCTCCTATTTTTAATTAAAGTTCAAACATAAAAAACATTGAATCAGAATGTCTTCTAACTAAATAATATAGGATGAATGCACCCAAAAATCAAGCGATAGCGACAGCATTTCTTGTTTTTTTACAAATACATCTTTTCAAAGTCGCCAATCGGAACCGGACAATTGCATAAATATCCCCTGTCTCTTATACACATCTCCGAGCCCACGAGACCGATCAGTATCTC
>ENA-UAIC01000632-UAIC01000632.1-human-gut-metagenome-genome-assembly--contig:-NODE-632-length-12194-cov-4.649065_pt1 | contig 12194 bp, 10 predicted proteins | sample MGYA00244413_ERZ654377 | MGnify/ENA primary metagenome ERZ654377 (study PRJEB26926, sample SAMN06165148) | human gut metagenome | biome: ENVO:00009003; feature: ENVO:2100002; material: ENVO:00002003...
GTCCAGCTGTGCTTCCGGCAGCGGATAAGTTCCCTCGTTTTCGATCGGATTTTGTGTGGCAAGCACCAGAAATGGCTCCGGCAGCTGATGGCTGGTCGTTCCGATCGTCACGGTGTGTTCCTGCATGGCCTCTAAGAGAGCTGACTGTGTCTTTGGCGTGGCACGGTTGATCTCATCCGCCAGCACCAGATTGGCAAAAATCGGTCCTTTTTCAAACCGGAATGCACTTTTTTGCTCTTCTTTTACGATGATGTTGGTACCGGTCACGTCACTCGGCATCAGATCCGGGGTAAACTGGATTCTCTGGAAACTCAGATCACACACCTGGCTGATCGTACGCACCAGCATGGTCTTTCCCAGTCCCGGCATACCTTCTAAGAGTACATTTCCGCCCGCCAGAAGTGCCAGCATGACCTGGCGGATGACGTCTTTTTGTCCGATAATTCCCTTTGCAATTTCCTGTTCACATGCCATGGTGTTCTGCTGGCATACTTCATATTCTGTCATAAGATCTCCTCTCCATCAGTTCAGATTTTCAAAATAATTCCGGATGACATCTTCCATGCCGGCCGGGTATTTTCCATTGGCAATGCCTTCGTAGGCCTCTTTCGTGTAATCGCCGACCACGGAATCTAAATCCACGTGTTCGCCTTTCCATGCCAGACCATTCTTCGCCTTGTAATAATCGGAATTCTTCGAATCCCCCTTGTCCTTTGTGATACTGCTGTCGTTTCCGAGTTTATTCGGAACACTCACATAATCATGTGTTCCCCCTCCGGATCCGGTTCCGCGTCCACCGCCTGTTCCGTTTCCTGTTCCACTTCCGTTTCCGCTTCCTGTCCCCTTGCCGTTTCCGCTTCCACTTCCATTGCCACTTCCACTTCCGTCCTTTCCACTGCCCGAATCTTCCCCATCCCCGGAATCCTGGGAACTGGTTTCCGAAGACTGCGTGGATTCCCCACGCTGCGTACCGCTTTGTGTAGTGCTTTGTACATCCCCCTGTGCCAGCTGGTTTCCTGTATTGGTATTCACCTGGATATTTTTAAGTACCGATGCAAGGGCATCCGTCCCGGAAATCTGTGCCGCCTGTCCATACTTGTAAGAAAGTTTCTGCCCGGCAGATGCCAGTGCCTGCTTCGTATCTGCCTGCTGCATTTCTTTTTGCGATAAGGCCAGTGACTGTATCAGTTCCTGCAGGGCTTTCTTTTGTTCTTTTGTCATGGAAGAGGTGTCGGTCTGTTTTAAGGCATCCATCACTTTTTGGATTTCTTTTTCCTTTTCCCGGGCTTCCTGCCGGATGGCATGCCGCTGCTGCGCCTGTTTATGCGCGGGGGACGGCACAAACGAAAGAACAAGAGCCAGCCCAAGGGAAAGAAAAAGTGCCACAAGTTTCCTTCGGTCCGGACAAACACGCGCCTTTTTCCATGCATGGTCTTCCTGTAACATATGCACGGCATCGCTGCGCTGCATCCGGTCGATACTGCCCTCTTTTCCGATACGCCCATATGCCGTCACGATCCGTTCCTGAAACCCGAAACGGTCGATCTGCTGTGCTGCCTGTACCATGGTACATCTCTTCATTACCGTATAAATGCCTCCAGCTGCCGCACCACATAAAACTGCCAAAACAGCCCACACATGCACCGTATAAAAAGGGACAAACACCGCACATCCTTCCAGCACCATGGCGATGGTTCCACCTGCGGCAATTCCTGTGCTTTCATAGCGCAGGAACTTTTTTACGTTCTGTTTTCTTTTGCTGTAACGGATTTCCTGCAACAGAAATGCTTTTTCATCCATGCTGCTTTCCCCCTGCATGTTTTCTTCCATATCCTGCCATCGGATTGATCCGCCGCATCGCAATCAGAAGAAAGACAAATGCCAGTGCCACAAATAAAAGCGTGGAAACGGCCATCCATCCATAATGTACGGCAGTGCCCGAAACAGAAAGTGTTTTCCCGTAATTTGTAATCAGTTCTTCCGCCACGGATGTTCCGGTCATACTCCAGGTAAAAAATTCAAGCAGATACATGCCCGGATTGACCAGAAGCACCCAGCAGGATTTTTCCGGTACACCACCTGACATGCGGACAACCGAGGTGACCAGGTAGGGAAGAAAACTTCCGATAAACAGCAGAACATAGATACCATACGATAAAATTATGGCACTGATCGTTTTTTTACAGATGGAAGAACACAAAATTCCAATACTTGCAGAAACGAACGAAACCAGTAATGATACCGCCAGAAACCAGAACAGATTGCCCCATGAGAGTCCGCCGATGACAAATGCCAGTGCTACGATCGGAAGTCCTGCCACCACATAAAACATGCTCTGGATCATCGCGGTGAGCACCTTTCCCATAATAATGGAAAATCCGGTCATGCTGGTTGTCATCATAATATCAAAGGTCTGCCGCTCTTTCTCACCCGAAATTGCAGAAGCCGTGCGCACCGGGACTACCACTCCCAGAATAAAAATCTGCGTGACCGCAAGTGCCGGATACAGCCAGACAATGCTGCTGTATATGTTTGCAGACGAATAGGTCATCTGCTGGGAAAACAAAAACATGGCAAAGAAAAATACAACTGCCATAATCGCCTCATAAGCAAATATTTCCCAACAGATCCGCATACTGCGCGCCTGTACTTTAATATCTTTTTTTACCATTGGATTAATTCTCATCTTCCTGCCCTCCTGTCAGCTGCATAAACAGGGATTCGAGATTTCCCTCTTCTTTATAAAATCCTGTCACGATAATTCCATTCTGTATCATCTGTGCGATCAACTGCGCGATTTCTTCCTCTTTCATGGCATGCGAGATATGGATTTCCTTTTCTCCCACCGATTCCACACGGATCTGGGGGTGTTCCTTAAGCATGCGCACTGCCGGCTCCATCTCCCCGTGAACCGAAACCACGATCCGGTTTCCACCGAAAACATGTTCCATGACATCCTCAATGTTTCCTGCTTCTACGAGTTTTCCGTGATCCATAATGCCGATGCTGTTGCACATCTCTGCGAGCTCCGACAAAATATGGGAACTGATCACAATGGTTTTTCCCATGCTGCGCAGATTCTGCAATAGTTCTTTCATCTCCACACGCGCACGCGGGTCCAGACCGGAATTCGGTTCATCCAGTACCAGAAGGGAAGGATTGTGGATGAGTGCACGTGCCACACACAGCCGCTGCTTCATTCCGCGGGAAAGCGTATCCACATAAACCTCTTTTTTGTCGGACAGATTGACCAGTTCGAGCAGATCATTGGATACCGCGGTGATCTCCCTGGAAGTCATACGGTACATGGAACCGTAAAAATCCATATATTCGCTGACTTTTAAATTGTCATACACACCAAAGAAATCCGGCACATAACCGATCTGCTTTTTGATTTCCTTCGGATGCAGCAGGGCATCCACGCCATGGATCGTAATGGTTCCTTCTGTCGGCGGCATAAGTCCACATACCATCCGGATTGTTGTTGTCTTTCCGGCTCCGTTTGGTCCCACAAAGCCAAACAGATCCCCTTTTGGCACATGCAGGTTCAGATCCCTGACCGCCTGAAATTTTCCGTAGTTTTTATACAAATGACTAATTTGAAGCATGAGACACCTCCTGACCGGCAATCGTATACAGACAGCCAAACGAAATTTCCGAGCACCTGCTCTCTATGGTTTTTCCGTAGTCTGCGGTTACTCCTTCCACTACAACAGTACCCGACACATCGTTCTGCCGCCGGATCTGGCACAGTCCCAGATACAGTGCGGCTGCCATATCCTTATGCTTATACGAATATGTATTTCCATTCATGTTGTCTTGCGATAACACGCTGTAGACATCATCAAAATAAGAAATCTGCTGGGACAGCAGTGGTTTTTTACTTTTCCCGTCTATCGTTATGGTTTCACCTGCTTTTACATCCGAAAATACCATGACCGTATCATCCGACACGCAGACAAGATAAGGGAAATCATAGGACGTGTTGTTTGTTATGCTTCCCCCCTGTTTCTGCTGCGTGAGCACCAGACCACTGGTGTCTATGCTTCCGCATCCTTTGGCAGTTCCTGCCGCAAAGAGATAGGCATTTTCAAAATTGCTCTGCGGTTTTACCCCAAGGGACAGACCCCTGTCATATTCCACCAAATAGTGATAACGGTCTGCATATACCCTGCCGGAAGATGCCATGCTGTAAGATTCACTGAGACCTGTACCGCCATATGCGTAATTATCATTCAGCCGTACTTTCCACGGTTTTACCCCGGAATGATACGCATTGTAATAGGTGGTGATACCGGTGGTACTTTTTCCATCCGCCTGCTGTGCGGTCACCGAATAAACCCGTGTCTCATGCAGCTTTAAATTCCGTCCGCCGATAAATACCACACCGATAAAGATTATGCCAAGTGCCGGTACCCCCAGCCAGTACCAGTCTCTTTTTTTCATCTTGCAAAGAAAAAGATAAAGCACCGGTCCAACAACAATCACATAGACCACTATCAGAACTTTCAGCCAGGAAAAATCCAGTGCCGTATTGAGGTGGTCAATGACACCGAATGCATTTTCCCCACTCCATCCCCATTCCTCGTCATTGACATACTGGGAATAGCTCATGGAATATCCTGCCACCTGGTCATAAATTCCGTAACACAGATCCGGGGAAGCTTTCTGCATCTGTTTTTCGCCAAAAGAAATGGCACATACACCGATGGCACCATCCCCACAGGCATACACCCACCCCGGATAAGCTTCGCTTTTGCTTGCATTTGTATTGTTCTGCTGCAGATTTGCAACCGGCATCTGTGAAAAATCAATCCCGGTAAATCCGGAATAACTTCCCAGTTGCTGCATTTCTTTTGATGCCTCATTTTCTTCTCCCACTTTGCTGACGCTTTTGCAGCTGACCTCCATAAATGAGGAATCAAAACCACCCAGTGTATCTTTGCCGCGCTCTCCGGTTCCAATCAGCAGCCATCCACCGTTTTTCACCCATTTCTCGATTGCCTTGATATTCTCTTTCCCAAGTGAACTCACATCGTAGGAATCAATCACAAGAAAATACAGTTCATCCAGCTGCGCCTGCAATGTATCCGCGTCCATCTGTGTCAGATATACATTCTGGTCTTTTCCGTGAAGATAATAGGTCTGGCCGCTCATGCTCATCCAGCCAAGCGCATCATAATGATCCGAAAGCACTCCCACACCAATACCGCGCTTTTCTTTGCCAAAAATACTGGCAAATGCTTCCTTTGCCACAACGTTTCCCTTTTCATCGATAAATGCCACGATTCCGTTTCCGCGTGTCTGGCTGACATCCGCATACGGAATGGTCATTGTATACTGTTTTTTCCCGTTCTGCGGCAATGTCAGGCGCTGTTCAAATGCGCAGCCGTTGGAGTTGTCGGTACCGGAAAACACCAGACGCACCTTCCCGGTAAAATCCGCCCCGCTGTTTTTTGCCTCCACCTGTACGACACAGTCTTTTTCCTGTTTCAGCAGAGTCACCGTTGCCGACAATGCCTGTTTCTGATCTGCATATACATTTGCTCTGCCACAAAATATGCCTAAAAATGCCAGGCATACCAGAAGCAGACTGCAGATTGTCTTTCTAATTTTCATAATCTTCTCCTTCCATAAATGTTCTTTACGGTTTCCTGTCATTTATGATAACATACGTTATTTTGGAATGACATTAAGGTTTTCTTAAAATTGTCTGGCTTATTTACAGAATTTCTTAAAATAAAAAGCCCCTGCTCTCGCAGGGACTTCCAGAACCTTCTATCAGATATAATTTTTTATTGTGCGGTGGCACGGAACATGACATTTCTGTATTTTGCAAGTACACGCATCAGAATGCTTCCAAGAACGCATACTGAAATCACCTCTCCGATTCCGACCGTCATGGCATTAAACGGGATGGTTACATTCACACCGTGGAAATATACTGCCGGAATACCGTACGCATAGACCAGCACGAACGGAACAATAATCATATTAAAAATAACCGGCGGAAATGTGCATGCAATCTTGTGATTGCGCAGCAGATAGGTACATACCGCTGCCAGCAGCGTGGCAATGCTTCCGAAAATGACATCATAGATCACGGCGCCTGTCAGCAGATTCGCAAGCAGACAGCCAATCCACAGTCCCGGAATCGCTGCCGGCGTAAAAACAGGCAGGATACACAGTGCTTCGGAAAAGCGTACCTGAATCGTGTGGGATGCAAGTCCCAGTGCGTTGGCTACAAAAGTCAGCACTACATAAAGTGCTGCAATCACAGCAGCCTGAACAATAAATGTTACCTTTTTGTCTCTCATATCCATTTGTCTCCTTTAGTTTTGTTTTACGAGTGGAAGGTCTCGAACACTCGGTAATTTTTCGTGCAATCCCCTGTTTACAGAATCTGCAACGGTTGACAGTATAGCACAGTACACCGCAAAAAGCAAGAATGCAATTTTCTACTGCCGGATATTTCTTTTCCTCTCCGTTTTGTATATTCCACATTATAGCAATAACAAAACCATTTTACAACAGGCCGCTATCATGTACGCAGATACCCCTGCATACTTTTTAACGCATTTTTCTCCAGCCGCGACACCTGCGCCTGCGAAATATGAATTTCATCCGCGACTTCAATCTGTGTCTTTCCCTCAAAAAAACGCAGACGGATGATATGCTCATCCCGTTCATTCAGATGTGACAGGGCATCGGAAAGTGACAAATCCTCCACCCAGTGCTCTTCTTTGTTTTTCTTGTCCGAAATCTGATCCATCACATACAGGGTGTCCCCTCCATCCGTATAAACCGGATCAAACAGACTCAAAGGTGTCTGGATGGCATCCAGGGCATACACCACATCCTCCACCGGAATCTCACATTCGGCTGCAATCTCTTCGAGAGTCGGTTCCTTTTGTGCATTTTTTGCCAGCCGTTCCTTTGCCTGCATGGCTTTATATGCAATATCACGCAGTGAACGCGGAATGCGGTAACTGCTGTTATCCCGCAGATACCGGCGGATTTCACCGATAATCATCGGGACGGCATATGTGGAGAATTTCACCCCGACACTCGTATCAAAATTATCTATTGCCTTCATCAGTCCGATACAGCCAATCTGGAACAGATCGTCCACATTTTCATTATGATTATTAAACCGTTTGATCACGGATAATACCAGCCGGAGATTTCCCTTGATATAGGTTTCTCTGGATGCCTTGTCGCCGGCTTTTATCTTTTTGAAAAGTTCATCTTTTTCTTCTTCTTTCAGTATTGGCAGCTGGGCCGTATTTACCCCGCAGATTTCAACTTTGTACGTAGACATGGGATTCCTCCGTTATAATTGGATTTATAATAAAGGATTCCCATGTGCTGTTTTTTTATTCATTTTCATCCGTTTATTCCGGACATGGGAAAAGCGGGACGTAAGTCCCGCTTCCCCCTCAAATTTACCGGTCCCACTTATCGCAGAGCGAATTGATCTGATCCGCAAACTTTCCAAGATCTTTATTCGCCATGCCCTGACATTTTTTTATAACAGCAATGAGACGTTCTCCCGCAATCATCAGGCGGTCAAACGCGCCGGATTTTGCACGGTAAACACCCTGTGTCTTTTTCTCCACAAGCTGTCTGCTTCCCTGTGCGATCTGTTCTCCGGTAAGCAGATCATACGCATCCCCGCTATATGGAGCTAAAGCATCAAATCCCACCTCGTTTTTGACATGTTCCGCAAACTCTACCGCGGTGGTTTCCTCGCCATGTACAATAAACACTTTCTTCGGCGGCTTCTTAAAGTTTGCAATCCATGCAGTCAGATGATCCCTGTCCGCATGCCCGCTGATACCCGGAAGGTTTACAATGCTTGCTCTGACCTCAATTTCCTCTCCGAAAAGCTTTACCTTTTTTACTCCGTTTAACAGAGAATAGCCCAGCGTTCCCGGCACCTGATAGCCGACAAACAGAATCGTGGAATCCGTCCGCCACAGATTGTGTTTCAAATGATGCCGGATACGGCCGGCTTCGCACATGCCGGAAGCCGAGATAATCACTTTGGATTTCTGGTTGAAATTGATCATCTTGGATTCTTCACTGGAAACTGCCACTTTCAGTCCCGGAAACTGGATCGGGTTGATGCCCGACTGTACCAGCTGTCTTGCTTCCTCATCAAAGCACTCTTCCACACTCTTATGGAAAATATTTGTTGCCTCCACGGCAAGCGGACTGTCGATATATACTTCAAATCCCGGATACTCCGGCAGCAGCCCCTCGGTTTTAATCCGGCGCATATAGTAAAGCATTTCCTGCGTCCTGCCGACAGAAAATGCCGGAATGACCAGATTTCCGCCTTTGGTAAACGTGGAATTCATCACCTTTGCCAGTTCTGCCGCATAATCCGGCGGTGTATTGTGATTGCGGTTTCCATAAGTGGATTCCATGATCACATAGTCCGCTTCCTCAAGATATTCCGGATCACGGATCAATGGACGGTTGCAGTTTCCAATATCCCCGGAAAAGACAAGTTTTCTTGTCTCGCCATCCTCAGTCACCCATATTTCAATGGAGGAGGAGCCAAGCAGATGCCCCGCATCGACAAACCTTATGGTCAGTCCCTCGCAGATCTGCACCGTTTCATGGTATGTACACGGAACGAAATGCTCTAAAACCCCCTGCGCATCCTCCATGTTATACATCGGTGTCACTTCCGGCCTTCCTGCACGCCGCGCCTTGCGGTTTTTCCATTCTGCCTCAAATTCCTGAATATGTGCCGAATCCTTCAGCATGATATTACACAGTTCACAGGTTGCCGTTGTTGCAAAAATCTTTCCCCGGAACCCGTGATTATACAAAAGTGGGAGAAGTCCGGAATGATCAATATGGGCATGCGTCACAAACACATAATCAATCGTTGCCGGGTTAACCGGTATCTCCTGATTCACATACAGATCCGCCCCCTGTTCCATACCACAGTCCACCAGAAAATGAGTCTCCCCAAATGCCACATAATGGCAGCTTCCCGTTACCTCACGGTCTGCCCCTAAAAATTCAATCTTCATAAAAACCACGCCCTTTCATCCTGCTGTCCTTGTTATTTTGCATATAAATTTTACTATTTCAGAGCAAATTTTATGTAATTAGTATAGCATACTTACACATTATTTTGAATTGATTTTTTCAGCCGCACCATAATTTTTTTCTCCAGTCTCGAAATATAGGATTGCGAAATTCCAAGCAGGTCTGCCACTTCTTTCTGGGTCATTTCCCTGCCGTCTTTTCTTCCGATTCCATAGCGCAGACAGATAATTTCTTTTTCCCGCGGAGTCAGCGTATTAACCGCAGTGCGGAGAAGCATGATCTCCGCCTCATTCTCCATATCCCGGTAAATGATATCTTCATCGGTTCCAAGAATATCCGAAAGAAGAAGTTCGTTTCCATCCCAGTCCACATTCAACGGCTCATCAATCGATACCTCCAGCTTCACTTTATTATTTCTGCGCAGATACATAAGAATCTCATTTTCGATACACCGGGACGCATAAGTCGCCAGTTTGATCTTCTTTTCCGGATTAAATGTATTGATTCCCTTGATCAGCCCAATCGTTCCGATGGAGATCAGATCCTCCACACAGATTCCGGTATTTTCAAATTTCCGTGCCAGATATACCACCAGACGCAGATTGTGTTCGATCAGCTGCTTTCTTGCGTCTTCGCGCGTCATAGGTTCACTGTCCCCATGCAGCCCGCTTAAAGCAATAAGACAGCGGTTCTCCTGTTCCCGCTCCAAAGGTGGTGGCAGTACATCTGCCCCTCCTATGTAAAAAACCTCATCATCCGTAAAAAACAGGCGGATTCTCTTCCACACCAGTTCAAACAGTGAAAACATTACGTTTCTCCTTTCTCAGTTTTTTTGTCATTTGGGATGGATCTTTTGTGCAGCCACAGTGGTCTGCCACCGATGCATGCAGAATCAGCTGATACGGTTTATTGCACAGCACCCCATTTTCCGCGCAGCCAACCCATACCTGTTTCCAGTCACAGAATTTTGCCGGCTCCGTCTCTACTTTCATCCCATCCATGCAGTACACCTGCAATTTTCCATGCGGATTTCCGAGTGCACGGTATGGAATCTCCTTTTGTACCGTTTTTTCATCGACAAGCTTCTGCAGCAGGGCTGCATCTGCAATATGTACCGGATTCCCACTTAATGGCATGGTTAAAAGATTGCCGGAATCCAGCAGTCCGATACATGGAACCGACACCGTTTTGTTATACAGGACCACAGACATCTGTCGCTTTTGCCTCTGCACCGACACCACAAGATTTTTGACAAGTACGTAAGTGATTCCGGCCGTTGCCAATGCGGTATACAGATACAGATTTTCCAGTCCCGTCAGATTGTAAACTGCAGTTGCCACTCCGTTTAACAATACAATGGACAACCAGCTGCTTAAAACCCTCACCATCCTCTGTTTTTTATTTTCCCTGCCAAACGCAAGAAAAACCATAAGCGGCACGATGCCGATGGCAGTACACAGAACGGAAATTGCATAAGGCAGCACCATCAGTCCAAACGCTTCAAGTCCCGTGCCGGAAACCGCCGCAGCTAACATGCGCAGATTCCGGTGACAGACTGCACTTTTGCAAAATACACAGGTAAGGGATAATACAAGAAAATTCATCAGAAAGTTTTGTTTCAGAAAGATATCAATATAGAATACATATATAAAAAATCACCTCCTGTCTCTGCTCCTATTATAAGAAAAATATTCCTCATAATTTGGCAAAAACAAGAGGTTGTTATTTGGAAATTATCGACATATTGTGCGATTTTATCTTCTAGGGTTCTTCAGGAAATCCGGAATATTAATTTCTACCGGCTTTACATTACTCTCTACCGGCTTCGGACGCTGAATCCCGGAATAGTTTGAAGCGGAAGGAGCCGGTGCCTGTGGCTGCGGCTGATTGACTGGTCTGCTTCCCACACCGGTACCTGTATTGACATAATTGCTGTTATTGACCCCCGGAAAACTATTGTTTCCAGAAGCAGCTGCTGCACGGCTGACAATTCCAACGGAACCTGTCGGACGGACATTGTTTGTATTCGGATATACCATACGGCCACCGATTCCACCCGCCTGCTGCTGTGGCTTCATCTTCATGGATGGATTCTCCAATCCGGTTGCAATTACAGTGATCGTAGCTTCATCTGTCATGGTCTCATCATACTTTGCACCGAAGATGATATTTGCATCTTCTCCTGCCAGATCCTGTACATAGCTTGCTGCATCATTTGCATCCATCAGGGAAATATCACCGGAAATATTGATGATTACATGGCTTGCACCATTGATGGTTGTCTCAAGAAGCGGAGATGCAACGGCAAGTTTCACTGCCTCGATTGCTTTCTCATCGCCCTTGGCATTACCGATACCGATATGTGCCATACCCTTGTCCTTCATAACGGTCTGCACATCGGCAAAATCCAGATTGATAAGTGCCGGCAGATTGATCAGATCTGTGATTCCCTGTACTGCCTGCTGTAATACTTCGTCTGCTTTCTTTAATGCATCCGGCATGGAAGTGCGTCTGTCAACGATCTCCAGAAGTTTATCATTTGGAATAACGATCAGAGTATCTACGCTCTCTTTGAGTTTTTCAATACCGGATACGGCATTGATCATACGTTTCTTTGCCTCAAACTTAAATGGCTTTGTCACAACTCCAACGGTCAGGATTCCCTGCTCCTTGGCAATCTTTGCAACGACCGGTGCTGCACCGGTACCGGTACCGCCACCCATACCACAGGTAACGAATACCATATCTGCACCCTTGACTGCAGCGGATAATTCTTCTGCACTTTCCTCTGCTGCTTTCTCGCCGATCTCCGGCTGTGCTCCTGCACCAAGTCCTTTTGTAAGCTTTTCTCCAATCTGTATCAACGTAGGAGCCTTGCAAAGCTGCAACGCCTGCTTATCTGTATTTACTCCGATAAATTCGACTCCACCTATATTCTCATCAATCATGCGGTTCACAGCGTTATTACCAGCACCACCTACACCAATCACGATAATTTTGGCACTCGTATCTGTCTCTGTTGTCCGAATCTCCAGCATGGTTCTTCCTCCTCTTTCCTATAGCCCTGCGGCACCGTGAAACATAAAAATGTTTCATACGTACTCATATAGACTATAATATAATTT
>ENA-UAIC01000667-UAIC01000667.1-human-gut-metagenome-genome-assembly--contig:-NODE-667-length-11600-cov-8.097618_pt1 | contig 11600 bp, 8 predicted proteins | sample MGYA00244413_ERZ654377 | MGnify/ENA primary metagenome ERZ654377 (study PRJEB26926, sample SAMN06165148) | human gut metagenome | biome: ENVO:00009003; feature: ENVO:2100002; material: ENVO:00002003...
ACGCTGGAACAGAAAGTAAAAGTGAAACGGAAAAACTGCTCCGTCAGGCAATGGACGATTACGAAAGCAAGAAATTCATTGCAAAGTCGGAAAATATTACAATTGGAGAATTACTTGATATATGGGCAGAGGAAGAATTAAAGACCGGTACGCTCAGTAATGGGACAGTCCAGAATTACCTCGGTGCCATTACCAACATCAAGAAGCATCCAATTTCAGAGAGAAAGTTGAAAAATGTAACATCTGAGCATTTACAAGCCTTCTTCGATCTGCTTTCCTTTGGTGGCACTTATCCAGATGGTTCAGAAAGAAAAGGTTATAGCAAAGATTACATTCGTTCTTTCTCGGCAGTATTACAGCAGTCATTCCGATTTGCAGTATCACCAAAGCAATATATCACTTTCAATCCGATGCAGTATATTAAGCTGAAATACCAGACGGATGAGGTTGACCTGTTTTCTGATGATGACATGGATGGCGATATACAGCCAATTCCACGAGAGGATTATGAAAGACTGATTGAATTTCTACAGGATTACAATCCACCGGCAATACTTCCAATCCAGATAGCTTATTATGCAGGACTTCGTATCGGTGAAGCCTGTGGTCTGGCATGGCAGGATGTGAATCTTGAAGAACAGTGCCTTACAATCAGACGCAGTATCCGATATGATGGTTCAAGGCACAAGAATATCATCGGACCAACCAAACGAAAAAAGGTAAGGATTGTTGATTTTGGAGATACACTGGCAGAGATTCTTCGCAATGCCCGAAAGGAACAACTTAAAAACCGAATGCAGTACGGAGAACTTTACCACAAAAACTACTACAGAGAAGTAAAAGACAAAAACAGAGTTTACTATGAGTTCTATCATCTGGACGGAACAGAGAATGTTCCAGAAGATTATAAGGAAATATCCTTTGTCTGCTTAAGACCGGATGGAAGTTTGGAACTGCCAAGCACGTTAGGAATTGTTTGCAGGAAGATTGCTCAGAAACTGGATGGATTTGAAGGATTTCATTTTCACCAGTTGCGACACACCTACACAAGCAACCTTCTGGCAAATGGAGCAGCACCAAAGGATGTGCAGGAACTGTTAGGGCACTCAGATGTCAGTACCACCATGAATGTCTATGCACACTCTACAAGAAAAGCCAAGCGGGAATCTGCAAGGTTACTTGATAAAGTGGCAGGCAATGACTAAATAAAACTTTCCCTTATTTCCCTTACGATTATCTCATAAGGGCAAAAATAAGGGAAAATACATATCGTTTCGCTAATGCACAGGCTGGAAAGCCTGTAAAATAGGGAAAGTTAGAAATACAAATTCCGGTATTTTTCCTAAGCTTTCATAGCATAAGGCGGTCTTAATATATATGCATCTTTCACTCTTTCAAGTAATGCCCTTTACTTCCTATAGTTCCAACGAATCTGCATTCAATAAAAAATCATATACATTCATGATTAAAATTCCCTGATCATTATAAAAAGGTTTGGGTATATCAGATGTAATTACAATCTTCTTAAATGAATCATTTATTTTCAAAAAAGGGCGAATTTCCTGTGCCATTTTTGCTTCTGTCTCCAGCATATATGCTGACTGGATATAATATTTTTTAGAACCCTTATTACAGATAAAATCGACTTCCAATTGCTTTTTTACCGGTTTTGTATCCTTCCCCTTTTCAACAACAGTCAGATTGCCAACATCCACATGAAAGCCTCTCATTCTTAATTCATTGTAAATGACATTCTCCATAGAATGTGTCACTTCCAGTTGCCTGTAATGAATTCTTGAATTTCTGAGTCCCATATCCATAAAATAGTACTTCAATGGCGTACCGATATAGGATTTTCCCTTAATATCATACCTGTTCGCCTCTTCAATTAAAAAAGAATCCTCCAAATATTCAATATATTTCGTAATCGTTGTTGCTGTAATCTTCGAATTGTTTACACTTTTAAATGTCTTCTGAAGTTTGTTAGGATTCGTCAAGGCACCAATTGCGGATGCCAAAACATCAAGCAATGATTCCATTTCTCCAACGTTTCTGATTTTGTTTCGTTTCACAATATCACTGATATATGTTTCCTGAAACAGATTATCCAATAGATTCATTTTTTGCTCATCCGTCTCAGCTAATACCACCAACGGAATACCTCCATAAGTAATATATTCGTTCCATCCATCATATTTATTTCCATCATAGCAACTCATAAATTCCGAAAAGCTCAAAGGGTACATATGAACCTCATCCCCTCTACCGCCAAATTCAGTAGCTATATCTCTGGATAAAAACTTTGCATTACTTCCCGTTACAAACACATCACAATTCTTCTTATCCGCTAAACCATTAAGCACACTCACGAACTCATCCAGCAACTGCACTTCATCTAAAAGAAAGTAGTATTTTTCATTATCTTGAAGTTGTTCCTTTGCCCAAGGGTAAAAGATTTTCGGATCTCGGTATTCTATATTATCAAATAAATCAAACGCCATTTCAATGATGTGTTTTTCATCCACTCCATTTTCAAGCAGATGATTTTTAAACAGGGTTCGCAATAAATATGATTTTCCACATCTTCTTATTCCTGTTACAATTTTAATCAGACCATTTCCTTCACGCTTTATAAGTTGTTCTAAATAGTAATCTCTTTTAATTTCTTTTACCATGACATTTTCTCCCACAAGATATTTCGGTTATTGTATCCCTAAATATCTTCTATTATACCCAGCAGCATGATACTATGCAATCTTCTAAAAGATATTTCGGTTAATATTCACCAAAATATCTTCATCTTTCAGATTTTCCACTCATTCTATTCAAATTGTTTTTGTTAAAATCGATTTGAACAAAGTGTTTCCGGATTAAATTTAGCCACAATTTTATATATGGCGATCAATTTTCTTAAAGAGATGAGAACAATATTTGCAGAATACAATCCCCAACGCAATAGCATTGATATTTATACCAGTGCAGGCTATATGCTCCGCATTGACTGTTGGGAAGCTGAAAAAAATTTGAAAACCACACCCTGTTCAGACTGAGCATTAAATGCTCTTGCTATTGATGAGCCACTTGAATATGCAAGGCTGTATCTTGATGGGACGGTGCAGATGTGGGTAGATGCAGAAGATTCTTTTTATCTGTGATGATTAAGCTTTCACTCCCAGTATCTCAGAGAGTGACAGTTCCTTTATCTATTCGAATATAATTTGGTTTTCGAGCTTCTCTATGGAAAAATCAAAAGAGCTAATACTATAATTTTTTCCCGCAATTTGGACAATGCTTTACATTTAATGGTCTCCATGGAATCATGACACCGCATTCTGGGCATCTGTAAAATATAACTCTTACTAAAAATCCAATAATAATAATAATAATTACAATTCCCCAAATTGTACCAACATTAATTTCAGATTGAAAACATATTACTTGATGTCGGAGTTGCATACACACGCATTATATCATATTTTTTTCCGCCTGTTGAATAAGTGCTATACACCGTTTCAAAAGTTGCACCACTACGGGAGATTTGTGTATTTTCTTCTCCTGTTAAAATATTTAGTTCATCCAAGCTTATCATCCCTGATACCTTATTCTTTCAACCAGCGTTCCCTTTTTCAGATTACTGCTTAAAACGCAGGAAAGTACAATCTGCAACAGACCGACCAAAAAAATCATAATAAAAATTGGTACGATTGGAACATGATAGATATTCATTCCAAATATTCCATTATGTTTTGCATAGGAAAAAAGTGCATAGCCGAGCGGCAGACCAATGATCAAAGCTACGCATATGGTACCAACCGTAAAAATCAGTCCCTGTAACTGCAGGCATAAATTTAATTGTTTATTTGTCATACCCACAGCCTGTAATATACCATATTCCTGCTTTTTTGTCGTAATATTCATGATCATGGTATTCGCCATATTCATAAACCCGATGAGTCCTACAATAGCCATAAACAGATAACAGCAAAGCTTCATCATGCTGCTTGCAAATTCGGCAGATTGTAACTGCGCATGATAAGTATCCATTTTTATATGCGAAGTATTAGAAATCAAAGTATTCAGACTTTGTTCTACAGATGCCACATCTTTTTTATCACAGTCCACCCACAGATAGCCATAGGCTGTTCCTCTCGGATTCATGGAACGATATACACCTTCCGGAATGACAAGATAAGTGTCCGCACTTACAAAAGATCCTGCAATCTTTCCCTGATAGGTATAGGTTCCACTTCCATTCTCAAAGTCAAATGCAATGGATTCACCCGGAGCATATCCATCTTCTTCCATCCACATCAACCAACCAAAGAAAATTTCACCATTCTTTACCGCCTGATCATAGTCCATAGCGCCAATATCCCCGTCCTGGCGCATAAGATCAAAATCCTTTTTACTCACAATAGCAGCCGGAAATCTTGTTCCGTTCAGATTTACAGAGACAATCTCTCTCGTCATGACATCTGTCACGCCCGGAATGCTTTTGATTTCTTCAATCAGCGAATCATTCAATGGATTATCCGTCAGAATCGTATCCAGATTATTCTCCGGATATCTTTCATCGTACTCAGCAGAATAGTCAAGCTGCAGTTCAAATTGTCCATGATTAACGGAAAGACGTGCTTCATGCTCCGTGTCAATATTTCCTACATAATTAGAGATAATCACAAACAATGCGCAGGAAAGCCCCAGTGTGAGGATGGTACCAATAGTTCTTTTGGGATTACCCGTTATATTTGCCATTGCCATAGAAAACACGGTGACATTTTTTCTGCCATTTCGTTTTCCTTTTTTGTGTGTTTCTGCATTTTCTAAATACCGTGTTGCTTCGATAGGTGAAATCCGTGAAACAATTTTCATTGGTTTGCGCAGTGCCAAAGCAACGGTAAGAAATGATACGAAAATACATAGAAGTATAACAGGCAGGGAAAACAGTGGCACCTGCTGATTTTGGACTCCCATAGAGCCAGTTTGGGTTGATACAAGGTTTCCCTGTTCTACCAGCCAGTTAAAACCGCATTTTGCAATCAGAAAACCAAGAAGCAACCCAACCGGTATGGAAGAAATTGTCAAAAACATACCCTCTCTGAAGATCAGTTGTTTCATCTGCTTTTTTGTCGCTCCCAGAGCCTTGATTTTTCCATACTCCTGTATCTTGTTGACAATACCGACCTGAAAAATATTATAAATGACCACAACAGAGAAAAGTACAATTGCAAGAATCAGAATTCCACATACCGCAATCGTTTCATAACTCGGCTGCAAGATCCATTGCAAATAGAGATCATTGACTATAACGTTTTTTTCTTCGATTCCACAAGATGCTGCAATCTGCTTTATAACCGGTTCAATATTATTCATAGATACATTTGCAGAATCATTTAAAGTAAAATAAATATTATACTGTCTGTCATTCTCTGCGACATGCTCATCATAAAACTCCTGTGACCCGAAAGCAACATAAGATGCCTCGATGGTATACTCATCCCGGTCATATAGGATTCCGCTGACAACAAACTCTTCCGGCTTATATTCTGACCGCATCCCTGCACGGTAATCCAGTGTAACCGTATCTCCGACCTTTACATCATCATACCCCATTGCACGAAAAAAAGCTCTTCCGGCGGCAATTTCCTGCATTTTTTCCGGATACTTTCCTTCCTTTAACTCATATTCCTTATTATAGGGAAGCATGCTTCTTGCAGTCTCATCCATGCAGACAAAACCACCGTTTTCGTTGCCTTTTATGATACCTTCTGTACACATAATTCCTATTGCATCTATTTCTGCACGGCGGCTTACTTCCTTTAACTGCGAGGCATCTGCTGCGACAAACAGACCATAATTGCTTCCATATGAGCCTGCCGCCTGACTTTTCTGCAAACGTATCATTCCATTTCCCACAGTACTGATAATCACAAGCAGCATCGTGGTCAGACATATGGACATCATAATCAGTATACTTCTTGTCTTGTTCTTTTTGTCATTGCTATATGCAATCCTGCTTATTGTCTTCATCTGAAATCCACCACCTGTCCGTCCTCAATCACCAGAATACGGTCAGCGACCTGTGCAATTTCGTCATCATGGGTAATCATTACAATTGTCTGTCCATATTTTTTTGCTGTCATCTTAAGCAGGGCGATTACCTCATCACTGGTCTTGGAATCAAGATTTCCTGTCGGCTCATCTGCAAATATAATTTCCGGACGATTCACCAGTGCTCTTGCAATTGCTACTCTCTGCTGCTGTCCTCCGGATAACTGATTTGGCAGATTATAAATCCGGTTTTCAATCCCCAGAGTTGCAATGATATCATTTACATACGCTTCATCCACTTTTCTTCCATCCAGCCCCAGTGGCAGTACAATATTTTCCCAGACATTAACAGATGAAACCAGATTAAATGCCTGAAAAACAAATCCGATTTTTCTTCTGCGGAAAACAGCAAGGGCATCTTCCTTCATCCTGTATAAATCTTTCCCTGCTAAAGTAACACTGCCTTTTGTCGGGGTGTCTAGCCCTCCAAGCATATGAAGTAATGTACTTTTACCGGAACCTGACTTTCCAACAATTGCGACAAATTCTCCCTGCTCAATCTGAATGTCCACCTGATTGACCGCTTTGACCTGATTCTCACCTGTGCCATAAAACTTACAAAGCTGCTTGGTTTCTAATATCACACTCATGTGTTGCCTCCTTTTTCATTCTGTAAAGTGTACCTTTTCAACCTACATCCAAATTGTATCAGGATAATCTTTCATTTCACTTTCAAAAAACGAGCAGAAGTCTTACAGAATTGTAAGATTTCTGCCCACTTAAAATTTAACCAACATATGGTAATTGAATCACAAACATACTTCCTTTTTTCTTTTTGCCGGAGATTACCGTGATCGTACCTTCGTGTTTTTCGATAATTTCTCTTGATAGAAAAAGTCCGATTCCTGTACCACTCTTTTCCATGACCTCCCTAGAACTTCCTCTGTAAAATCGTTGAAAAATTTTGTGATACTCATTCTGCGGAATACCAATTCCCTGATCCTCAATTTCCATTCTTACAAGATCGTTTCTTTTTTGTAACCGGATAAATATTTTTGAACCATCCGGACTGTACTTGATTGCATTATCCAGAACGTTGATCACAGCTTCACCAAGCCATCTTTTATCCTGCATAACCATGCATGTTTCCAGCTCTTTTGCATAGTCAAAAACGAATTCAATTTCTTTCTCATCCGCTTTTGGATAAGTACAGTTCACAGCAGATATGACAGTATCCATAAGCGGAAGTTTTTTCTTATTAATCTGAATCAGTCCAGTTTCCATCTTGGATATTTCAAGAAGCGACTGCAATAATGTCTCCAGTCCATCCAGAGCACTCCGACAACGGATACGAAACTCCTCCTGTTCTGTGGCACTTAAGTCATTCTGCATCAGCACACTAAAACATGTATCCAAAGCTGCAACCGGTGTCTTTAACTGGTGAGAAATATCAGAAACCATTTCTTTCGTGTTCTCTTTTTCTGCCCGTGCTTCTTCCTTTATCAACTGAATATGATGTCCGATTGCTTCAAGCTGGTCATTCAATTTTTCCAGTTCTGCTGGATTTTCCGTTTTCAGTAAATCATCAAATTTATTTTCACGGAATCTGATCAGAATTTCTTCCAACTGGTCTAAAATTTTCTGATGACACGCATCTTCTTTTTTCTTCCAATGAAGTAAAAAAGTCAAAAGAAGCACGCATATCACAGTGCTTACAGCACCGGTCACCATAACCTGATGCCGGAATTGCATATAAAATACATTCCCTTTATTTTGCCAGTATCCATATTGCTCCAATAATCGCCTTCCCTGTTCGTTGGTTTCAATATCCTTATCCTTAAGCAATTCCGAAACAGCATCCAGCCCGGAAAATTCTTCCTTTGCAGCAATCTCTGTCATAAGATTCATTTTATATTTATAATCTTCATAAAACACATACGTGGTAAAGCAATTTAATATTGCAAACAATACTATGACAGGCAATACCAAGGAGAGCACTGCTGTGATCTTCTTGCGATATCTCTTTGTCACTGCCTTACCTCCTGATTCCATATATACCCAAGACCTCTGATATTCTTTATATAGACCGGTGCAGCCGGATTGTCTTCGATTTTCTCACGGAGTCTTCTGATATTGACAGCGATTGTATTTTCATCCACAAAATCCCCTTCCAGATCAAACACATTTTCCAATATTTGTGTTTTTGAAAGAATCTGTTTCGGATTCTGCAGAAAAAAGTCAGCATTTTCAACTCCGTTTTTGTCAGACTGATTTCACGACTCTTTATCAGGACTTTCATTTCTCCTGCGATAAATACGATATCTCCCGAAATCATCTTTCCGGCTTCCGTTTTCTCCTGTCTGCGGCGGAAATGTGCTTCTATTTTCAAAAGAAGTACCGAAAGACTAAACGGCTTTGTAATATAATCATCTGCCCCTGCTTCATATCCCATAACCTGATCCATCTCCTGATCTAGTGCTGTAAGACAAATAATGTATGTATTATAATTGCATCTCATCCACCTTACAAATTCCAGTCCATTCCCATCCGGAAGATTCACATCACAAATGGTAACATCCACATTATGATCACTTGCAATTCTTTTCGCTTTTTTCACTGATTCTGCTGAAAAAACCTCGTATCCGGATTTTTTCAGTGAGAATGTAATTCCACGATTTAAATTTTCATCATCTTCAACCACGAGTATACCTGGCATAGCATATACACCTCTCTTTATTAACTATTTATAGGCGTTTGCGAAACGCCACAGACCGCATAAATACGGCATTTTTTGTTACCAAATTAAAATAACTCCTCACCGGATATGGTATAATAGAGTTGACTAAAAACTACAAACCATGTACCCAAGAAAGGAGTTATTCTGATACATATGATACCATATAAACAGCTTTCTTTGGCAGATATTTTTCAAGATTGCCAAAATAAATTTAATAATGACAAGCCTGCATTTCTTTCTCTATTAGAAACCCATATCGATATTGATGAGTTTATTCCGATTTCTTTTAGAAATCATTTCTATGCATCAACGGGAAGATCCCGTAAATACCCTTTACGTGCTTTCCTGTGGGCTTTGATTATCCAGCGTATCTTCTCAATCCCTACAGACCAGCTTCTTTTAACTTTTCTGGTTTACTCGAAACCGCTTCGTGATTTCTGCGGTTTTACCAAAGTCCCTGATGCCTCTAAGATTACACGCTTCAAACAGGACTTTTTAGATGATCTGCAGCTTGTTTTTGATAAACTTGTTGATATCACCGAACCAATCTGTCAGGCTGTTGATTCCGCAAAAGCCGATATGACCATCTTTGATTCTTCAGGCATTGAAGCTTTTGTTACTGAGAATAATCCCAAGTATGCTAACCGCATTATCAGACAGCTTAAGGCTTATGCAAAAGCTAACAGCTTCGACAAGAATTATGATCCTTATAAAGCCGCTTATGGTTCTATGCCTTCGCACGCGTCTGCTAATCCTGAAATTAAACAGTTATACATCAATGGGCATTTCTGTTATGTCTTCAAATTTGGCATCATTACCAACGGTCTTGGAATCATCAGGCATATCGCTTTTTATAACAAAAACTTTATAGCTTCCCATCCTGACATTACCGTTGAAAAGAAATCTGATTCACCTGATGAAGACAAGTCTGTCCATGATTCCAGGCTTTTAATTCCAACCCTGAAAGATTTCTTTTTAAAGCATCCATTGATTAATCCCAAAACTTTTCTTGGCGATGCTGCTTTTGATACTGCGGCACTCTATCCCAAACTTCTTACCGGTAATACGTTCGGAGACCATAAACACTTTGATAAAGCTTATATCCCACTGAATTCCAGGGCTGGTCTTGAAAAACAGGACTACACGATTAATGAAAATGGGATTCCCTGCTGTCCTCATGATGATTCACTTCCCATGAAATATGAAGGAATATCAAAACTCAGAAGCGGTGTTACCAGATATAAGTTTGTCTGTCCTAAAATCAAGTGGATCAAAAATGCATCTACTGGCAGATCCCAGCGTCACTGTACATGTGATGATCCATGTACAGCTTCTTCTTGTGGCAGAATGGTGTATATTTATCCTGAAAAGGATCTCCGTGCCTATCCTGGCGCTATCCGTGGTACAGAAGAATGGAATAACACTTACAAAATCAGAACCACCGTAGAAAGAGATATTAACCACATCAAGGATAATCTTTGTCTGGCCGGAAGAAGAATTCAGAATGAGAAAACACTTCACGCCGATCTGATCCTTGCAGGAATCACCCAACTGATAACAGTTGTACTTTCGGATAAAATCAATCATCACGAATTTATTCGCAGCTTAAAACCTCTTATTGCTTAGGACTTACCAACTCAATAAAGTTAGAAATATATTTCGGCAAACTAAAAGTTATCTATACTGCGATAGGTTTTAGTCCGTTTTTTCTTATGTTTTCTAATTCTTCTGCCATTAAACACTGCGACTCATAAAGACGCAGATATTCTTTGGATACGTCTGAGTCAAAGATCAAAACATCATCCGAATTTATCGTGACATCGACACCACTGCGATACAGTTTTCCAATTGGATGCACGGACATATCCGCAACCCTTCCAAGCAAAATATTACTTGTCGGTGTGATATTTAATCTGATTTTATTATCTGCCAGAAAGCGGATCACGGATTCATCATCGGCTGCCGCGATACCATGCTGCACCTCATCAAGTTCTAATTCTTCTACTGCTGTTCTTACGTCTTTCGCAGTCCCCCATTCTCCAACGTGTGCTTTTAACCTTAATCCTTCTTTTCTTGCCCGTCGATAAATTTCTTTAAAATTTTCAATAGGTTGTGCTAATTCATCACCATACAAATCAATAGAATAAAAATTTTTATTTCCCCAAAAATAGGATAAACAATCTTCTAAATAACTGATAGGACAATGTCTTGATAATCCAATTTGGAGTCTTAATTCTATATCAGGAGCAATTTCTTTTTGAGCACTTGTAAAAGCATTAACCAACTCATCAATATCATTATTAAAAAATTCCTTTAAGCCCCAAACGTCCTCACCAATTTCAAGCACAGTTACGCCATCTTCTCTGGCTTGTTGAAAGGCTGCTCTGATTAAAAGTTTTCTCATCTCTGTGCTGTTAAAATCTTGGCCAATATATTTTTGACTCCATTGATTCATCTCATCCATTGATGACAAAGGATGCGTCAATGGCTCAATTTTTTTACCGGTTACCTGATATAGAAACCTTCTATTTCCACCAAGTACAAAATGATTGTGCAAGTCTGCCTTAGGACACTTTCTTAATTCTTCCAGATTTCTTTGCTTCAATGCATATGTAAAACGATTCATAACTCAATTCTCTCCTAGCTGTTTGATTTTCTCCACAAATTTCGATTTTTCAATTCTGTCAACAAAAATTGTTCTATACAAATTCTGCACCTGCTTCATGTAACTTTTTAAAGTACTTATTCTTGTTTTTCTTATACATCTGTCTCTTATACACATCTCCGAGCCCACGAGACCGATCAGTATCTC
>ENA-UAIC01000676-UAIC01000676.1-human-gut-metagenome-genome-assembly--contig:-NODE-676-length-11537-cov-5.715555_pt1 | contig 11537 bp, 4 predicted proteins | sample MGYA00244413_ERZ654377 | MGnify/ENA primary metagenome ERZ654377 (study PRJEB26926, sample SAMN06165148) | human gut metagenome | biome: ENVO:00009003; feature: ENVO:2100002; material: ENVO:00002003...
CGAGATACTGATCGGTCTCGTGGGCTCGGAGATGTGTATAAGAGACAGATATGGAGGAAGTTATGGACGATAACAATTATATGAACAATGACAACCAGTCGTCAGGCACACCGGACAATACAGATGTCTTCGGTCAGTCTTCAGAAACAGCAAATGGCTCAGACACATACAGCCAGCCGCAGGACACATACAATCAGCCGACAGACACATATAATCAGTCTGTATCCCAGCAGGAAAGTGGGAATGCATATGCATATGGACAGTCATCAGACCAGACAGGCAGCACAGACGGATATGTCAATAATCCGGGCAGTGCATATGGTTATGCAAATCAGGGTACATACAATCAGAATCCAAATGCCCAGGGTGCATACAATCAGAATCCAAATGCCCAGGGCGCATACAATCAGAATCCAAATGCCCAGGGTACATACAACCAGAACACATATGCTCAGGGCTCATTTAATCAGTCAGCTTACGGACAGACGCAGTATGGCCAGCAGCCAAACGGACAGGGTGGCTACAATCAGACCGCATACGGACAGACAGCATACAATCAGCCACAGTATGGAGCTAATCCATACAACCAGCCGCCAAAGAACAGCAATGGCTTTGGTATAGCTTCTCTGGTACTTGGAATCGCATCTATTGTACTGTTTTGTACATGCATCAATTATGTGACAGCTCTGCTTGCTATCATTTTTGGTATTATACATATCATAAAGGGCAACAACAAGGTGTTTGGTATAGTTGGTATAGCAACAGCAGCTATCTCAGTTATAGTCAGCATCATATTCTGGGTTATAGCAGGCTCAAACGTAAGCACAGATTTTGAAAAGGAGTTCATGAAGGGCTTTGATGAGGGCTATGAGTATTATAATGATGACGATTCCTATGAGGATTACGATTATGATTATGATTCTTTTGATTATGACGATTATGATTATCAGAATTTTGAGTATGATGGCATTTATTAGAGTTAATTATTATCAAATTATTACAGAATCAATTACATCTTGACAACAGTGGCTTTTCAGTTATATACTTAAACACAGTTAGTAAAAGGCAGTGACGAAGACAGTAGAGATGGCGGGAAAGTCAAAGAGAGCTGGGACAGGTGAGAGCCGGTATGAGTAGAGCCATTTTGAAAATCACTTCTGAGCCGCAGGCTAAAATCGCCATACAGCGTTGCGAGAGTAGGTTCTGACGTATTCCCTACGTTACAGGGGCGGGTATGCAAGGGTATTTCCCTTAAGTACATTGTAATAGGTGGTATAGACGTATCAGGCACGCGTTCCTAATTACAGGAATGTGTGCCTTTTTTGTGAATATTCAATAAACCGAAAATTCTAGTGGAGTAAGCCACAAGGAAGCCTCGTAAGAGTCGAATTTGAGGTGCATGTTGGGATGTTCACGAACAATATAGAATAAGGAGAGATAGTCATGTACAACAAAGTTGACACCAATATGAACTTCGTTGAACGCGAGAAGAAGACAGAGCAGTTCTGGAGAGAGAACAATATCTTCAGAAAATCTATGGAAAACAGAAAAGAAGGAGAGACATACACATTCTATGATGGACCTCCTACAGCAAACGGAAAGCCTCACATCGGACATGTTGAGACACGTACCATAAAGGATATGATTCCAAGATTCCAGACCATGAAGGGCAAATATGTGCCACGTAAAGCAGGCTGGGATACACACGGACTTCCTGTTGAGATCGAGGTGGAGAAGCTTCTCGGCCTTGACGGCAAGGATCAGATTGAGAACTACGGACTTGAGCCATTCATCAAGAAATGTAAAGAGTCTGTATGGAAATACAAGGGTATGTGGGAGGATTTCTCCAACACAGTAGGTTTCTGGGCTGATATGGACAATCCATACGTCACATATGACGACAATTTCATTGAGTCAGAGTGGTGGGCTCTCAAGGAAATCTGGAATAAGGGACTTCTTTACAAGGGCTTCAAGATTGTTCCTTACTGTCCTCGTTGTGGAACACCGCTTTCTGCACAGGAGGTGGCACAGGGCTACAAGACAGTTAAAGAAAAATCAGCAGTAGTACGTTTTAAGGTAGTAGGAGAGGATGCATATTTCCTCGCATGGACCACAACTCCATGGACACTTCCAAGCAACGTGGCACTCTGTGTGAACCCTAATGACACATATGTAAAGGTAAAGGCTGTTGATGGCTACACATATTATATGGCAGAGGCACTTGCAGACAAGGTGCTCTCACAGCTTCTTTCAAAAGAGGACGCAGAAGCAGGCAAGAAGGCATATGAGGTGCTTGAGACATACAAAGGAAAGGATCTTGAGTACAAGGAGTATGAGCCGCTTTATGACTGTGCTAAGCAGGTTGCCGATAAGCAGGGCAAGAAGGGCTTTTTCGTGACATGTGACACATATGTTACTATGTCAGACGGTACAGGAATCGTTCATATCGCTCCTGCATTTGGTGAGGATGATGCCAATGTCGGAAGAAATTATGACCTTCCATTTGTACAGTTTGTAAACGACAAGGGAGAGCTTACAGCCGAGACTCCGTTTGCCGGTATGTGGGTAAAGGATGCAGATCCTGAGGTATTAAAGGACTTAAGCGGCAGAAAGCAGCTCTTCGATGCTCCGAAATTTGAGCATGAGTATCCACACTGCTGGAGATGTGACAAGCCTCTTATCTACTATGCAAGAGAGTCATGGTACATCAAGGAGACAGCAGTAAAGGATGACCTTATCAGAAACAACAATACAGTAAACTGGATTCCTGAGTCTATCGGTTCAGGACGTTTCGGAAACTGGCTTGAGAATATACAGGATTGGGCTATCTCACGTAACCGTTACTGGGGCACACCACTCAATATCTGGGAGTGTGAATGCGGACACAGAGAGTGTATCGGAAGCCGTGCAGAGCTCGCCGAAAAAGCAGGAGATCCAAAGGCAGCAGAGGTAGAGCTTCACAGACCATACATCGACGCTGTGACAATCAAGTGTCCTGAATGTGGCAAGGATATGCACCGTGTACCAGAGGTACTTGACTGCTGGTTTGATTCAGGAGCCATGCCATTTGCACAGCACCACTATCCATTCGAGAACAAGGAAGTATTTGAGAAGCAGTTCCCGGCCAAGTTTATCTCAGAGGCAGTTGACCAGACACGTGGATGGTTCCATTCACTCATGGCTGAGTCTACACTCCTTTTCAACAAGGCCCCTTATGAGAATGTCATCGTGCTTGGACACGTACAGGATGAGAACGGACAGAAGATGTCCAAGTCAAAGGGCAATGCGGTAGATCCGTTTGATGCACTTGAGACATACGGTGCAGATGCCATCAGATGGTATTTCTACACAGCATCAGCTCCATGGATTCCAAAGAAGTTTTCAGGAAAGCTCGTGCTTGAGGGACAGCGTAAGTTTATGGGAACACTCTGGAACACATACGCATTCTTCGTTCTTTATGCAAATATCGACAATTTTGATGCTACAAAATACAGCCTTGAGTATGATAAGCTTGCAGTAATGGACAAGTGGATTCTTTCAAAGCTCAACTCAGCAGTGGCAGGAGTGGATGAGTGCCTGTCAAATTACAAGATTCCGGAGGCGGCAAAGTACCTTCAGGAGTTCGTAGACGACTTGAGTAACTGGTATGTACGCCGCAGCCGTGAGCGTTTCTGGGCAAAGGGCATGGAGCAGGACAAGATAAACGCATACATGACACTTTATACAGCACTTGTCACCATATCAAAGGCGGCAGCACCTATGATTCCTTTCATGACAGAGGATATCTACAGAAATCTTGTCTGCTCTATCGACAAGAGCGCACCGGAGTCAATTCATCTGTGCGACTATCCTGTAGTTGATGAGAAGCTGATTGACAAAAAGCTCGAAGCTGATATGGATGAGGTACTAAAGGTTGTAGTACTCGGACGTGCATGTCGTAACGAGGCAAATATCAAAAACCGTCAGCCAATCGGAAAAATGTTTGTAAAGGCTCCGGAAAAACTGGATGAATTTTATGTGGATATCATCGCAGACGAGCTCAACGTAAAAGAGGTTGAGTTCACTGATGATGTATCACACTACACCACCTACAAATTCAAGCCACAGCTTAGAACAGTGGGTCCTAAGTATGGTAAATACCTTGGCCAGATTAAGGCAGTTTTAGCTGAGCTTGATGGTCATAAGGCCATGGAGGAGCTTAACAGCACCGGCTCTCTCAAGCTTGACAGCATTAGCGATGAAGTTGTATTATCTAAAGAGGATTTACTTATCGAGATGACTCAGATGGAGGGCTATGTGACACAGTCTGACAACAATATAACCGTTGTTCTTGACACCAACCTCACTCCTGAGCTTATCGAGGAAGGTTTCGTAAGAGAAATCATCAGTAAGATCCAGACAATGCGTAAGGACGCAGGCTTTGAGGTTATGGACCACATCGCTGTGACATACGAGGCAGATGAGAAGCTTTCAAATGTATTTGAAAAGTTTGGTGATGAAATCAAGACCGAGGTTCTTGCCGTATCAATTAAATCAGGCGAACTTAAGGGCTATGAAAAGGATTGGAAGATTAATGGTGAGGCTGTTAAGCTTGCAGTTGAAAAACAATAATCTCTGCACGAGAGGGAGCATTAATTTGCTCCCTTTTAGTGCCATAAGGAGGAATATGATGAGAGATAATACGTTTAGCAAAAAGGTGTTTATTAAGACTGTATCAGACAATTTAAAAAATAAATATCGTAAGACTATAGATGATGCCACACAGCAGGAACTTTATCAGGCTGTATCAGAGGCCGTAAAGGATGTCATCATGGATGAGTGGATTGCCACACAGAGAGTGATGGACAAGGACGATCCAAAGGTTGTTTACTATATGTCCATGGAGTTTTTGATGGGAAGAGCTCTCGGCAACAACCTTATAAACCTCTCAGCATACAAGGAGGTCAAGGAGGCTCTCAATGAGATTGGTGTGGATATCAATGCTATTGAGGACCAGGAGCCTGATCCGGCACTTGGAAACGGTGGACTCGGAAGACTGGCAGCGTGCTTCATGGATTCACTTGCCACACTCGGATATCCTGCATACGGCTGTGGAATCAGATACAGATATGGTATGTTCAAGCAGCAGATTTCAGACGGCTTCCAGATTGAGGTGCCTGACAACTGGCTCAAGGACGGATATCCATTCGAGCTTCGTCGTCCGGAGTACTGCTATGAGGTCAAGTTTGGAGGATATGTGCAGGAGAGCACAGATGAAAACGGAGAGCTTCATTTCGAGCAGAAGGACTATCAGTCGGTGCTTGCAGTGCCTTATGATATGCCTATAGTCGGTTATGACAACAATGTGGTCAATTCTCTCATGATATGGGATGCAGAGCCAAAAAACGGCTTCTCGCTCGAGTCCTTTGACCAGGGTGACTACGACAAGGCAGTGGAGCAGGAAAATCTTGCAAGAAACCTTGTTGAGGTGCTCTATCCAAACGATAACCATGTAAAGGGCAAGGAGCTTCGCTTAAAGCAGCAGTATTTCTTTGTATCAGCAAGCATCCAGCGTGCACTTGCAAGGTTTAAAAAGCATCACAGCGATTTAAAAGATCTTCCGAATAAGGTCGTTTTCCAGATGAACGATACTCACCCTACAGTTGCAGTCGCAGAGCTTATGAGAATCCTTGTGGACGAGGAACATCTGTCATGGGATGATGCATGGGATATCACTACAAGATGTGTAGCCTACACTAACCATACAATCATGGCTGAGGCGCTTGAGAAGTGGCCAATTGAGATATTCCAGAGACTGCTTCCTCGTGTATACCAGATTGTTGACGAGATAAACAGAAGATTTGTGATGCAGATTAATGAGAGATATCCTGGCAATGAGGACAAGGTAAGAAAGATGGCTATCCTCTATGACGGACAGGTCAAGATGGCAAATATGGCTATCGTTGCAGGCTATTCTGTAAACGGTGTTGCAAAGCTTCACACAGAGATACTTAAGAATCAGGAGCTTCATGATTTCTATGAGATGTTCCCTGAGAAGTTCAATAACAAGACAAACGGAATCACACAGCGTAGATTCTTAGCACATGCAAATCCACTCCTTGCAGACTGGGCAACAAAAAAGGTAGGAGCCGGCTGGATTACAGATCTTACAATGCTTTCAAAGCTCAAGGCTTATGCGGACAGCCCTGTTGCACAGCAGGAGTTTGCTGAGATTAAGAGAGCAAACAAGGTGCGTTTAGCAAAGTATATCAAGGAGCACAATGGTATTGATGTAAATCCGGATTCTATCTTTGATGTGCAGGTTAAGAGACTTCACGAGTACAAGAGACAGCTCATGAACATCCTTCATGTGATGTATCTGTACAACAAGATTAAGGAAAATCCGTCTATGGATTTCTATCCTAGAACATTCATTTTTGGAGCAAAGGCAGCAGCAGGCTACAGAAATGCAAAGAAAACAATAAAGCTCATCAACAGTGTGGCTGATGTGATAAATAACGATGCTTCTATTGGCGGCAAGCTCAAGGTAGTATTTATCGAGGATTACAAGGTATCCAATGCCGAGATTATTTTTGCGGCAGCAGATGTCAGCGAGCAGATTTCCACAGCAAGCAAGGAGGCATCCGGAACAGGAAACATGAAGTTTATGCTCAATGGAGCGCTCACTATCGGAACTATGGATGGTGCCAATGTCGAGATGTTCGATGAGGTAGGGGCTGACAACATGTTTATCTTTGGAATGAGCTCTGATGAGGTCATCTCACACGAGAACAGACATGACTACAATCCTGTTGATGTATATAATAACGATGCCGAGCTAAGAAAGGTAGTAAACCAGCTCGTAGACGGCACATACTCACCAAATGACCATGAGCTTTTCAGGGAGCTTTACAACTCACTGCTCAATCCACAGCAGGGACAGGTGGCTGACCGCTACTTTATCCTCGCAGACTTCCGCTCATATGCAAATGCACAGCAGAAGATTAATGATTATTACAAGAACAAGAGCGCATGGAGAAAGAGTGCACTGCTCAATATCGCACATGTAGGAAAGTTCTCTTCAGACAGAACAATCCAGGAATATGTGGACGATATCTGGCATCTTGACAGAATTACCGTAAATATGGCAGGAGTATAGGATTTTGGAAAAAGTTATCGCAAAGTCTGGTATCAGTGGAAGCACGCTTAAGCTTATAGCCATTTTTACCATGCTTATAGACCATATTGCGGCAACGGTTATTCTTCAGATGATAAATAACGGGATAGGTGGACAAACGCTTATTGATATCTACTGGGTCATGCGTTCTATAGGGCGCATGGCCTTTCCTGTTTTCTGCTTCCTGCTTGTGGAGGGCTTCAAATATACACACAGCAGGGAAAAATATGCTGCGAGGATGTTTATATTCGCGCTTATCTCTGAGATACCGTTTGACCTTGCAATAAACAATACAGTGCTCGAATTTAAGAGCAACAATGTGTTTTTTACACTGCTTTTAGGCTTGCTTGCCATCACAGTGCTTGATTGGCTTAAGTCGGTCGATAAAATAGAAAAGGCATCCTCTGCAGTCAAGTGGTTTCTTGTCACACTGATCAGGTGTATAGTAATGGTATCAGTGGTGCTTGTTATGATGATTATTGCAGAGTTTGTGCTTTGCTGTGATTATGGTGCGGCGGGTGTAGGGTGCATTGTCATGATGTACCTGCTTTCTTCAAACCGAGATGTTGCATTTGCCGTGGCAGTCATACTGCTTGGACTTTTCTCAGGTACCATAGAGTTTTTTGCACTTTTTATGCTTATACCGCTTCGCTATTACAATGGAAAAAGAGGCATTTCACTAAAATATGTCTTTTACGCCTTTTACCCGGTGCATCTTTTTGTACTGTATCTGATATGCAGGCTTGCTATGGCTGCTGCTGTTCACACCTGACAGAGTTACAGACGTACGCCGCGCCGAAAGTGCGCATCTGGCGAATTTACACAAAACTTGAGCCGAAATTCGACACCTGACAAATTAACGCAATTCTTACGAATTGTTCTGCCAAAGTACCCGCCGGGTGACATAACCCATGAAGGGCGGGCGGCGATACAAAAATAAAGAAAGAGGAATCCAAATGTCATTTTGTCATCTTCACACCCATACCGAGTACAGTCTGCTCGATGGGTCAAACAAGATAAAAGAATATGTAAAGCGCGTCAAGGAGCTTGGCATGAACTCTGCCGCAATCACAGACCATGGCAATATGTACGGTGTGGTGGAGTTTTACAAGACGGCAAAGGCAAATGATATCAATCCGGTCATAGGCTGCGAGGTATATGTGGCACCAAATTCGCGCTTTGACAGGGAGACAAGCCACGGTGATGACAGGTATTATCATCTGATTCTGCTTGCTGAAAATAATACAGGCTATGCCAATCTCATGAAGATAGTGTCAATAGGGTTCACAGAGGGCTATTATTACAGACCGAGAGTGGATTTTGAGACGCTTGAGAGATATCACGATGGGCTTATATGCCTGTCTGCCTGTCTGGCAGGAGAAATCCCAAGATACATCGTAAGAGGCTTTTATGACGAGGCGAAGGAGATTGCAAGGAAGTATCAGGACTGCTTTGGAAAAGACAACTTCTTCCTTGAGCTGCAGGACCATGGCATTGATGACCAGAAGCTTGTGAATCAGCAGCTTCTTAGGATGAGCAAGGAGCTTGAAATAGGGTTAGTGTGTACTAATGATGTGCACTACACCTACGAGTCCGATGCGGAGGCACATGATGTGCTTTTGTGCATCCAGACCGGGAAAAAGGTGTCTGACGAGGACAGGATGCGCTATGATGGCGGACAGTTTTTCGTAAAGAGCGAAGAGCAGATGAGAGCGCTTTTCCCATATGCCACAGAGGCTATTGAGAATACGCAGAAAATTGCCGACAGATGCAATGTGACGCTTGAGTTTGGCAATTACAAGATTCCAAAGTATGAGGTGCCAGAGGGCTATGATAGTGCCGAAGCATTCCTTACAGAGCTTTGCGAGAAGGGCTTTAGGGAGAAATACATAGGCTGTGGTGAGTACAGTGCTGATGAGCTTAAAAAGATACATGCAGATATGGACTATGAGCTTGGTATCATAAAGACCATGGGCTTTATAGAGTATATCCTTATCGTGTGGGATTATATCAACTGGTGCCGCACGCACGACTGCTGGGTAGGCCCGGGACGAGGCTCAGCGGCGGGAAGCAGGGTGTGCTATTGTACCGGAATCACAGATATTGATCCGGTTAAATACAATCTGCTTTTTGAAAGATTTCTTAACCCAGAGCGAGTTTCCATGCCTGATATCGATGTGGATTTCGAGTATGCGGAGAGATATCGCGCCATAGAGTATGTTCAGCAGAAGTACGGACACGATTCTGTAACACAGATAGTCACCTTTGGTACGATGGCAGCAAGAGGAGTCATAAAATCAGTCGGAAAGGCGCTGGATTTCCCATATGCAGAGACTGACAGGCTTGCAAAGATGGTGCCTCAGGAGCTTAATATCACGATTGACAAGGCTCTTCAGATGAACCCGGAGTTTAAGGGCATTTACGACAGTGATGCGAGAGTGCATGAAATGATAGATATGGCAAAAAGGCTTGAGGGACTGCCAAACCACACGTCCGTGCATGCAGCAGGTGTGGTAATCTATCCGGGTGTGGCGAGCGATTATGTGCCTCTTGGAAGGGCAAATGACGGAAGCCCTACCGCAGAGTACAACATGGTACAGCTCGAGGAGCTTGGCCTTTTAAAGATGGATTTTCTGGGGCTTCGTACACTCACGGTGCTAAAGGATTCTGTGAAGAATATCAAGGCATCAAGGGGCATTGATGTGGATATCGACCATATTGATTTCAACGATAAGGGCACACTTGACTTTATCGGAACAGGAAAGACGGAAGGGGTATTCCAGCTGGAGTCTGCCGGTATGCAAAGCTTCATGAAGGAACTCAGTCCACAGAGCTTTGAGGACATCGTAGCCGGTATTTCGCTCTACCGTCCGGGTCCTATGGATTTCATTCCCAACTATATAAAGGGCAAGAACAATCCAAAGGAGATAAGCTATGTGACACCTGAGCTTGAGAGTATTTTAGAGCCGACCTACGGCTGTATAGTATACCAGGAACAGGTTATGCAGATAGTGCAGAAGCTCGCAGGCTATACAATGGGTCAGGCGGACAACATCCGCCGTGCCATGAGTAAGAAGAAGCAGTATGTCATTGACGCAGAGCGCCAGAGCTTTGTGTACGGAGACGAGGAGCGCGGTATAAAGGGCTGTGTGGCAAACGGCATAGATGAAAAGGCTGCCAACAGCATATACGATTCGATGGTTGATTTTGCTAAGTATGCGTTCAACAAATCACATGCAGCCGCGTATGCGAAAATCAGTGTTCAGACTGCATGGCTCAAAAACTACTATCCGGTCGAATTTATGGCAGCGCTCATGACTTCTGTTATAGACAATTCAGCCAAGGCGGCGCAGTATCTTTACAGCTGTCGTGATATGGGTATTAAGGTGCTTCCGCCGGATATCAACTGTGGACAGGGCGAGTTTACCGCAGAGGGTGACCATGTCAGATATGGCATGTACGCCATCAAATCTCTAGGCAGGCCGGTAATAGACCAGATAATCGAGGAGCGGGAAAGTGGCGGCAGATACCGCACACTCTCAGATTTTATCGAGAGAACCTGCCAGAAGGAGCTTATCAACAAGCGTGCGATTGAGAATCTGATAAAGGCGGGAGCCTGCGATTCGCTTGACGGCACGAGAAAGCAGATGGCAATGGTGTATGCATCGATTGTGGACAGGGTGCAGCATGACAAAAAGTCAACAATGGCAGGGCAGATGAGCCTGTTTGACCTGGTCTCAGATGAGGATAGGCAGTCATTTGAGCTTAAGTATCCAAATGTTGGTGAATATGACGCTGAGGAAGCCCTGGCCTATGAAAAAGAGGTGCTTGGCATCTATTTAAGCGGACACCCTCTGGAAAAATATGCAGTTACCCTAAAGAAAAACATCACAGCAAATGCGATAGATTTTGTGCTTGAAGAGGAGAGCGGTGCCGTAAAGATAAAGGACAATGCGCACGTGGTAATCGGAGGCATGATAGCTGCAAAGACGATTAAGTTTACCAAGTACAATCAGGCCATGGCTTTTATCACGATAGAGGACCTGACAGGAACTGTTGAGGTAATTATTTTTCCGAGAGATTACGAGCGCTACCAGAGATATTTACAGGACGATGCTAAAATATTTGTTATCGGACATGCGACAGTTGAGGATGAGCAGAACGGCAAGATAATCTGCGAGAAAATCATACCGTTTGATGAGCTTCCGAAGCAGCTATGGCTCAGGTTTGATACGATGGAGGACTATAAGAAAAATGAGAGCAGGCTTCTTGAGACAATCCGTGAATCTGACGGAGGAGATGAAGTCATAATTTACATCGCAGATACAAAGCAGATGAAAAAACTTGGCAGAAATTATTCCGTAAATGCAAATAATGAGCT
>ENA-UAIC01000681-UAIC01000681.1-human-gut-metagenome-genome-assembly--contig:-NODE-681-length-11509-cov-4.968745_pt1 | contig 11509 bp, 8 predicted proteins | sample MGYA00244413_ERZ654377 | MGnify/ENA primary metagenome ERZ654377 (study PRJEB26926, sample SAMN06165148) | human gut metagenome | biome: ENVO:00009003; feature: ENVO:2100002; material: ENVO:00002003...
TTTATCATAGAAGACCTTTATAGTGTTGAATTTACAGAGATTATTTCACGGGCTCGAGCTACTTGCCCAGAAGCAGAACTGTCCTCTCTTTATCATCGACAAGATAATACACAATAAAGTTGTCTACCGGAAGCTGATGCATTTTCATCGAATGCCAAGGCTCCCATTCAACTAACGTATAACGAGCTGGCATAAAATCCAATGAACGAACTTCCTTTCGTATGCGCCCCAGCTGAGCTGCGGCTGTCTCCGGAACAAGAAGTTCATTCGCAATATACGAATAGATTTTACGTAAATCACCAAGTGCATCTACAGAATAGCCGACATTATAGCTATCCGTCATATGCCAAACTCCTTTGCAAGTACCGCGTCGACTTCATCTGCAGAATATACCTTTCCTTCTTTGATGGAATCAACACCCTTCTGGAGTTCTGCATCAAGTTCTTCTCTGGTCATTGCACCAACAGCTAATGGCTTAGAAGAAGGAAGTTTCAATTCAAACGGCATACCTTTTTTCAGTACGATCTGGCTATAAAGCATCTGAATTGCACTGGATGGAGAAATGCCAAGCTGAGAAAGAATACTCTCAGCATTGTCCTTGAGATTCGTATCTATTCTTGCATAAACAGCGGATGTATTTGCCATAGTATCGCCTCCCTTTTCTTTATTATGTTCGCTTTTGCTTGCAATTGCAAGCAAAAGCGCAAATTATTTTGTGACGTAACTTTGAATTTTATACGCCTCTTAAGGCAGAAAGGAATATTTATGGGATTTTTATCGGGGCTATTTCATTCCAGAGACAAGCCCACCAACAGCACCAATGGCAGCGCCTATCGTTTTCTCTTTGGTGGAAGCAACTCTGACAAAGCCGTCAATGAACGAAGTGCCATGCAAATGACTGCAGTCTATGCCTGCGTCAGGATTCTTTCGGAGTCCATTGCAGGACTGCCAGTCCATATTTATAAGTATAAGTATCATTCCTGTTCCATTCCGGATAGGAAAGGATAAGATCAGTATCACTATAATCAGTATCGTTATTATCAGTATTGTTACATCAAAGAAATAGGGCTGACCTGTTACAGTCAGCCCTAAGTAAAAATTCTATATTCTGTTAGCAAAAAATCAGTTTTGCATTAACGTCTTGCGCCATAGCTGCACTGCTTGAGTGCACTCTTAGCCACAAGTTCGCTTCCGTCATAGACCAACACGCGGGCTTTGTAGTAATATTTTCTGCCCTTCGTGCCCTTGGTGCTGATAAAGCTGTTCTTGCTGCTTGTCTTGCGCAGCTTGTAGCCTGCGTCCTTCTTCGTCGAGCGATAGAACTGGTACTTGACCGTGTAGCCCAGCGACTTGATGTCGGAGATCATGGTCTTGCTGCTCTTGGCTGCGACCTGTACCTTGACGGATTTCTTGCTCATCTTAGTGGTGGTCACTTTGAACTTCGCGCTCTGCATCAGTTCTTTGACGTGGGCGGCGTTCTGTTCTTTAATTAACCGCTCTGCTTCGTCTTTGTCGACGACTGCGAAGGTCGAGAAGCGGGTCGTCGTGAAACGAATGTAATCTTCTGCGCCGATCTTCTCTACGCTGTGGTTCAGGATCTTACAGAGGCCGTTGTCGTCGATGTAGATCACGAGGATGTCTTTGCCTTTGAGCTTATCCGGCATCGGCAGAGTCACATAAGCCTTGCCGCCTTCAAATTGATGCAGGTGTTTTTCGCCAATCTTCGCGACAAGGTCGAAGAGCGTGCCGTTCTTGCCGACGATCTTCTCCGCCGGTTTCTGCGTTTCCTTGAGCTGGGTGTTTTCGCCCACCACGATGGTTACGGTGTCACCATTGGCTGCGCCTGCAATCGTTTCTAAGGTCTTGTTGTCGAGGACGACTTCGCCGTTGTCGGTCTTGATGACAAGGTCGGCGTTCGTGTCCTTGGCGATCGCGTTGACGGTCGCCTTTGGCAGCTCGACTTCGGTTGCTTTCACGCTGTCCGCCGCGCCTGTGCTGCCTGCGCCGCTGCCGTTATTCGCGTCACTGGACTTCACAGTGATCTCGATCGTATCGGACTTATTGGAAACCGCCTGATCGAGCAGTTTGTCACCGAGGTCTTTGGAAACGCTGGCTGTGGTCTTGGAAACATCCTGACCCTGCTCGTTCTTGGTCGTTTCAGTCGTCGTATTCTTGACGGTCGTCTTGGTTGTTGTAGTTGTGTCGGTTTCCGCACCCGGCTTGGAGGTCGTATTGTCCTTCGTGTCTTCTTTGACTGTGATGACATCCGCATCATCCGGTGTCGGAGCCGGGGCTGCGCCACCGCCGCCACCACCGGATGCTCCGCCGCCGGAAGGCTGGTTGGAAACGGTCACAGTCAAACTTTGTTCTGCCACATCTGCGTACTCTGCGTTTCCCTGCACCTTATACCAAACGGTGTATTTCCCCACGTTTTTCGCTGTGGGGATCTGCTCGCTCCACTCAGAATTGCCAAGCCGGTAGAGCATCGTGCCGCCAGTGGTCTTGCCTGCTGTAACCAGCGCCTGTTCTGAACCGTTGTAGGTCAGGGCGTTTGCCGTAGGTGCCGTAACAGTGGGGACAAGCTTGTCGGTGGCATTGACATTGACGGTCAGCGTGATGTCCTCATAGTTTGTACTCTTGATTACTACGGTCACTGTGCCCACAGAGCCGGTGGTTTTCACGTCATTTTTCTGAATCGGCAGGATCAGCTTGCCATCTTCCACCTTCGCACCGCTGGTGTAATAGGTGCTGGACAAGTTGACCGTTGGTGCGCCGTAGGTCACTGTGCCGTACTCCTTGGGAGCCTCCAGCACAGGCAGAGTGGGGAGCGTCACAGTGTAGGTCTTTTCGTGGCCGTTTACAATGGTCAGCGCGGTTTCCTTAGTAAAGTCAGGTGCAGCGGCCTTGGTGATGTTGCCAGTCGTGGTGACGCTGCTCTGCTTCAGGGCGTAATTCTTCGCGGCCTGCCCCATCAGGGTCACTGTGGCAGTGATGTTCTTGCCGTTGCCCACACTGGCATCGTCAAAGCTGGCGGTCACGGTGTAGTCTGTGCCTCGGTTCAAGGTCACGTTGTCGAAGATCACGCTGGAGATGTCCGCGTTTGTCGTGCCATCATAGGTCTTATCTTTTACCGCAACTGAAAATTGCAGTGGGTACTTAGAAATTTCCGGTACCACGGAATCTGTTAATGTCCTATCGTATGAAGCACTTGAATCTGTCGGTGTAAATTTCACGGTATAAGCCTTTTTATCGTCTACCTTCGGATAAATACCAGATGCTGGACTACTATTTTCCGGTTCCCAGCTCCAGGTTCCGGCTACCGGTTGATTTGCACCATTATACACACCATAACCAGAAGCCAGGGAAACCGGAATCTGAGCAAGTGAAACCCCATAAGTCCCCTTCGCATCCCACTTTTGTGTTCCGTTTCCTACAATTCTCAGTGTATCCTTGGTAGACACATTAAGCGGTTCCGTTCTCTCAGAAGCAAATGCATTCTCTTTCGCCTTTATTCTGCCGGTTACCTGATATCCATGTGCCGGATATAATCCCTGAATTTTCGTACCGTCAATCCATGTAAATGCTCCGTCTGAATCTGCATCACGGTATCCATACTCAATGTCATTTTCCGGATTCGTTCTGTTTATGGTAATCGTCGTACCGGTTATTTTCACCTCATTCTCAGTTATTGCAGCCGGTGCTGCCGTTCTTTTAAGAATCGTGATACTTTCGGGTTTTCCGGCAAATTTCTTATCCTTGTTGCTTGCAGCATACCGATAATAAACCGTACTCTCATGATCGGAAGAAATGATGTCTGTAATCGAAATTCCTGATTCACTGCCCATTTTTGCAGATGTCCAGTTTGGAGAGGTATTGGTTCCGTTTACAATCACATACTGTAAAGATGAGGAAATTGTGATTTTTTCCTTCCCATAATCAATATTCGGCTTGTTCGATTCTTCCGGAATCGCCTGTGTTTGCAAATCCGCCGCCAAAACCGCTTCACTGGCTGACATGGACGAGGATGCTTTCTTGCGAATATAGACTGGTACAGACCCACCATTTTCACGAATGTTATTCAGCAGCCCTGTCAGACGAACCTTACCACCCTGTCTTATCGTTGTCCATGACTGTGCATCCTTAGAAGCAGCATACTCCAGATCGCAGGAAGCTTTATTCTCTAAAGTCTCCTGTTCGTAATTGATAGAAACATCAGCAGCCTTAGGTGCCTCCTGCTGCACTTTTTCTGTCTGGAAATTTACATAGGTTACATCAAGAGATAACTTACCCTCCTTTTTAATCATCAGTCTGACATGATATTCTGTGTCCGGAGTTAAATCCGTAATAGTACACTCATAGTTTCCGGAAGAACTTTCCGTAAGTGGCCTTCCTTTCGAGAACATATCATCTAATGTCCCTGTCTGCTCATCCTCGCCGGAGGTTAATAAAAACTTAACCTCTGCTCCGGGAGTTCCTGTTGCCTTAAGTGTAGCAGTCGCTTTTGTGTCAGAAATCGTCTTAATATCCGTGACAGCTGCGGAAGTGATACTTGCCGCGTTATTATTAGAATATGTCTGAGTAGCCGGATCATAATATACCGTCTTACTGTACTTGCGGAAATGTGGGTAATCCTCCGTTCCGATCACCTGTCCCCACGTACCATCTGATTGATTACCGTTTAAGTTATAGGCAATTTCTCCGGATTTCAGTTTTTTCAGTTTTTCTTCGTTATCTAGAGTAGTAATACCCGGAGAACTATAATCACTCTTTTTTGTCTCATAACAGTTCGTAAAAGTAGCCCTATAATCATTCGGGTACTTATTTCCTTCCAGTTTTCCTGATACAGCCAAGCAATTAGTCACCGTTCCCTCTGAACAACTATCTGAAAAATCTGTTCCTACTACAAAACAATTCTGAATGTTGCTAGCATAAGCGTTACGACACAACCCGCAAGTCCAATTACCTTCCAACACCAGCCCTATATTTTGTACACTCCCATGTCTAATCCATGCCACCAGTCCGTACTTAGAACTTGTACCGTCATTAGCAGGTCGCAGTCCGGAAATTACATGGTAATTTCCCTCAATAGTCCCCCTGAAAGACTTATTAGATATGTTTCCAATGCTTGTCCAGTCATGTCCGTCCTGGATCTCAATATCCTTCATCAGCTTCAGATTGCTGTTATCAGGGATTTTACCATCATTAAACTGCTTTGCAAACCAGAAAAGCTGACCGGCATTATAAATCTCATAATATCCCTTCCAATTTTTGGGCTCCTGATATGCACCACATGCTTCACAAAATCCATCTGCATTATAGTGCTCATGACTACAAGAGGTATCACGCTGAAACATCACAATTTCATTTGGTGTTGTCGAAATCGTCTCACCTGATTTTGTGATCGGATTGCCGTCATTTAAGCCCGGCACCGTCACCGAAATCTCTGTTTTATTCTTATTTTCCGGCAGATATACCGTCAGATGTCCCGTGTTCACTTCATCATACGAAATCTGCATGGAAGGAATGACCATAGCTGCACTTTGACCTTCTTGATTGCTCAACGGTTCACCATTCTGCTTGACCGTGATATCGGTTGCCTGTAATATCTGATCGCTCGTGATCGCCGTGGAAATAAATTTTAATCTTGTCTCATAAAGAGGAGCTGCGGCCTTCAAGGTGATCGTTGCATTCTTATCATCAATGTCAGCAACGTCAGCTTCCATCCGATAAACATAGTCTCCAACCGTCACCGTTACCGTTACCGGTGTCCCTGGCGTTAATGGCTTCAGATAATTGGATGCCTTAAGTGTACCTTGATAATCGCTCACCTTCATCGTCCCTGCATTCCAGGTAATCCCTCCCACGCTGATTGTCACCGGATAAGTGCTTTCGGTGAATCGTACATCCGCAATCGTGCCCTGAATGGCATAGTTTTTCAGTCCGGGATTTTCACTTTTCGGGAAATAATCACCACCATTTAAGTTGACTACTGCCTGATCACTGATGGAAATGGAGCCCACCAAGGTACCATCTACACGGGGCTTCTCTGCGACACCGATCGCATATACTTCATTATTATATGCAATGGCTGAAACCGTTCCGCCATTGATCACAATATCACCATACTTGTATCTACCTTCGCCTATCGGTTTTGCTCCACCGCCGCCAGTGCCGATTGCGGCTCCGGGGTGTCTTCCTGCGTTCGTAACATATCCTCCACAGGCTGTCACATTGCCACCGTTGATCTCAATCCGATCCACGCAGCCGTACGCTCCACCGCCAATTCCTGCTCCACCGTATACATTTTTAATATCCATGGAGTAGTTTCCATGTCCGCCCTTGGCATACACAGTTCCGCCGTTGATGACAATGGTACCGATGCCGCCCTCTAAACCGCCGCCAATACCTGCTGCTATCCCGCTGCCATAAGCTTCGATATTGCCTCCGTTGATCTCAATCGTCCCCAAGGAACCCTTTCTCATGCTCGACGCACCAATTCCGGCGCCTACTCCACCGGTTGCTTTTAAGCTTCCCTCTCCGCTGATCGTCAGGGTACAGCCTTCCGGCACATCAATAGCCGCACACCTATCACCGCCCTTGAGTGTATTTGTTCCCTCCAGAATCAGATTCAGTTTTGCACCATCTCCCAGTCGGATCGCCGGTATCCAGTTACTTGCTGTCGTAGCGTTATTGTCAATCGGAATCTGGATATCCAGATCCGAAATCGTGATTGTAGCCTCCACACCACTAACCTGAATAACATGGGTCGTACTGTTTCCCGTGATAGTCGCATCATTATACTGTTCCAATGTGTTGCTGTTGATGACGATACCGCCATCCGCAATATTATAAGTATCTGTTGATGCCAGCAAAGCGATTCCGCCGTCCATGCTGACCTCGATCTCCGGAAGCTCCACGCCCTCTGCCAAAATATACTCTCTCGGAAGAACCGGAAGATAATAATAGAAACCACTTTCATCTTCCCGGTTCTCATCCAGCTCCCAAGTAACGCTGATATCCGTCAGCACCGGGATATCTTCTGGGATTTCCTCATCTTCAAACTCATCATCCTCAAGAAAATCCCCGGCATTGCTGTCGGTAGCAATTTCCGAGTCTTCTTTCTTATCACTGTCGTCTGCTGCCGCTTTCTCATCTTCCGCGCCCTTATCGCGATCCGCATTATTATTCTGATGATCCACGTTCTTATATTCCACCACCGAAGCCTCGATCGTCTCCGGGAAATTCAGATAATCCTCAAAGTTTTCTCCGGCATCCGCAGGGATCTGAATATGTGCAACCTCCTCCGGTAATTCCGTAAATCCCGTGATCACTTTCAGCTTTTTTGTAGGAACTGCAGCAAACGTTGCAGCCGGTATGCATAACTGCATCGCCATCATTGCCGCCAATGCTGCAGATACGATCTGCCGTTTCTTCTTTTTATACCTCATATCCATTTCCCCCTGTTGTCATTATTTTCTTTATAGCGTGACGGTTTTGTTCTCTCCGGTAATATTTTTTATTCATACGTTTCCTCCTCACCTGATTCATTACTTTCCCTTTTTCCCTGAAGAAGCCGGGAGACTGCTTCCCCCAGCTGATGCTCTGTAATGGGCTTCACCCAAAAGTCATCCACCTGCAGCCTGTGGCTTTGGGGTTCAAATTCTGCCTGATCGCTGATCCAAAGAAGCGGGACATCCCTGCTGTAGCCTCGTATGCTCATGCAGAAATTCATTCCCCTGGCTCCGTCCTCCATGACCACCACAGCGTCATAAGGGCCCTCCCGCTGCATGGCATAGACGCAGAATACGCCATTGTCAAAGCGGTCTACTTTGCCAAGCTTCATCAGTAACGCCGTTTCTTTCTCCTTCTGACTATAGCTGCATAGCGCAATTCGCATTTCCATACCTCCGTTTCCTGATGGACTCCATCGCCTCATATAGCTCCTGATCACTACAATCTATGGAGAGGAATGCCGGAATATGAAGCTGATACGCGATCAGAGCGAAGTTTTCATCATCACTCCACCAGACAAGCGGTACTTCCGGTGCCAGCTGCTTTGCCTGAATGGCAGCCTCCAATCCCCTTGCCCCGGTCATTGCGATGACAACCGCATGATATCGGCTCCGCCGCAGTGCCTGAGATAGCTGCTTCTCATTCCATAGCTCGTCGATGACAAGCTGTCCGTCCCCTTCAAAAAGGGAGCGCAGCCTGCTTTCAAACCATTCCACATTTCTTAGCTCCGTACAAAGTGCGATTTTCATGCTGAGCCTCCTTTCCTGAAAAGAAAAATTAAAAAACCAGACCTTCTCATCGGAAAGTCTGGTAGTATAATTAGAGTAGCATCTTGTCAAGAGAAATACAACCGACTTTGTTTAAGACGCAGGTTTCCTGTTTAAGACGCAAGTTTTTTCCTGCGGTTTTATGTTATACTCATATTGGATTATTGTGCAAAGGAGATGGTACGATGCAGATTGCGATTGTGGATGACAGAGCAGAGGACAGAGAAGAACTGTCTGCCTGCCTGGAAAATTATATGAAAAAGCATCAGCTGGACTATACGCTGACAGAATTTGAGGACGGAGAGAATTTTCTGAACGCTGCCGCCCAGGTCAATTTTCAGCTTGTCTTTATGGACATCTATATGGAGAACATGGATGGAATAGAGGCCGCCAGAAGGCTGCGCCAGAAAAACAGGCTCTGTAAGATCGTTTTTCTGACTATTACAGAAGATTATGCCCGGATGGGGTACAGCCTGTCCGCCAGCTATTATCTGCTGAAGCCGCTTTCGCTCCATCAGGCAGAATTTGAAGAAGCGATGGAGCTGTGCCAGCTAAAACCGCCCTATGAAGTGATGACACTTTCGGTTATGGCTGACCGTCAAAAGCTGGAACTTCCCACAGAGAAGATTCTATACATAGATTATCAAAACCGTATGACACGGATTCATATGGCGGAACGCGTGATACCGGTAAGCGGAGGCTTTCAGGAGGTCACTGCCGCATTGCAGAAAGACAAGCGTTTTTTGCCCTGCTACCGGGGCGTTTTAATCAACATGGATTATATCAGCCAGGTTGACAGTCAGACCTTCCGTTTGATAAACGGCGAGGAGCTTCCGATTGCTCTCCGCAATGGAAAACAGCTGCGGGAAACCTACCGTCAATATGTTTTCTCTGGAATGGGGGGAATCATATGAGAATGAAGGAAATACACAGGCGTATTCTGGGTGGCTGTCTGGCCTGCCTTCTCTGCTTCACCGGCAGTATCCCCGCATTTGCCGCTGAAACTGCAACCCCAGCCAATGCCGATGAAAGAACGGAGATTCTGCCGGATTTAGAAAGCGAGGCTTCGGAGACACTGGATGGCGGAACCCCGGAAACACCGGAAGCACCGGAAGAAGTATCCCTCGTCTTTGTCACAGAAATACAAAATGAAGGCGAACTGCGCTCCCTGCCAGATTTCACCCTGCCCCTTAGAACCACACCGTCTGATGATGACCTGGAGGAAATTTATCAGCTGGCCCTTCAGTATCAAACCGTCTGTGCCACTGTAACAGCAGGTGAAGAAATCCGGCAGGAAACATTTTCTGTCGCATGGGATTTTTCGGCCATTGACCAGACCACTCCGGGCGAATATACCGCAGCAGGCCGGATTGAACTGCCGGAGGGGTATGCCTTTGGTGAAACTGTATTGCGGGAGCTTCAGATTTCCGTCCGGGTGGAAGAAATGCCGCCTGCTGTCATTACCTCCATAGAGCAATGGTATCCTTATACGGATGCGTTTGCGGTTCAACAGGGCAGCGGAACCGAAGCGTTGGAAAATTTGTTTGCCTTTTCCCCTTACTATCTGGATTGCTATGCGGAAAATGGAACCAGCTACACCGCTGTGGTGGAATGGGATTTTTCCGGTATTGATCTGAATACTGTAGGACTGTACCATGCCATTGGAAAGCTGACCGCACCAGCAAATACTGCGTTTGCAGAGGGAATTGCTTTCCCTGAAATCTCAATTCCTGTTTCTGTACAGGCTCCAGGCAGACCGGACATTAACTGCTTTCTGGCTGCCAGAGGAAACCTTCATTTTCCCTGGGTCACACCGCCGGGGAAACTGGATGAGATCAGCGTATGGCTGTCCGAAAACAACGGTTCATGGAACCGTCTGGAAAGTGGCGTTTATGTGGGTCAGGAAATGCTCTCGATTGCCACCCGTCTGCTGACGCCGGGCAGCAGTTACCGCCTTCAGGTCGATTATGACGGCGGACAGACCGGCATCCTGTCCTTTACCTACGCAGATGAAATAGTCCTTGAAGGGTATCACGATGGCGACCGGGATGGAGGGGATGCAGGCGGCAATCCACCTGATACCATCATTCAGCCGCCTCCCGAACATACCGGCGATCAGGATGACGGTTTCACAGACAGTCCCCCTACGCAGCCTTCAAAACCGCCTGTAACAAATGACGGTGGAATGGATTCCGATAATTCTGAAAAAGCACCTTCGGTCAGCGGAGAAAATGATCCTACGGATCATGAACCATCCCACAAGCCTTCCGAGCCATCCCGGGATGGAAAAGATGATTCCGATGAACCGGCCATACCGGAAATCGAAGCGCCCGTTGTATCAGGTCAGCCAGAGGAAGATACCGCTTTACAGCAGCCCCCTGAAGTGCGGACGATTGCCGGCGCTCCAGAGCTTACCGCTCCCAATCCTGCCCGGAAGCTTTCGGAAAACAGGAAAGAGCCGGTGCAAAGCATTATGAGCGTTCCCCCGGAAAGTGCGGATTCCAAAAAACCTGTTTTTTCAGAGTTCTTCGATGAAACCACCGACCGGATTTCCGGCACACGCTTTTTGATGATGCTGCAAACAGGGGAGCAAAGAGCCGTCTTTTCCAAACAGGGAATCACCATCAGCATACCCAAAGACGCCTTGCCGGAGGGTATCCAAAACGAAGATCAGATTGAAGTCATCATCCAAAAGGATACGGACGGCGGTTTTTCTTTTTCGTTTTCCATCAACGGAACTGTGCTCAACTCCCTGCCGGATGTTTCTGTCATGCTGCCCTATCCAAATGACCCGGCAGACGGCACATTGTTCCTCGGTGATGAAAGCGGCGTGGAAATTCCCATGATCGGCTATGACGATGCGGCGAAAGCCGCTTCCTTTCAGATCAGCCATACAGGGACTTACACCATTGCAGTAAAGGAAGATACCGCTTCCCTGGCACATGCCGCCGACACTGAGCATAGCCGGTCGCCCATACTCCTTTTGATTCCGGCTTGTCTGCTTCTTCTGTCTGCCGGTGAATTGTTCCTAAGGAGGAGGCGAAAATAAGATGGTATCTTCTGTGGTAAAAAAATATGCCGCTTTATGTATGGTCTGCCTGTGTTCATCCCTGTTTTTTCTTGGCCTGTATCAGTTTAATAATAAATATAGCCAGGACACCATTCAGGCGGCAAATGGGATTCTGGCGCTTTCTGAGGAAGAACCTGTCTCTTATACACATCTCCGAGCC
>ENA-UAIC01000770-UAIC01000770.1-human-gut-metagenome-genome-assembly--contig:-NODE-770-length-10504-cov-11.269882_pt1 | contig 10504 bp, 9 predicted proteins | sample MGYA00244413_ERZ654377 | MGnify/ENA primary metagenome ERZ654377 (study PRJEB26926, sample SAMN06165148) | human gut metagenome | biome: ENVO:00009003; feature: ENVO:2100002; material: ENVO:00002003...
TGTAGTACAACAGTAAGACGATTACTCATGCCCATAGGAGTGCTGAGTAGTTACAAAGCTACTTCCATATCATAAATCTTCTTTAATTGTTAAGTGGAGTACCGAAATACCCCTCTTCCACATGAGTACTCTGCAATTCAACATCACGCATAAGAGTGTATGTGCGTGACACGAAAGGTTCGAGTTTCGGGTAATCCTTGTCTTTTCTTATCTCCGAGGTTGTGCATAGCAAGATGGTCTGGTCAGCCAGTCCTGGGAAATACTCTTCCATCAATACATCGCGACTTTCTTCATCAAGCACGCCCATCACGGTGTCAATCATCACAGGAGGATTATAGTCGCCCAAATTACGCAGAACCTTCAGGAGAACCTGAATAAAAATCTGCTTTGATGCAGCATTCAGCTGATTAAGCGAAATTTCATTTCCAGCTTTGTGGAACAAACGTATGGTAAAATTCTCCATAGAGTCGCTCAGCTCCACCTTTGCAATACAACCTTTGTATGAAATAAGCAGCTTGTTAAGCTGTTCTTTCATATCCTCTTCTATCTTCATCTTCTTGCGCTTTAGCAGAGAGTCTGCAACATCCTCAAAGAGAGGTTTCAGCTTTACGAGAGTATCAAACTTCACATCCGGCTCCTGTTGTATCTGCACATCATACTGATGTATGCGACGTTCCAGCTTCTCGATAGCAAGTTTCCTGTCATCTTGTTCTTTCTTCAAAGTTTCAAGCTGACGGCTATTATCCTCATAAGCCTTGATAATTTCTCCATTGCCACTTACGAGACTGCGACGGAGAATGTCAATCTGCTTCTGCTGATTGTCATAGTTTTCGATTCGCTTCTCCAAGTCATAGTGCAGATCATTCAGCTGCAAGAATTCATTTACAGAGTTAGCGTTCAAGAGATTCTTAAGGGCTTCAAACTCTGTATCATCAAGAAAAGCATATTCATCTTTTCGATTGAGGCTTTCCTGCTGGTTAATCAGGAACGACACTACAGTTTCATTATCAACATTAGGTGCGCACAAAGCCTTAGCTTTGAGGAACGATATGATTTTAGCTGTAACGTCGCGCATCTGCTCTAACGACAGAATGCCTTGTCGTTCTTGTTTCAAAGCATCTTTCTGACGTATAATATCATTTATCTCATTGCTAATGCCCAGCGCCAGTTTAGGAAAGAACACATTTATCTCCAGTGTGTCAACCACCTGCTTAAGTTGTTCGTTGTACCGCTGCACCATGTCGTGTGTCTGCTTGATGTCAGCCTCCAGTGCTTCAATCTTTCTGGTAATTTCAGCCGAACTCTTTGCTCCCTCTTTAGCAGCATCATACTCCTCTTGTATTGAAGTCAGGTATTTGTATATCTTATCCTGTTCTTCGATATTTCGGTTTTGTTCCTCAATCATCTTGTTGCGCTGCTCGCAAAGGCCATTATATTCTTCTGCCTCCTTTTGCGCTTCAAGACGTCTTGCTGCCCATTCCTGCTGCAAGTGTTCGGCAGCATTTTTCAAGAGGATGTATTTGTTGAAGCCCATCACGTTCTGGATATTATCCTTGATGATCTGGGCGAACACGTTTTCCTTCAGCAACTCGCTCGACTGCATAGCATCAAACAAGAAATATTGCGACAACTCCTGAGGTAGGTTGGCCTTTATGATTTTGTTCACTTGCTGTTCAGCCATTGCACGCTGCTGCAAAGGCATAGCAGTACCATATACGAACGTGTTGCCATTCATATTCAGTGTTACGCTTTCCACGGGCTTGTCACTTGGGTTGAGAGCGTATGTGCGTCGAAGCATATATTTTTGCGTCTGCCCCAATACAACACCATCGAAAGCTAGTTCAAGCATTATTTGTGGAGTGACTTTGCCAACGGCACCATTATTAAGCAACTCCAGAAAATGAGCTTTATCCTTAATCTTCAATCCATAGAGTGCGCCACAAATAGCTTCAAACAATGTTGTCTTACCGCCACCGTTCATACCTCCGATGAGGATGATCGGCTGGTCTGGACGCACGGTGAGGTCAAGATCGAGTGACAGATAAGTCTTATAGTTGCTTATCTTGATTCGACGTATAATCATCAGCTGTCCTCCTTTACTTTATCAGAGCAATAGCCTCAGCAATGATAGTTTGCGTGTCGGCATCGCTCATTTCTATTTTGTCCACTCGCGCAGCATGAAACTTGCGCAATATTTCTTCTTTCAACCACTCGAAGTCCACTTGATGCTTTTCGCACAAAGTGCTGATAAGCATCAAGTCGTCCTGTCGGATACCATAGTTGATAAACTTTCCATCAAGTCCCTTTCCCATAGTGTGCTGTTATTCTTTATAGTCTGAAGGATAGAAGCAGTCCCAATTTATGATGTCGGTAGTGTTTTCTATCTTCAGAGGTGAGTATTTCCAGTTGCTGCCGTCAGCAATGATGACCCCTCCTTTGAGGTGTTTGCTTTGGTTTTCCTCGCTTGCCATATAGTCAATCAGAGCATTATGTTTTACCGGAGCGTCCCCATCGCTGCCAACGCTCTTTGTATCGAAGAGGAATATCTGTCCGTTCTTCATACGGATAACAAAGTCAACATAGAACAACGCCTTTGTTCCTGTTCCATCAATATAGCTTACGGCATAATGTTGCTTTCCGCTGTCACCGTTCTTGTACCACCAATCAATATATTCAGTGTTGGCTTCAAGGTAAGCCTCGAACATACGTTCAGGAGACGAAGCGTTGCGTAGCTGCACGAATGGCATAAGCGCATGGTTCTTTACATTGTCTACAACGACGTTGTTATCCTCTTTGTAGAGACGATCAGCCGGCACTTCCCAGTCGTACTTCACAAACGATTTCTCTGACTTCTCTTTCTGTCGTTGTGTGAGAATGTTGAGATAACGATTAAGCGCACGTGAGATGATGTCTTCAAAGCGAGGGCGGTTTTTGTGATAAAGTATCACCTTCACCGCATCCGTCTCAAACAGGCCGAAGAGTTGTTCCATAGCTTCCTTTAGTGCCATGCCGAGTGTAGGAATACTCACTTTCTCAAACTGGGCACCAATTAATCGGGCACAGAACACATTGAAGGTAGCGTTAAGCTCCTGCATGGTGCGTATATACTTAGCCTTGTTTGCAGCGAGAGTCTGTCCTATCTCTCCGGTAATGTTCAAGTCCTCAATAATCTCCACGCCGATACTTTGCACTTTAAACTCAATCTTGTCCATCACCGCACGGCGGTTCTTTGCTATTTGGCTCTCGTGTTCAGATCCGTCCTCCTCAGGAAGAGGCTCGTCGCCATACAACTCCTCCTCAGTGAAGAGCGAAAGCTGTCTGTTTTTGATTTGCAACAGCTCCTCAAACACCTTAATTAGCAGAGGTAGGAAATCGCTGCCAAGACGTTTACGGCCTATGGCAGGGCGTTCACAATATTCCGACTGCAACGAAACGTTGCATAGATTCTCTCGTCTTATAGTATGAATTGTAGAGAGATAATCCATATCCTCTGGTTCTATCTTTACAAGATTTTGGCTGATGTTGGTATATACATAACCCTTGTTCAGCCTGTCGTCCTGATAGAACTTCTGTTCTGGCATACGCAGAATGCGACCAACGGTCTGAGCGCCGAAAGTGAAGCTTTCTATCTTGCGGAAGATAAGCAGCACAGCAGCACGAGGACAGTCCCAACCGAGCGCGATGGCTTGTTTGAAAAGCAGGGTTTCTGTCATGTTGTCGTTTTGCTCCAGTCCGTCCACATTCACCTTTTCACCACTCAGCCATACCGCAAGACGATTGTTGGTAGTGTTAATGCCGTGTATCGTGTCGAGATACAGGGTCACTTCGTCCTTAATGCTTGTATCCTCGGTGCTCATAGATTCAGAGCCGTCGTTTGGCAGCTGGATAAGCAACAACGGATTTATGTTGACACCCAGTCGCTTGTAGGCTTCCGCAAGTTCATTGCGTTTCTTCAGCGCCAAGCTAACAAGATGCTGCGTGAGTGACATTTCGGGAGTCGAGAAGTCGAGTGCCGGATTGATGACCACACCTTCCTTTATCATCTGCTCTTCGATAACATGCTGGCGATGCACCTTTACTTTCTCCTCAGGGTGAGCCGTTATAGGTGTGGCAGAAATGCGTATCTCCAGCTTCGGCATGATGTTCTGCAACACCTTTTCCGACTTCTTAGCATTCCTTCCTGCAAACATGTGCTCCTCGTCGATGATGACGACGAGCGGTATTTCTTGTTCTATCTGGGTGCGACGGGTAAGGTCGTAGAGCGATGCGCTTTGTTCGGTGTCGCGAATCATAAGCGCATTATCCTTGTTGATGCTCTCCCAGTTGACAAATAGGATTTCGCCTGGATGTATATATCCGTTGGCAGAATGATCCATATCGTCATAGACAACAGGATGAAGCTCTCGCGTTTCGGTGAAGAATGTCTTCATCTTGAAGTAGCTTTGTTCGTGCAGCTTGTTAGGTGCTATCCACATGAACGCCACTTCAGAGCATGGCGCGTCGGCACGCTCTGCCAGTTCGGTGCAGAGGCGCATAAGCATCTCGGATGCCATGATGGTCTTACCGGCACCAGTAGGTGCTTCAAAAACAAGCGTGTGTCGCTGTCCGGCAAGCGACAGCAAGTCGATAGTTTTATCAACCAATTCTTGAACAGCCTTCTGCTGATATTTCAGTACTTTCATGCTTCGCCTCCTTCTTCATTCATGTTGTCGTTTTCTCCAAAGTCGAGTGTCTGTTGTGCGTTTGCTTCGGCTTCTGCCTGTGTCTTCATTTCCTGCAACGCTTCGTCAAGGAATTTTGGTTTGCGCTTTGGCAGAACTCGCTTGTATGCCTCATAGATGGCTGACGGCAGAGCGCATAGCTTTACACGCTCGGCTACATCTTCGAAATCGTCGGTGTAAGGGTCGGCGCCTGGCGAGAACACATATACCATAGTCTTGATGCCGTCGTCCTCGGTTTGTGCCATGAGCTGCACCAACAGCTGTATGGCACGCTCCTCGTAAATGACAAGCATACGGTTTCCTTGTCCGTTATCAAAATAGCGGGCAATATTCGGATTGATTTTCTTTCCGCAGAATTCTGCTTCTGTATAAACATCGTTCTTGATGCAAAGCATGTCGGTGGCGAGACGCACAAGCTGGCGCATGTTCTTTACGCTCTTGTCGCGAGAGAGGAAGTTGGTGCGGTAGTAGCGAAGGTTGTTGTTGTGCAAGCCTTCCACTTCCTCGCCCTTGGGTGTAGTGTAGCCTTGGATTACGCGTTTGTTGCGCTCATAGGTGACTTCCTCACAAATGTTGTTCTCGTTGTTGGTGACAAGGATGCATTTGCGGTGGCCACCATCTTCGGCATTGAGCTGCATGGTGGCGTGGAGAGTGGTACCAGAGCCGGCAAAGAAATCGAGGATGGACAAAGACTTATAATGTGGATTGGATATTTTTAAAAGATATTTTATTAGAGACAATGGCTTAGGAAATCCAAAGGCCTTTTCACCAAAAATATTTGTTATATCCTTTGTTCCATCTTGGGTCATTCCTACTTCTTCATTGATATAAGAACTAACAGTTGTATAACCGAAACGGTCTCCGGCCTTTTTCCTGTCATCTTCTTTCCAATAACGAAGTACGGGCTTAGAAATGTTTAAGAAGTCATAATCTCCAGGGAAAACAATTCTATTTTCTTTTAAATATTGAGGGAAGCCTTCTTTTGTAATACGCCAAACAGCTAAAGGATTTACAGGAAACTCTTGATTATTCCTTGGATTTACAATTGTAAAATTACTATTCGGTCTTTCCAATGCAGTACGCTGCGTAGACATGTCATGAACTCGCCAAGGTCTATTTGGGAAATCAGGAGTTTCAAAATATTTTCGAGTTTCTTTTTGAATTCCTGCTGCAAAACCTTCATTAGCGTAGCACAATACCCACTCATAATCTTGTGATAAATAATGAGGAACATCTGATTTTGCTGTTCTTTTCCTCCATGGTATTGTTGCAACAAACTTTTCTCCACCAAAAATCTCATCGCACAACAACTTCAGCTGTGCTTGTTCATTATCATCAATAGAGATGAAAATTACCCCCCGAAGAAAGTAAAGACTTCGCAATCTGAAGCCTTTTGTTCATAAACGACAGCCATTTAGAATGACGATAGCCGTCTTCACGGTCTACAAAAGAATCGTTGTAGACAAAATCCTTATTGCCTGTATTGTATGGCGGATCGATATATATCACATCAATCTTTCCCTCGTGAGTATAAGCGAGAGCGGTGAGCGCTTCGAGGTTGTCACCTTCGATAAGGATATGGTTGGGCGCATCGGGAGAGTCGCTCACGATGGCACGCTCCGGCAGCTCCGTGAGAACAGGCAGTTCGTCCACAAGACGTGTTTCAATTTCTTCTGGCTTGTCCTCCCACACCAGACCATACTTCTTTTGCGAGCGCAGAAGCTCCACAAGCGAAGCCTTCTCTTCGCTTGTCAAGCCTTCAAGCTGTGTTATCTTTTTCGCAAGTTCATATTTATTCATGTTCAGCGTTCTGTTTCGTTAGAATTTAAATTTATTTAATTATCAGTATCACTTTCATTAATGAGCAACTTTCGCATCTCGTCCATATCAGGCAAAGCCTTTCTCAACTCATCACTCATATCTTCTGCTGTCTTATATGTTGCGACACCCATTGGATTGGTGTAGTCACGGATAACATACTCAACGAAAGCCTTATTGGCACTCTTACAAAGAAGAATACCAATAGTCGGGTTCTCATGGGGTTTACGCACCTTGTCATCAAGTACTTTCATGTACGTTTGCAACTGACCTATATAGGCAGGTTTGAAAGCTCCCTTCTTTAGTTCAACTACAACCATACAATTCAATTCGCGATTGAGAAAGAGCAAGTCAGGAAATAATTCTTCTCCGAATATTTCCAAATGGTATTGATTGCCTATGTAAGCGAAGTCACGTCCGAAAGTCATAATAAATTGTTTGATGTTACGGACAATGGCTTTCTCTATAACCCTTTCATCAATATCTTCAGGCTTGTCAACTTCCATTTCATCGATATTAATGTAGTCGAGCAGATACTCATCCTTGAACATGCCAACGGCTTTACGAGCATCGTTAACCGGCATGGTCTGTAGGAAATTGTTTGCCGCAGCGCCCTGTTTTTGGTAAAGTCCTTCTTTTAAGCGATTGCGCAAATCATATTTATCCCACTTGTGAAGTACGGTCTGATGGATATAGAATAACACCTCTTGAATATCTTTTGTTTTTTGTAGAATTTCCAAATGGTGTGAAAAACTAATACCAAGAAATTCCTCACGATTTATTTCGGCAGCCACTGGCGACCATTTTTGAAGAGAAAAACAGTCTATATCTATAGTGTCTTGATTTATAGATAGTTGCAATTTGGCAGCCGATGGCTGCCAAATTAAATATTGTGTCCAATACTCATAAAAAGTTCGCATATTACGAATACTTCTTGCCGAAAATCCACGTAAACCAGGAAGCTCACGGCGCAATTGTTCGCTTATGCTCTCAATAATGGACGTCCCCCATTTTTCTTGACGTGAGCGGTTTGATACGTAAGCACCAATACCAAAGTTAAGTGATAATTCTTCACCCGTAACCATTTTTGCAGCCCTGTATTGACTATGCAAAATTGCTTCTTTAATGACGCTTACCGCCTGTTTATATTGTTGTATAGAAGATTCCATATTATATATTCTCATTAAAGTTTGTATCGTAAAGCAGAGTCTTATTTACCATAGTTTCTAATTTATTAAATATAAAAGCAAATTTATCAAAAAAAGTAGTAAAACAACGAAAGGCAATATTGTTTTTATTAAATTTTAAGATAAGAGGATTTTGTTAGAGTCAGATGGATTTGGGTATATAAAAAGAGGGTGTGTCATAACTCAATTAATGCGGGCTGAAAGCCCAATAATCACATAGCCCCTTCGGGACATGCCACTTGTGAGTTTTGACACACACTTTTTATAAGTGATAATTACAACTCATCGAGCAAACTTTCTGCAGATTGAAGTTTACGCTTTCCGTCAATGGCTTCCTTTACCTCCGTCAAAGCGTTTTTGAGTTCTTTCATCAAGTCGCGCGGTGCATCAATGGTATCACTTCCATCATCTGGTAAGATGCGGAAACTGCCAGCACGCGATTTTAGGACTACGTGCTCTCCTGCTTTTGCCAAATTCAGATACTTAGTCTGATTAGTGCGAAAGTCTCTTGTGCTAACTACAACCATAATTCAATATGTTTATTTACGATGCAAAGAAAGTGCAAACCGAGAGCAATGAAGTTCACTTCAATTGCCGAGGTGCAGCCTTTCTTATGTAAAGAAAGTGCAAACCGAGAGCAATGAAATTCACTTCAATTGCCGAGGTGCAGCCTTTCTTATGTAAAGATACGCTTTTTTATTGAAATAACAATCAAAATGGTAGCCAATTAACATAATTTGGTAGCTAAATTACATATACACCTCAATTCCATTCACCTCAAATATACACACATCGCGAGGCTGCCGGATTTCGTTAGAGTCCAGCAGCTTCATTTGTCTTGTGCCGCAGAAGAAGTCGTAGCGGAGTGAGATGCTCATCAGTGTGAGTATCCCAGTTATTTTACTTCCACAAAGGTTCGCTCTCCCAATTAGTTGGAAATCCCATAGCAGAAACATCTACATTGCTGTGCTCACCAAGAAGTCTCTTCAACCTTAGCGTAAAATCATTATAAGGGCGTATCACATCCAGTAAATACTTAAGATAGCATAACTGCGAATAAAGTTTATCGTAGTTGGCAATAGGAGGTGTGACCCATTTGCCACGCAAAGGAGTGGTCATTTGAGGTTTAATAGGAAACTTCCTGTTCCAAACTCGTGAGTGGTGTGCGAGATAGTTTCTTAACACAACAGCACTTTTATTCTATGGCTTTGTTTCTATCCGCAATAATAAGACCACGCGATGCCAACAAATCAAGGATTTCAGAATAGTCTAAGGGCTGTTTTGAATATTTCATAAACATATAAAAAGTAAAAGTCCCACCCTAGTTCGCTGTTCTACGGGAAGCGTGGTGGGAACTGTTGCTGCAAATTTAGGCATTATTCTTCAAGTGGTACGCCCCGAAGGAGCAATTTGGGCTTTCAGCTCGCATTGTTTGAGTTTTGACACACCCTCACGCAAGTAACGCTCTACCAAATGTTTTTTATGTTTATTGCCGTATATATTTTACGAGGGCACATCGTGCCACTGCTTTACATATAGACAAAGCTGTCGAGAGCTTGCTCTCGTAAGGCTTTATCTATATGTAAGGCAAGTCGAAGACTCGGAAAATATATACGGGGTTTTATCGGTTTTTGTCAAAGCCCTGCCATATACTCACATAAACCTCCCCGATAAACTCCAGTTTATATCTCTCCAGCTATCGGAGAGCCCGAAATAGTAGTCTCTGTATACAGTTAAGGCTTAACAGCCTCAACCGTGTATCCTTTTTCCTGCAGCAACTTAAGCACGCCCTTACTGCCAGGCAGGTGTCCGGCACCCACAACAAACAAGGTTGGGGCAGCCTTCATGATGGCAGGCATACGACTTGCCCAGTCGAGGTTGCGGTTGTCGAGCAGCTGTGCCATCTCTTCAGGAGTGCTGTCGCACGTTGTGTTGAACTTCTCGTTCATAAGGTCAAGCAGAGCCTTGACGTCCTGTGCGTAGTAAGCCTTGACCATGCGCTCGGTAAACTGGGCATAATAGTCGAGGTTGTTAAGGAAGCAGTCGAGCTGCTGGATCTGTCTTTTGAGCGGCGCGCCGTACAACAGACTTGCCTGGAACGACAGCGTCTCAAGTCCGCCTACAGGTTCGTTGTTCTGCTTGGCCTGCTTTTGGAAGTACTGGTCGATAAGGTTTGTAGGGTCGAACTCGCCCATGTGAGCCTTGAGATACTGCAACACCATAAGCTGTGTGAGCAGCGTGGCGGGCGACATCTTGCCCATCTGCTGAGCCACCATAGGGTTGCTTAGACCTACACCCATATAGTCTACCAGCACCGCATCAAGCTTTTTGTACTGCTCGGGGGTTAGCACCGTCTTCAAGGTCTTGCCCTCCGGCAGGAGCATGTGCTTCTGCATAACCTGCATACTGTCCGGGTTTAGCATAACATCAAAATTCAATTCGCCATACACCTGGTCGGTAGCGTCGAGCGCCTGGCGCACACCGGCAACCTGGTCGACAAAAGGCGAGTTGGCAAAGTGGAAGGTACCGAAGACGTACGACGGCTTTTTAAGGTCGGCACCCGACACGCGATAAAGCAACTGAGCGTTGGCGCTAACAGCCGAAACCAACACAAATAAGAGTGAAATTAAGATTTTATTCATATTATTTATTGTTAAATGACCAACAAAGTTTTGTACTAAGGATGTTTTTACGTATTTTTACAAATGCGTCACATATATTTTAACCTTAATTCCGCAACACTTTGATTTAACTTTATTTATAAGTTCCTGAGCAACA
>ENA-UAIC01000772-UAIC01000772.1-human-gut-metagenome-genome-assembly--contig:-NODE-772-length-10493-cov-6.586990_pt1 | contig 10493 bp, 4 predicted proteins | sample MGYA00244413_ERZ654377 | MGnify/ENA primary metagenome ERZ654377 (study PRJEB26926, sample SAMN06165148) | human gut metagenome | biome: ENVO:00009003; feature: ENVO:2100002; material: ENVO:00002003...
ACGAGATACTGATCGGTCTCGTGGGCTCGGAGATGTGTATAAGAGACAGGTCTTGCGGACTGCGCCATCGCCGAGAGCAAGTTTGAAAAGGGGGAGGACGTGGCCGGTCGGATGCTGTCCCTTCTCCCACAGCTGAACGAGGTCCGCAACCGCGGCACGCCGGACATGGAGTTCGCCGTCAGTGGACTGCTGGCCCGCAGCCAGCTGGCAAGCGGACAGCCCGCCGACGCGCGGCGCACCATCGAGGTGCTCCGTGAACGCTTTGCCGAGCGCGGTTTGACACGCTTTCTGCCCAATATGGACGCCATGCTCTGCCGTATTGACATGCACACCGGCGACCTTGACGCGGCGGACGCGTGGTATCGGGAAAAAGCCCCGCGGGAGCCGACGCACCTGAACGTCATGCGGCGCTACCAGTATCTCACCCAGGCCATGGTGGAGCTGGAGGACGGCAGGCCGGACACGGTGCAGCTGACGCTTGCCCCGCTGGAGCCGTACGTCCAAAACTGCGCCCGCATCATCGACGGCATTCACCTGAATGTCCTGACTGCCATTGCCCTGTACCGCAAGAAGGACGAGGGGTGGCGCGAGCGATTGACGGCGGCGCTGGATGCGGCGGCGGAGTACCGCTTCATCCGCACCGTCAGCGTATACGGCACGGCGGTGCTGCCGCTGCTGGAAGCGCTGGACTGGGACGGCGACAAAGCATGGCGCAAGCGGCTGATGGCGGCGGTGCGGACGCAGGCGGCGTTCTACCCGCATTTCCTCGAACCCCGCCTTGCCCCCGGCGAGGAGCTGACGCCCACGGAGCTGCAAATTCTCCATCTGCTCTGCGCGGACAAGTCCAACGCCGAGATCGCGCAGATCATGGACGTGAAGCTACCGACCGTGAAGACCCACGTCAGCCACATCCTCGACAAGCTGGACGTGAAGCGCCGGGCGGAGGCCAAGACCGCCGCAAAGAAGCTGCGGCTCGTTCCGGATGATCTGTAAATGCTATGCCTGTGCCTGAACGGGCTGGATATAAACCCTATACACATATCCTAAAGGAGGATCTTATGAAAAAACGAGTATTGAGCCTGCTGATGGCGCTGACGCTCTGTCTGACGACGCTGCCCACGGCAGTCTTCGCCGACGTCACGGAGAACGGCGAAGGAAGCGGCGGGACGCACTACGTCGCGGAGAGCGGCGGGACGCAGTATGAAACGGTGCAGGAAATCTTGAACAATATGGAGGAAGGCGAGATCACGCTGCTCGACAGCGTCACGGAAGATCTCACCGTCTACGCCGCGACGACCATCCACATGAACGGGCACAGCATCACCGGCAATATTGATGCCACGGACAGTCTGACGCTGAACGGCGGCACGGTCGATGGTACTGTGAAGGTAGGCGGCGGCACGCTCAACATGACCGCGCCCGCCGAAGCGGAAGCGGCCATTACCGGCGGGCTGAACGTGGTTTCCGGCTCTGCTTCTGTCAGCGGCGCGAAGGTCGGCGTGAAGGGCACGCTGTACTTCGATGGCAAGGATATGCTGATCTCCGGCGCAGTGAAGGCGGTCGAGCTGGATAGCGCGGCAGAGCCTGCCGCCAAAACGCTCTACGGCTCCGCCACAGTGAACGGCGATACCGCTGCGGAAGCTGGCTTTGACACCGATACCTATAAAGTAGGCGGCGAAATCGCAAAGAAGCTGACCAACAAACAGGTGGGCAGCACCACACCCGCAGCGCCGAGCCTGACGCTGACCGAAACGAGCAAGAGCCTTACCGCGGGCAAGACCGCCGTGTTCACTGCCAATTATACCGGCACGGACACGCTGAACGCCTATGTTCAAGGCAACGCGGTCAATGGCTACTTTACCATCAGCCAGAAGAACAACGGCGACGGCACTTATACCGTCTCCGTCAAGATCGATGAGGAAACGCCCGGTGGCACGTACACGCTGTTCGTTCACGAGGTGGGGAACACCTCCGTGCAGGCAAGCGCCACCATCACCGTCACCGGCTTGCCGGATGCAGCCGAGGTGAACGGCAAACAGTACAAGTCTCTCCCCAGGACGCTGAATGCGGCACGGGACGGCGACACCGTCAAGCTGCTGGCCAACCATGTGACGGATGCAGACGCCCTCAATGCGCTCGGTGAAGATTTTACGTTCGAACAGTATGCTTCCATCGTACCCGTTGTCACCAAAACCTTGACGCTCGATCTGAACCACAAGACGGTCGACTACCTCGAGGTTGGATTCTCAGAGACGAACGAGGAAACGCAGAAAAAAGAAACTCTCGCGACAGGCAACCTGACTGTTACAGGCGAGGCCGCTTACGGCAGAATTTCAAATCTCATGTTCATGGCCGGCGCACTGGACATCCGGAGCGGCGAGATCGGCGGTTCAGGATGCGCGGGACTTTTCTGCGACGCGAACAGTGGCTCTGTGACCGTCAGCAACGGCACGGTGTATGGCCTCACCGTATTTGAGGGTGCTTCCGTCACCGTCAATGGCGGCTCCAAACACGCGGGTGAATGGGTTGTCGCTTCCGGCGCTGCGCTGAACATTACGGACGGCACGTTTGGCGATGTGCAGTTCACGCGCAACGGAACCATCGCCATCAGCGGCGGCACGTTCCAAAGCATTAAGAGCTACATCGCAGAAGAGCTGCAGCCGCTCATGTCCCTGTTGGATACGCAGAAGGTGTACGCTTTCTACAAGGGCGACGACGTGCAGGACGGCAATGCAACGGAGCTGGCCGACGTAACCGTCAAGGAGCACACCCACACCATGGTGGACAACAAGTGCGCCTGCGGCTTTTCCTGCACCCACAAGGATACAGACGGCACAAGCGCCATCGACAAAGACGGCAAATGCGCGGTCTGCGGGACGCAGTTTGCGGCTGGCATCGGCGAAACCTATTATACCGATGTGCCGTCCGCGCTGGATGCGGCAGCTGGCGGTCAGACCATCACCCTGCTGGCAAACGGGACGCTGCCTTACGGCATATATGCCAGCAAGACCCTCACGCTGGATCTGAACGGACATAGCCTGAGTGGGCACAGCTTGAATGTCGGCGGCTCTACGGCCACGGGTCAGGCTCTCACCGGTAATCTGACGGTCATTGACAGCAGCGGCGGCAACGGCGCGGTGGGAGTGACCGTGCGGGACGGCGGTACACTGGTATTTGATCCGGAGAATGACAGCACCACCCTGCTCCAGCTGGAGGTTTGGGGCGGCAAAGTCGAGCTGCACGGCGGAAAGATTTTGAGAAAAGATCTGCGGCTGAATAACAGCATCACATTGGGCGATTTGCTTCCCAGAAACGCGGGGCTTGCTTACTACCGTGGTGACACACAGCTCACGCTGGAGGAAGCCGCTTCCAAGACCTGCGACCTGGTGGTAAAGTCCTGCGCCCACGGCGGCAAGAACGGCTTTGACGAAACCGCCACTGCCTGCCCCTACTGCAACGCGCCCGCGGTGGCTGAAACAGCCTTGAACAATGGCGAGGGCAGCAGACTGCTGCGGAGATTTGCCAATTTACAAACGGCCATTGATGCAGACAGAGACGGTGGCGCGACCCTTCAGCTGCTGGCCGACGTGACCGGCGATTATACCATCAACGGCACGCAGGACACGGGACTTGACCTGAACGGCCACTCCATCAAGGGCACGGTGACGGTCAAAGCGGCTGCGGGCAGCAACACCACCACCTTGAGCAACACAAAAAACACGACCACAGCCAGCATTGATAAGGTCGTTGCCTACAAGGGTGCAAAACTCGCCGGGTCGAAATATCCCGCCGTGATCGGCGAATTGACGTTGGCAGAGGGCGCGACGTGGAAAAATATTCTGAATGACACAGCACTTGGATACAAGGTGCTCAACGCGGACGGCACCCACAAGTGGTATGCCCGGGATGATGTCAAAGGCTCGCAGTTGAACAATGTTATCATCAATAGACTGCCCATCACCTCCAAGACCCTGTCTCTGAAGGTCGCTAGCAAGAACCTGCCCGGCAACTCGCCGAAGGTGGAGCGCGGCACGACCGTCCAGCTCTGCGCCAGCTGCAATGCGAAGGACGTGACGGTGGAATTCTCCATCCTGAAGAAGGGCGAAACAACGCCCATCACCTTGACGAAGCCGAGCTATGCCGATAGGAAGTATACAAAAGATTACTCCTTCGATACGATCGGAGAATACACCATCTATTTCACCGCCACCAAGGACGGCTATTCGGTGACGAGCAGTCACAAACAGCTGACCGTCACCAAGGCCGCCATCCCGACCAGCGCGATCACCGCGCCTGCGGCAAACGCCCTGACCTACAACGGCAGTGAGCAGCTACTCGTCACGAAGGGCAGCGTGGACGCGAAGTACGGCGAGATGCAGTACCGTCTGGGCACGAGCGGCGGCTTCAGCACTGCCACTCCCACCGCTGCCGATGCCGGAACGTACACGGTCTATTACAAAGTCGTAGGAGCTGAGGGCTACAATGACACCGCTGCTAAGTCCATAAAAGTAACCGTCAGCCCGGTGAAGATCAAAGGCATCTGCAACGTCACTTCCGTCTCCAAGACCTACGACGGCAGCGCAAGCGTTACGCTTCCCAAGGCCAATCTGGCGTTCCTCGACGCTGCGGGCAACATGATTTCCTTCCCCGAGAGCGCTTATACGATCACGGACGCCCGCTTTACCACGCGGCAGGATGACTTTGCCTATGAGGATTCGCCGGACGCCGGCACGAAAGAGACCATTTCCTTCACTCTGACGCTCACAGATTCCAACTACGTGTTCGAGGGCGAGGCGGCGAACGTCAGATCGGACAACTTCAATTTCACCTCCAATGATGACCGCTTCAAGATCGATCAGGCCACTGTGACCCCGGCTGAGATCACGCTGTTTGTTTACAACGACGTGGCAAAGACTTACACGCTCGATCTGGCCACGCTCCTGCCGGAGCTGACTCCGGGCTGCGACTACGGCAAAATCAAGTATCGAGGGTGTGATTACCATTTTACGGATAGCACCTACCTCGACAGTAACAACGGTATGTTCGTGTCAAACGAGGGCATTTTGACTCTGCCCATCGTGGCCGCGCACTCCGCAGATGTGAACAAGCAGATCGGCACGATAACCGCCCCGGTTGTAACCGCGAACTATCAGCAGTTTGAGCTGACCATCAAGGTCGTTATTGGCGAGAAGATCACGCCCGTAAAGTCAGATGACTTCAAAATCAGCGCGACGGGCATCACCTACCGCCAGACATTGGAAAACAGCACGCTCGCCGTCGAGGGCACGATGAAAGACCCCACCACAGGAAAAGAGGTCCCGGGCACCTTCGCGTGGCTGAATAAATACGACAGACCCATTAACACCGGCGATGTGTACTTCGATTGGACATTCACCCCGGCGGAAGGCTACGAGGAATACGCAGCCGTAACCGACATCGTGAAAGTCCCCGTTGCCCCCAAATCCATCGAGGGCGCAGCCATCACGCTGGAAGCTGCCAGCCTCGAGTACAACGCGGCGGAGCAATCGCCGAAGATCACCGGCGTGACGCTGGAGGACTGGGATGAAACAAGAATCACCTATGTTATCAAAAGCGGCGGCTCGGCCACCGATGTCAGCGACAGAATTCCCCTGACCATCGAAGGTACCGGCAACTACACCGGCACGGCCACGGTCGAGTGGAAGATCACGCCAAAAACCGTGACGCCCACGATGAAAGTCGCATCCTGCACCTACACCGGCGACGCGCTGGAGCCGGCCGTGACCCTCGAGGACGGAGATGCGGTCATTCCGGAGGGAGAATACACGGTAGAGTATTCCAACAACACCAACGCCGGTACCGGCCGGGTGACCATCAAGGACGTTGAAGGCGGCAACTACGTTATTCAGGGAAGCACCCAGGACTTCCCCATCAACAAGGCCGACGCGCCCACGAATATCCAAAACGGCACACTGAATGTGATCAACGGCACATATCTGACGTACACCTATGACTTCCAGCAGCTACTGCCCGCCGCGCCCCATGGAGATTACGGCACCGTGCGCTACGATTTGGGGAATCGGCAGACTGCTATCAACTTCACCGCTCATGGATATTATATCGACCCGGAGATAGCGGAATTTGAGGGGAGCAAGCTGACTTTGGTAGGTCTCTATGCGAAAGATGGAACAGCGACCGGCCAGATCGGCACCGCCACGGTGAAGGTCACCACCACCAACTACAAGGACTTTAAACTGACGCTCGTCCTCAACGCGATAAACCGGATCACGCCCGTGGCGGATGGCAGCATCACCGCAAGCAAAATCACCTACGGTCAGACGTTGAGCGAGAGCCGGATTTCGGGCACGATGAAGGACCCCACCACCGACGCAGCGGTTGAAGGGACGTTCGCGTGGCAGCTGCCGGACGATACGATCCTGGATGCGAGTACGCTTGGCCATGATATCGGATGGAAGTTCACCCCGAAGGATGGAAATGCCTATACGGAAGTGACCGGCACCGCAACGGTCAAGGTCGACAAGGCCCAACAGTACGGCAAGGTCAGCATGAAATTCTACATTTACGGCGAGACGCCCAGCACGCCCAGCCTGACAGACCGGACGGGTGACGGAAGCGTGACCTACTACTATAACACCACCAATTCCAACAGCGGCGGCACAGAGTGGAAGAACATTCAGCCGGACACGCTGAGCGCCGGAACCCGCTACTATATGTACGCAGAGCTTGGCGAGACGGAGAACTACGAGTCGTTCACCACGGATTGTGTGAAGTTTTGGGTAATGAAGGCGATACCGACCTGCACGAAACCCACCGGCCTGACAGCCAAATACGGCCAGAAACTCAGCCAGATCGCTCTGCCCAATCCGGAGGGAAATACACCCGGCACATGGCGCTGGCAAGAACCGGAGACGGTGCTGGATCAACTGGGTACCCGAAGCTTCTATGCTGATTTCAAGCCCGACAATGAGACCTATAGCGAAGTGCTCAACGTCGCCATTGACGTGACCGTCGGACCGGCGGATGGCGGCAGCCTCAAAACGGTCGAGCTGGCGCAGAAGTACACGGACACCTCGGAGCACACCTACAAACCAGACTGGTCGGGGCTTCCCGGCGGACAAACGTGGCGCTATAACAGCGAATACAGCGTCAGCACCGGCTCGAATGTCGCACTTACCAAGCAAGATTTCGCAGCGGACGGCAGTTTGCTGACCTACGCGATTTCCGGCGGCAAGGCCGGTGACAAGATCACCCTCACCCTCAAGGCGTCCTGCGACAATTATAAGGATTTCGCCATCACGCTGAACATCACCCTGACAGAAAAGGACGATCAGAAGGCGTTGACCATCACCGGCAACACTTCCGTAATCTATGGTGAAAAGCTGACGCTGACCACCAGCGGCGGCAACGGCACAGGCGCTGTGACCTACCGCATTGACACTGCGCACAGCACCGGCGAAGCGGCCATCGATCCCGAAACCGGCGTTCTGACTCCGGTCAGGGTCGGCTCTGTGAGTGTCATCGCGACTAAGGCGGGAGACAACGACTACAACGATGTCACCAGCGCTCCCTTCGTGCTCATGATCAAACCGGCCACGCCTACCGGCGAGCCGAACTACACCAAGATCACCACCGGCGGCAAGACGCTGAAGGACGCGGCGCTGACCACCGAGGGAAGCACGCTGAATCCCAATGACGGCAAGCTGGAATGGCTGGATGACAAGGGCAATGCTCTGCCCGACGATACCAGGGTCAAAGCCAACACGACCTACAAGTGGCGCTTTACGCCCACGGACACCAACTACACGACCCTGACCGGCGAGATCGAGCTGCTGTATCACAAGTCCAACGGTGGTGGCGGCAGCGGCTACAGCTACTACACCATCGAGGCAACCGCCGGGGCTGGCGGCTCTATCTCTCCCTCCGGCAGCGTCAGCGTCCGCGAGGGCAGAGATCAGACCTTCACCATCACCCCGGATAAGGGCTATGCCGTCTCCAATGTCAAGATCGACGGCAAGAGCATCGGCGCGGTAAAGTCCTACACCTTTGAGAATGTCAGCAGAACCCATACCATCGAGGCCATCTTCGTCAAGGGCACTGCCAGCGCCCGCACTGGAGACAGCAGCGATCTTCCGCTGTGGAGCACCCTGCTGCTGGCAAGTACCCTTACGCTGGCCGGCGCTGTCCACTATAAGAGAAAACGCGCACGGTAATCGCCTTATCATGCCTTAAAGGCCAACAAACAGCTCAGCTTCCGGGTATTTGGCTGGAAGCTGAGCTGTTCCCTTTTCGCTGCAAGAAGCAATCAATGGCATTTTATGGTAGACGGTTGCAACGGCTTCATCATGCTGGACAAGAACGACAGTCCGAAGGTCGCTTTGCACATCGAGAATGAAATGCGCTGGGCAAAGAAGTATCAAAAGCTGCATCCGGACAAGCCTCTGCCGCACATCACGCCTTATGTGTTCCGGCATACCTGCTGCACGAACATAAATTTTATCCTTTTGGGAATTGCGGAATTCATGCTGGCGGGTATATTGGCCGCGGGAACATTTGCCCTGGTATTGGGGTCAAAAGACACAGAAGAGTTTGTTGATAAGACAATCTCCAATCGTCATGAGAAACATGTAATTCGATTTATCGGACGGACGGGGTGCAGGAAACGGCATAAGAATAATGTGAAAGGAGTTGGCCTTATAACGAGGCTGCCTGTTTTCTTTTGTGCCTGCCGCAGCCAGTTCCATGTGGGGTTCAGTGGTGTGAGACGGAGAATTTGAAGCAGGGGACGGGGCAGCGCACAACGGCGCAGAGAACATGGTGGGAGGCGCGGGCGCTGGCAGATCGGTTTATTTGTGAAACAGCGGCACTTGTCCGCGTTTATGAGGTACTCAGCGGACCCCAACCAAATTTTTTTAATTCCAAATGCAATAAAACGCCCTTTCCGTGCATTACACGGATGACAGGAGAAAAAAGCCCATGCTCAGTATGCTGATGACAACCGAATATGCGCCGGCGGAGGATCGACACGAGCTGCAGCAGTTGTTGCTCCGCATTGCCGGTGGGGAGCGTGACGCGCTGGCGGCGCTGTATCAGCGCACGCGGACGGCGGTGTACGGCTTAGCGCTGTCCTACCTCAAAAACGCGCAGGATGCGCAGGATCTCACACAGGACGTCTATGTGCAGGTGTGGGACTGCGCGGCGCAGTACCGTCCCATCGGCTCGCCCATGGGTTGGCTGCTGACTGTGTGCCGCAGCCTGTGCCTGATGCGCCTGCGGCGGGAGGAACGCCATGCCGCCCTCAGCGAGGAGGAATGGGACGCCATTCCCGCGCGGGAGTGCGGACTGGACGCCGATGAGCGCGCACTGCTGCAAGGTGCGTTGGCTGTGCTTGGCGAGGAGGAGCGACGCATTGTGCTGCTCCACGCGGTCACGGGCATGAAGCACCGGGAGATCGCGGCGCTGCTGGAGCTGCCGCTTCCCACCGTCCTGTCGAAATATCACAGAGCATTGAAAAAGATGCGCAGCTGTCTGGAAGGAGATGACGCCCGATGACCAATGAGAAGCTGGAGCAGAGGCTGGCTGCGGCGCTTGAAAAGACTGCGCCGGACGATGTGAGCGGCGTTCTCTCCCGCTGTGAAGCGCGGAAAGGAACGGTAATTCCCATGACAACAAAGAAAACGGTAAATCGAAAATGGACAACGCTGGTAGCTGCCTGCCTTGCGGTGATGCTGCTGTGCGGCGGAGGCGTGCTCTATCAGCAGGCGCATGCGGTGGCGTCCGTGGTGTCGCTGGATGTGAACCCCAGCATCGAACTGAAGGTGAATCGGAGCGAAAAGGTACTGGCCTGCGCGCCGCTCAACGAGGATGCAAAAGCCATCTTGGCGGATATGAGTAATGGGGCTGACCTCAAGGGCGCAAAGCTGGATGTGGCGGTGAACGCCATCGTGGGCAGTCTCGTGCGAAACGGCTATCTCGACAGTATTTCCTCCGCCATCATGATCTCGGTGGAGGACAAGGATGCAGCCCGTGCGGAAAAGCTCCAGCGTGAGCTGACCAGCGCCGTGGACGGCGTGCTGCAGACCAGCGAAGCGAAGGCCGCCGTCCTGACGCAGACGCTGACGCAGGACGCGACGCGGGAGCAGCAGGCCCGGGAAAACAACATTTCCACCGGCAAGGCGGCGCTGGTGAACCGCGTCCTCGCCATCAACCCGTCGCTGAAGTTTGACGCGCTGGCGAAGCTCTCGGTGGAGGAGCTGAAGGACCTTGCGGAAGCGGGCGCGCCCGCCATGCCGATCGGTATGGATGCAGCCCGCACCGCTGCGGAGGAGTATGCCGGAACAACGGCGCTGGATTCCGTTACGGCGGAGGTCGATCCCGAGCTGGACGAATCCCCCGCACACTATGAGGTGGAGCTGCAAACGGCATGGGGCGAGTTCGAGTATTTGGTCTGTCTCTTATACACATCTCCGAGCCCACGAGACCGATCAGTATCTCGT
>ENA-UAIC01000789-UAIC01000789.1-human-gut-metagenome-genome-assembly--contig:-NODE-789-length-10266-cov-5.565664_pt1 | contig 10266 bp, 9 predicted proteins | sample MGYA00244413_ERZ654377 | MGnify/ENA primary metagenome ERZ654377 (study PRJEB26926, sample SAMN06165148) | human gut metagenome | biome: ENVO:00009003; feature: ENVO:2100002; material: ENVO:00002003...
CTAATATATTATGAATTTAATAAGTCCGGCTTATGAAATTTGTACGTTTTTTGTGAATCGGACTTACTTAAAGAAGGGGCGTCCGGCTCAAAACGAGACACAATATACACACACACCACACCTATTCGGGCGCCCCTTTTTGTAAATTTTTATGTGAAAGGCGGGGGACGATGAGAAACAAAGCAAGAATTTCTTTATTGACGGTACTTTTATTGACGGCACCTGCTTTCGCATTTGAAGAAAACTCCTTAGATTTAGGCCGTTTTGACCGGGTTGATTTGGAAGCCGGGCTTTTTTCGCGGGGCGAAGGGCCGCGGCTGGCCGCGGTGTGCTTTCTGGGTTTCGGCAACTGTGACACGGAAGCCGGCTATGGCGGCGGTGGCGAAGATTTTACCATAGACACGGCCAACCAGTGCAAAAACGAAGGTTATACGATAACTTCCTGCGAGCCGCCGACCTATGTGTCGGGCGCGCCTTGTCCGTATAATGACAAATATTATGCCAAGTGCAGCGAAGACAAGGTCAGAGCCTGCAAAGATGCCGGCTATGTCGACTCCTGCGGCGACGGTTATGTTCTGGACAGCGCGCAGAGCTGTCCGTACGACAGTTCTTACAAAAAATGCAAGTGCAATCCCTGTGACGGTTATACTTATACCTATGAACAGGCGACGGCGGACGGTTATGTGACCGACGGTTTCTGCCTGAGCTGCAATACGACCAAATACAAACGCAAAAACAATCCCTGCGTGGGTTATTATAGTTGCGAATGCGGCGGCGAAATCGGCACGGCAACCTGCAAAAGCGGTTCGGTAACGAAGTATGCGGTTTGCAAAACCTGCTGCGAAAACCGTTGTACGCTAGCAAGCTGTCCGGAGAACCATGACTGCGAGTATGAGGAATGTTCGGGCAAATACTGCGACAACGGCTGTAGCAGCGGTTATACGGACATGTGCACGGTGTACAGCGAGTATGGCACTTCGACCTGCACGCAGATGGGATACCGGCAGCAGACCTGCACCGGCGATGCGGTTTTGTGTCCGTTTGACACGACTTATAAGTTCTGTATGTGAGGCTGAGTATTATTGTGTTTTTGATTGTAGGGTTTTCTTTTCCTATTGTCATTCTCGACCTCTTTCCTGTCATATTCGGGCTTGACCCGAATATCCAGAGATCCCCGGAACGCGCTACGCTTGTCCGAGGATGACAGGAGAGAAAAAAAGTACTGTCATTCCCGTGCTTGGCACGGGAATCTAGAGAGGAGATGTCCGGGACAAGCCCGAACATGACAATTATTTACTTGTCATTGTCGGCCTTGAGCCGACAATCCAGAGATCCTCGGGTCAAGCCCGAGGATGACAGAAGAAGAAAAGAAAGTACTCGAATATGACAGGAGGAAAAAGAGGCTTGGGCATGGCGGAAGAGGGAACAGGGCAGACAGAGGTTTTGTGAGGGGTTGCAAGAGGAACTAATTCAGGGGAGAAAGGCGATGAGAAATCAGTATATTTTATTAAGTACAGTATGTTGCGGGCTTTTTTTCGGTACGGAAGCCTGGGCGCAATGTGTGGCGACCAAGGATTGCAGCACTTTGGGATACAAGCAGAGCAGCTGCGACTCGGGAAAGGGCATAAAATGCCCATTTGGCGAGGCTTGGTACTGCCCCTGTGACGCCTCTTACATATACACCTGTACAGGAACTAACGAAAGCCCAAGCTCAGCCAAATGCGGCGACAAGTACAGCATGTGTAACTGCGCGACGGGTACGCATTGGGACAGCAGCAGCGGCAGCTGCGTGGCTGACCGCGCTTCATGCGCAATCGGCTGGATTTATTACAGTGACGGCACCTGTTCGGCGCCGGCCGCTTATACAACCAGCAAAACGGTTTTGGGTATTGTGGTTTATGTCAACGATAATGGTGTCGGCGGACAAGTCATGGCGCCGTGGTGGATTGATGCGAGCGGCAACCGAAGCAGTTCCGGTGTCGGTATGGCTTGGGGTGGTTATGGTACGGATATTTCAAGTCTGCCGAATATGACAAATAGTACGCAGGCTGAAGCCGATTTTGACAGTTGCGGCAATACGGACAAGATTGTTGCGGCCGGTGATGCCAGCACTTATCCGGCCGCCTGGGCGACGCGGAAATATGCGCCGACGTCGGAAACCAATGGTAAGTGGTGTCTGCCGGCAGCCGGTATTTTAAGAAACATTCAGAAAAATCAGGATGCGATTAGCACAGCCGTTAGTAAGGTTGGTGGCGCTTCGAGCCTACTCAACTATTGGGTGTGGTCTTCCTCGGAGAGCTCAAGCAGCTACGCGTGGAGTGCGAGTCTTAATGGCAGTGGTTGGCACGACGACGGTAAGTACGACGGTAGCCATTATGTTCTTCCGGTGCTCGCTTTTTAGTTTTAACCCTTTATCTTTTAGCGCAGCCCCGCTTGCGGGGCTCGCTTTAAAAAAAGAATCGATTTGCGCCGCAGGCGCAAATGCCGAATTTCCGCTCCGCAGGAGCGGAAATTTTTGATTCCGAAAAAGGAATCGGCAGAAAAGAGAATCGCGCCGCAGGCGCAAAAAAACGGCCTTCTATGTGCATATCGTGAGGTCGTGCCCTGTGTCTGCGGATGTCCGGCTCAAGGCCGAACATGACAGGAGAGAAAAGAGTCCGAGGATGACAGGAGAAGAAAGTACCCGAGGATGACAGGAGAAGAAAGGAACCCGAGGATGACAGAGGAAAGGAGAAGAAGCAAGCTCGGAGATGACAGTAAAAATTTTTATTTTGTAATATTATCGTAGAGATCCAGCCAAAGAGGATTGGAACTTTCAATCAAATTAACTTTCCATTCTCGGTTCCATTTTTTTAGGTTTTTTTCTCTTTGTATGGCGGTTATTTCATCGTTGTAAATTTCATAGTATACCAGTTTATCCAGAGAGTATTTGGCGCTAAACCCGTCTATTATTTTGTTTTTATGTTCATATATTCGGCGTACTAAGTTGTTGGTAACGCCGATGTAAAGTGTTCCCTGCGGTTTATTGGTTATAATGTAGACATACATGGTTTTCATGGGCTGATTATAGTTTGAGGCGGATATTCGGGTCAAGCCCGAATATGACAATTATTTACTTGTCATTGCCGTGCTTTTTTTCTTTTTTGTCATTGCCGTGCTTTCATTCTCTCTTGTCATTGCCGGACTTGATCCGGCAATCCAGAGATCCTCGGGTCAAGCCCGAGGATGACAGGGGAAGAAAGAGGCCGAACATGACAGAAGAAGAAACAAGTCCGAGGATGACAGGAGAGAAAAGAGTCCGAGGATGACAAAAAAGAAAGTACCCGAGGATGACAAAGAAGGGCGGCGTCCAATAAAAAGGGAGCCGAGGGGCAGAAAGGGACAAGTTTGAAGACATTCCCAAATAAGAAATACACACCAGAAACAGTTGAAATTTTTTTTGTATTGACATCTTTTGTACGGACGTATATATAAGGCTATATACTCTATTCAAGGTACTAAAAATTAATTTATGCACTTTCAAATAGAAGAGGAAGGCTTATGGTTTTATACAATGAATTGCCGGTTTATCGGGACAGTTATAATCTGCTGTTGGAAATATATAAGGCGACCAACAAGTTTTCGCACGAATACAAATATTGTTTGGGGCAGGATATGAAGCGTGACGTTTTGAACCTGTTTCGCAGTTTGTACCGAGCCAACCGGGCAGTGGAAAAGCATCAGCCGCTTGAGGAGTTTCTGGACGATTTTGAACTGCTGAAGATTGAGATCAGGATGTGCGGCGACCTGCGGCTGCTGCCGATTAAGAAAGTTGCCGAGCTGGCGCTGCTGACAGATGCCATCGGCCGGCAGATTACGGCCTGGAAAAACAAGAGCCGTACCGCAGCTTCACTCAGCAAAGCCGGCTAAAAATTTTTTGCAGAAGATTATTGTGTTTATTGTGCGGGAATTGTCCGAACCAAGGTTCGGATGAGAGAGCGGATTTTTATTAAAAAAGGACTGCCGACAGCCGCTTGGTTGTTAAGATAAAACCGGCAGTGAAAACCGTTGGGTGTGGTCTTCCTCGGAGAACTCTAACAACAACGCGTGGAATGCAAATCTTAATAACAGTAATTGGAACAACAACAATAAGAACAATAACAATTATGTTCTTCCGGTGCTCGCTTTTTTGGTAAAAATCATGATTATGAAGAGATATGGATATGCAGTTGGATTTGTTTGGCGGCGTGCAGCGCGGAAACGTGCGTTTGGACGAGCTGTTTGCCGCTTATCTGGAATGCCGGCGCAACAAGCGCCGCACCACAAACGCCCTGGCTTTTGAAGTCGATTTTGAACAAAAGCTGATAGAGCTTTGGAAAGACGTCAATGACGGAACTTACATGCCCGGGCGCTCGATTGCCTTTATTGTAACCGAACCGGTGCAGCGTGAGGTTTTTGCCGCCGATTTTCGCGACCGCATAATTCATCATCTGATTATCGGCAAGCTTAACCATCTGTTTGAAGCTTCTTTTATTCAGGACAGCTACAGCTGCCGCGACGGAAAAGGAACCCAATACGGAATCGGGCGGGTGGCCGGTTTTATCCGCGAATGTTCGCGCAACTACACCAAAGACTGTTATATTCTGAAGATGGATATTCAGTCTTTTTTCATGAGCATTGACAAGGGTCTGCTTTATAAATATCTGCGCGAGTTTATTCTGGCGCGCTATCATGAGCCGGATCAGCTGCTGATTTTGGAACTGGTGGAAAAGGTGGTGTTCAACGATCCGGAGCAGAACTGCCACATTAAAGGGCGGCGTTCCGACTGGGACGGCCTGCCGCCGAGCAAGAGCCTGTTTACGTCCGGCAAGGGCAAAGGGCTGCCGATCGGGAATCTGACGTCGCAGATATTTGCCAATTTTTATCTGAACTTTTTTGACCATTATGTTAAGTATGATTTGGGAATCGAATATTACGGCCGCTATGTCGACGATTTTGTGATTGTGCACGAAGACAAGGATTTTCTGATTGACGTGCAGGCCAAACTGCGTTCGTTTTTGCAGGCCAAGTTGATGCTCCGCCTGCATCCGCGCAAGATTTATCTGCAGCATTTTTCAAAGGGCGTCAAGTTTATCGGCGCGGTGGTCAAGCCCGGCCGCGAATATATCGGCAACCGCACCAAAGGAAACCTGTATGCCAAAATTCATTATTACAACAAAGAGGCGGAAAAAAATCCGCGCAAGGCCAAAAAACTGCTGCCCGACCTGCTGGCCAGCGTCAATTCGTATCTGGGGTTTATGATTCATTACAAAACGTACAAAATCCGCCGCCGTTTGCTCGAAAAGGAACTTAGTCCCCTCTGGCGCAGGTTTGTGACCTTTGACGAGAGCATGCGCAAGCTGACCCTGAAAGAAAAATACAAGCCGGCCGTGGCCAAGCGCAACAAAATCAGAAACCGCCGGCGCCGGCTCGATAAAGCGGCGGCGATGCTTGCCGCCGCGGCCTAACGCGTTTTTTTGCCGTAGCAGCCCGGGCGGGTAAGGCCGATTTCGATTTCGCAATCGTAGAACAGAGCCAGTTTGATGGCATGGTTGAACCGCCGGCTTTTGCCGATTTCCAACAGGTCTATGTCGTGCGCGGAAATGTGCGTCTGTTCGGTAACGGTTTCCAGGTCGAAACCCAGGCGGCGTCTGGTTCGCTGCAGCGAACGTCCGAGAGAATGCTGGGCGTTTTTCACAATGTGCGATTTGGTCAGTCTGCTGCGGTTCATGATGGTGACTCCTAAACGAGATTGCGGCAATAGAATCCACTTTTTACATTTTAGACTTATTAAGTTCATTTTTAAATACAATAATTACCAGGAATTGAAATATCGTTAAAATTTTGCCCCTTTTTCGATTTCATATTTAAATTGTGTTAATATATAAGGGCTATAATCTAAACGTGTGAAACAAGGGAAAGGTTATTTTATGGCGACTGCTGACGGCGAAAAAAAACTGCCGCTGTTGAAAATTTTGAACGTCAGTCTGGACTACTGTCTGGAAAACTTTAAGGCTGTAGCCGGATTTTCGGCAGTTAACCTGCTGTTTTTGCTGGTGACGCTGCTGTTGCCCGGCGGGTATGGCAATCCGCTGTTTTTAATCTGGCTGGTTTTTTATTACGTTTTCTGGTGTTTCTTTTTCCGTTTCTATTTTAACCGCCGACCGTATCTGATGTTTCGCAAGATTTTTGACTCGCTGGTGCCGTCGACCAAAATTTTGTTTCTGACCGCGGTGTTCGGTTTCGGGTTGTCGCTGCTGCCGCTGGTGTTGCCTTTTCTGCTGCCGCCGGAGATGATTGACGGTTATACGAATTTTCTCCGCGAATATATGCCTGAGCTGGATTTGGGACTGATGCTGCTGTTGCTGCTGGTGTCGCCGCTGATTTTGTACCGGCCGTTTATGGCCTGGATTTCGTCGGTCATCGGGCGCAGCGGGCTTTTGAAGACCGCTTTTGCCAAAACCGAGGGAAACTACTGGCGTTTTGTGGCAATGGCCGCGGTTTTCAACGCCGTGTTTGTGGTGTTTGAGGGGCTGGACGAAATGTTTGACCTGCCTGATGCCGCACTGATGGTTGTATATGCGCCGCTGCTGGTTTACTTTAACGCAGCGATTGCCAGAACCTATGAATTTTTCTTTCTCGACGGTTTGGATGACTGATGCGAAAAGCCCCTCGGGTGAGGGGTTGGGTTTTTATTTTATCAGTTCCAGAAACTCGTCTTCGGAGAGAATCCGGACACCGAGTTCGCGCGCTTTTTTTGCCTTGCTGCCGGCGTCGGCTCCTTCAATGACATAATCCGTATGCGCAGAAACCGAACCGGCAACTTTGGCGCCCAGGCTTTGCGCTTTGGCTTTGGCTTCGGCTCTTGTCATTCGTTCCAGCGTGCCGGTAAAAACGACGGTTTTGCCGGAAAGCGGCGAATTGTAGTTTGTGTTGTCGACGAAGTCTTCAACCGTTATTTCTTCAAGCAGGCGGTTGACGGTGCTGACATTATGTTCTTCTTTGAAAAACTCGACCACGTCTTTGGCCATGGCTTCGCCGATGCCGTCAATCGAGAGCAGGCGTTCGGTGTCCTGATTGCGCATGTCGGTCATGAATTTGTGGAAACTTCCGTAGTTTCTGGCTATCAGCCGGGCCGTTGCGGCGCCGACCTGCCTGATGCCCAAAGCATAGATAAAGCGCGCCAGTTCAATGCGGCGCTTGGCGCGGATGGCGCGAAACAGGTTTTCGACCGATTTTTTGCCCCAGCCGTCGCGGCGTTCCAGATGCAGCGCCTTGTCGTCGATGACGGCAAACAGGTCTTCTGTCGGGCCGCTGCCGCCGTTGCGTTCTTCCAGAGTGAAGATGTTGGTCGGGTCGCGGAGAATCCCTTCGTTGTAAAACTGTTCGACAATTTTGCCGCCCAGCCCGTCAATGTCAAAAGCTTCGCGCGAAACAAAGTGTTTCAGCCGCTCAATGGCCTGTGCCGGGCAGGTCAGGCCGCCGGTGCAGCGGCGGACGGCTTCGTCTTCTTCCCGAATGGCATGGGCGCCGCATTCGGGGCAGACGGTCGGAAATTTGAATTCGGACGAATCCGGCCGACGCTTCTCTTGCAGGACTTCGACAACCTGCGGAATGACGTCGCCCGCCCGCTGAACGACGACGTAATCGTTGATGCGGATGTCTTTGCGTTTGATTTCGTCTTCGTTATGAAGAGTGGCGTGCGAAACAATGACGCCGCCGACGTTGACCGGCTCCAGATCGGCAACAGGGGTCAGCGCGCCGGTGCGGCCGACCTGAATACGGATGTTGTTGATGCGTGTAATCGCCTTTTCGGCCGGAAATTTGTGCGCAATTGCCCAACGCGGCGTGCGGGTCAGAAAACCCAATCGTTCCTGCAGGGAAATGGAGTTGACCTTATAAACGATGCCGTCTATATCGTAAGGCAGGTCGGCACGGATTTCCATCAGGTGCGAAAAATATCCGTCGATTTCCTTCAGGCTGCGGCAGAGCCGGTTGTGCGGGTTGGTCGGAAAACCCCATTTCTTCAGGCATTCGAAAAATTCGGCTTGCGAATCCCAGCAGCGCCGGGACACTTTCCCCCAGGTGTAGGCAAAAAGGCTCAAATTGCGTTCGGCCGTAATCGAAGCATCGAGCTGGCGGAGCGAGCCGGCTGCTGCATTGCGCGGATTGGCAAAAGTTTTTTTGTGTTCTGTTTCATATTTTTGATTCAACGCCAGAAAATCGGCTTTGGCCATATAGACTTCGCCGCGGACTTCCAGCACATCGGGGACGCCGTCCGGCAGCTTCTGCGGCAGCTGACGAATCGTCTTCAGATTGGCGGTAATGTCTTCGCCGGTGGTGCCGTCGCCGCGGGTGGCGCCCTGAACGAATCGTCCGTGCTCATAACGGGCAGAGAAGGATAGTCCGTCGATTTTCGGTTCGGCCATGAATTCGATGTCTTCGGAAACATTGAGGAAGCGTTTGACTCCGACGGCAAATTCGTCGACTTCCTCAAGGCTGAAGACGTCGCCCAGCGAAAGCATGGGAAAACGGTGCTGGATCTTGCCGAATCCGTTTTTGGCCGCAGCGCCGACTCTTTTAGACGGGCTGTCGGCGCGAATCAGTTCCGGGAAGCGGGCTTCAATCTGCCGGTTGCGCCGTTTGAGGGCGTCGTATTCGGCGTCGGTCAGGTAAGGCGCGTCGTTCTGATAGTAGGCAATGTCGGATTTGGCCATTTCCGCCGCAATGCGTTCCAGTTCGGCGGCTGCCTGTTCGGGGGTTAAATCTTCTGTTTCAATCATTATTTTCCCTTTTGTCTGTTTAGGGATAATATAGGAAAACGGGCGGAAAATTCCACTCTTATGTTGTGTTTGTCACAGCGTTCGGCATAAAAAAAGCGGGAACTGGTCCCGCCTGAAGCTGCGAATCGGCCGTTATGCCGGCCGTTATGCCGGCGAAACAACCATCATCATCTGACGGCCTTCAAGTTTCGGTTCGGAATCGACCTTAATCAGTCCCTCAAGGTCTTCGAGAATATTATTCAGAACTTCACGACCCATGTCATTGGCGCTCATTTCGCGGCCTTTGTAACGCATGGTAAATTTGACCTTGTTGCCTTGCGAAAGGAACTTCTTGGCCTGTTTGATTTTGACTTCATAGTCGTGGGTATCAATCATCGGGCGAAGCTTAAGTTCTTTGATTTCAACGACTTTCTGGTTTTTTTTGGCTTCGTTTTTGCGCTTTTGCACTTCGTATTTATATTTGCCGTAATCCAAAACCTTGCATACCGGGGGCACTGCCTGCGGAGAAATTTCTATCAAATCAAGACCGGCCTCGTCCGCGATGGCCAATGCCTCTCGAATCGAAACGACGCCGCGATTTTCTCCGTTCTCGTCAATTAAGCGTACTTCCTTTACTCTGATGTTCTCATTAATACGCGGTCCGTCGTCTTCACGTACTGGCGCATTGCTATTGTCCTTTATTATTGGTGCCTCCTATAAATTATTAAATTCTTATCCATATTACAAAAAAATCCGTCTTTCGCAAGCGAAATGTTACAGAATCTGCGGGGGAATATAGACTCCCCGGCTATGATTTCAACGCATATATATCAAAATTATATATACATATTCCTTAATTTTTCGTTTTCAATTTCGCTTGACTTGCAAAAAATTCTTTGTTAATATCCTGCTATATCAAGTGGTTAAAAAACTCCCGAAAAAATTGTTTATTTTTTTTGAAAAAAGTTATTGACATCTGTCCGGGTATGTCCTATAAACCACTTCGCCGACGGGGTGAGACAAGTTGAAAAAAACGAACCGAGCCAAGGCGGCGGGCTTCTCAAAGGAAGTGGTTATAAAACAGAGTAGATATGAGAGAAGAGGATACGCAGACGGCGGGTATTTGGCAACGAATATGTAAAGTCTAGTGTATCTGAAAAAAAGGAACCAAGAAAATTCTTTTATGAGTAAGTAATTAGACGGGATTGAAGAATCATTTTAAGATGAGAGTTTGATCCTGGCTCAGAACGAACGCTGGCGGCAGGCTTAACACATGCAAGTTGAACGGGATTGTTAAGTAGCTTGCTATTTAACAAGAGAGTAGCGCACTGGTGAGTAACACGTGGGAACGTACCTTTTGGTGGGGGACAACATCTGGAAACGGATGCTAATACCGCATAAGACCTGAGGGTGAAAGATTTATCGCCGAAAGAACGGCCCGCGGAAGATTAGGCAGTTGGTGGGGCTGTCTCTTATACACATCTGA
>ENA-UAIC01000799-UAIC01000799.1-human-gut-metagenome-genome-assembly--contig:-NODE-799-length-10202-cov-11.490785_pt1 | contig 10202 bp, 8 predicted proteins | sample MGYA00244413_ERZ654377 | MGnify/ENA primary metagenome ERZ654377 (study PRJEB26926, sample SAMN06165148) | human gut metagenome | biome: ENVO:00009003; feature: ENVO:2100002; material: ENVO:00002003...
TACTGATCGGTCTCGTGGGCTCGGAGATGTGTATAAGAGACAGATATATTATTTTACATCCAATTTATGTTGGATTTAATACTTCCATTTTGAAATCTTCAGGCATTACTTTTACATTCGGCTTATCCTTTATTATATCCAATGCTTTTGCAAAAGCCTTCATTACTCTATTGTACTCAATTTCTATCTTTACAAAATTGGGTTTTTTGCGCAGCAAAGCCCCTTCTTCATATAGTGGCTTCAATTGAGAATCTATAAACTCGGACAATTTTTGGACTCTCTTATTATTGTCACATATATAATATTCACCACCTTTTTCTGTAAAAGGTCCTTGTGTAAACGCAAGTGAACTGAATTCGGAGATAAATTTTCGCATATTTATAAAGATCCACTCATAATCAGTTCTATCTGTTTCTATAGAAGAAAGAAGGGCATGATGCATCTGAGCAAAAGCATTAATTTGACTTGCGACTCCACCATTATTATAAGTCATTAATGCAGAGATTATATCAAATCCTTCTTGGGCCTGATATTTTTGCTTTACGAGGTAATTTTTATACTCGTCATTTTCTTTCTTTGTTAATTCTAAAAGCCGACGTTGTTCTTTTACATCATTTTTTAGTTCAACGGCATTGTATATTTGATAGCCTATCACAAAAGCCACAGCCAAACTAAGCAAAGTTGTGATAATACCAACATATGCCTCTTCTTCTATTTCAAATGGAGTTATCTTCATTAATGAAAGCCCTAATGCTGTTAGACATATAATGAATAACACACAGTTTATCATCCATTGTTTCATATTTTTTATTTTCTAAAATTAATCAACTCTTTACCACTCATATATACTGGCTGTCCGTCTGCATACTTTTCTTTATGCTTAGGATCAGCCTCGTATTTATTCTTGTCTGCTTCGATAATTCCTTGAATATCAAATTCGCCTAGTGTTATCTCCTCATCGAAGAAATAACAGAAATACTTATCGTGATGTGGATAACGATAATCTTGCTTTATCATCTGCTCACTAGTCAGCTCACCTGTATTCTTCACACGGAAAGCCTTGTACACTTTCTTCTCGCCATTCATATACAGGATAACAAACTTAGCGTGTTTAACATAGTCACGGCTCTTCACAACACCGCCATGGACGTCCTTGCCAAGACGCACATTATAGGCATCATCACGCTTACCACCTTTCCTACTGAATATCCAGTGCAGATGGTCTAGTCCGTTTACGATGCCAATAAGAAACGTTGCTGAAGGGTAGTTCTCCAAATAGTGCATAGTGAGAAACTGCTTGGGAATTTCATAACGTGGACGTGCTTCAACTATCGGCATTACATTCTTAGGCAGTGTCCTTGGATCCAAACCAAGCGGACACTTTGCTATGTGAAAGGCTTGCTTCAACTCGAACATCACATCCTCGTTCTCGCTTGCCACTTTTGCTCTGATTGTCGCGTCCGCCTCTTTCTCTGGCTTGCGCAGCGCAAGCGAGAAATATTGTTGATCACTTCCTTCGCGATTGTCAAAAGGATGATACACCTTGCCAAGCACTTGCTGAAAGTTCTCTCTGATGTAGGCATCGGGATTGACATCACTCTTGGCGGTCATGGCGTAGAACTCGAAGTTTTCTTTGAGCATCTGTTGGATTTCGATGCGGAACATCCGTCGCACCTTATTGCGCCACTGCACCTTGCTTGCGGAATTATTGCGTCCGTAGAGTGCCACGACAAAGAGGAAGTTTACATCGTAGTGTGCAAGCAGAAACGTATCTCTGTCAAACAATCTATTCTCAAACTGCCTACTTAGATAATATTGTTGTCTGCGCTTGCCGTCTTCCTTGTCGCTGTCTATGAGCTTGATGTCGTTTTCTGGACGAAGCACGTTCTGGTTGGCGGAGATAAAGAAGTTCGGGATGATGTTATAGCCCTCGGTCACGTCGTCACGCAGTTTCACATGACCGTTCTTTCCTTCTGCCTTTCCGTCGTTGAAGAGATCGATGTTCCATTGTATGACGTTTCTTGCGTAGGTAAACTGCTTGTAGATTGACTCCTTGCCGAGCGAGTTGCCTCGCTTGTAATACTTTGAGTCGCCTATGTAGTAGATGTTGTCGTTCTTGTCGTTGTTGGTCAGCTCTTGGTACTGATAGAGGTGGTCCACTCGCTTGCCGTCGGGCTGGTCTTTCAATTCCTTTGGCAACTTTTGATCGCCTGCTATCAGCTCGTCGATGATGGCTTCAAATACGATATGAAAACTCTTTACCAATAGGTATTCCCTTTGGTCTACGTTGAGCATAATGTTGTCTGGTCGGTCGAAGAAGGCATAGCACAGCTCCCATAGTTCCAACGCCTTGTCGGAGAAGTTATTTGATTTGCTTCAGACGTTGCTTGCCATAGCCGTTTATGTACCGCTCAAACTTATCGCCTCGTATCAAGAGGAAGTTCACGTTGATGCTTACAGGAAAGCCATACTTATCGTGCATGTGCTGCAAGATGCTGTAATAGATGACAAGCAACTCCTCGTCGAAGTTTATCTGTCGTTTCTTGTTGATGGGGTTCAGATAGCTCACGTCTTGCCGACGTGTTCCTCCGATGCTTTCTTGTATCACGGCTTGACTTCGACTGATGGTGCGTGTCCAGTTTATCTTGTTGTAGCCGGTGTGGAGGTTTTTCACGATGAACATCACAAAACTCTCGTTCCGCTTGTTCCACTCCTGCAAGGTGAGCAGCACATCGAGAAACGTGTTTGCTTTGCGCTTCCTCGTGTGTCCCATCATCGGAGCTTGCTTGTATAGCACGATGCTCGACTGGCGTTTACCGTCTTCCACTCGGTCAAACTCATGGTCGCGGAACACAGTGATGGCTCGGTATATCCATACGCTTAGGTTGTAGATAAACGTGTGTTCCTCGGTGGTCAGTTCCTTACAGTCCTCGGCATTTATCAAGTCCTTAGGCTCGATATGCCCAAACACCTTTTCTTTGCCAAACTCGCCTTCCAGCAATACCTTGGGCAGAATAAACACGCAGTCGTTCACGTCGGGATCGTCGTTGAAGTAGTAGCCTACATAACTCAAACTGACTTTTCTCTCTACGTCTTGAAGCACACCAAGTCCTTTGAGAACATCGTAGACATCCTCATATTCATATTGGTATTCCTCGATTAGTATGCGCATACGCTTATTCTGTTACTGTATTCACTGCCCAACCTTGGGCTTTTGCAAATTTGATAATGAAATCTATGTTGTACTTGTTCCACCATATCAAAACTTTGTACTTGACTCCATCTGATGATGTTTGTTCTGCACCGAAACATGAGGTGTAACTGCCTGTTATTTCTTCAGCGCGTGCCAATACTCCTTTGTATCTATACTTGTTGTCAACAGTATCATCAAATGCCAAATCGCTTTGCAGCTCTGCAAATGTCTTGTCTGAATGTTCGTTGATATATTTCATGACGATGCTATACCCAAGGTCTTTCTTGGATAGTCGCGATTTTCCGTCAAACGAATATTTCGTGTAGTCGATAGAGTTTCCGTTGTCATCTACATCTACTACTATGGGAGCATCATCATTAGTTTTGATATTTTCTTCGCCTACCACGCCGACAAGGAACGTTCTTATCGCCTCGATATTCACCTTATTGTCGCTGCCATAGAACGCATCGAAGCATATTTCAGCTTCTGGCTCGTCACTGACCTTGAAGAGTGAGATGTCGCCGTCCTTGAACACATCGTTCCACAGATAGAATAATACTTTGCTGACAAACTTGTCTGCCGTAATCACACCGTCCTTTGCCTTGCAAAAGAAATACCCCAGCTTCTTGTCGTCGCTGCTTGTCTCCTTGGCTATCTTCTTGTTTATTTCCTCAATGAACGTCCACCAGTGGCAGTATTCATTACCAAACATTATCTTCCAACCCTTGCCTGCATCTGTAATCTTGACGTATCTCCAATTCCAGCGACGCTTGAAAGCAGAGTCGATGGGGAACAAACTCTGATCACTCGTATTCATTGTTGCCCATATATATAGGTTGGGGGGAAGACATAATATACGTCCTTCTTTAATGTCCTCCGTCAGTCCAACATAAATGAGCTCTTTTCCGTTTTCAGCCTTTTTACATTTAAGTTCATACTCTCCACCTTTTCCAAAAGCCTTTTTTATCTCTGTATGCAAATCAGTGTCTGCCTCTATTGGATATGTAGAGAAACCGTAGTCGTTACGGTCGAGTAATTGAAACAGATCACCGAATATCTGTGCACAATTGCCTCTGTTTATTTCCTCAATTATTAGGAACTGTACATTCCATTTTCCATCCTCTACATATTTCTGCCATGCTCCTAGGTAGGCTTTCAGAAACGCTTGCTTCACATACTTGTATGTAATGCGCTCTTCCTTCAACCTCTTTCCATCTTCAATAACCACATGCCCCGATACGTCGCGTAAGTCCACTTGTGACATCACTGGCTTATACGCTCCAACAAAGGTTGAATAGTCACTGTCCGGATGAAACGTGGTACGTATCACAGAATACATTTTTGTAACCTTTTTTATCTCATAAGACTTGCCTGTACCTGGAGCTCCGTAATATATTTGCTGGAGAGGTAGGTTCCATAATTCTTCTGGTGCGTTAAGTATGGAATCCATTATGTGTTCCGCTTCTGCGCCCTTTATTACGGCATTAGTGAGTTCATTCTTATCTGCTAAGAATGCACATAATTCTGCTACAAATGACTGTGAAGCATTTACTAATCCTGCACACGTCAAAATCGGAGAAACATAAAAGTCAGCCCTATCAATAGTTTTTGCTCCATGCCACCAAGAATAATCAGAAATGAAGCGCTTTAGTAATGCTCTAGATTCCTCGTCTAATTCAAGAGAATTTATTTTGTTTTCTTCTTGCTCTGTCAATGTTCCATTGTCAAGAGTCTTCAACCGTTCTTTTGAAGTAACTTTTAAGGCAAGATTTCTATACTTTATCAATTCTTTATAGTAATCGGTAAAGTAAGAAGCAATATAAAACCATTGATTTGGCATATATATATTTAAAGCCCCACGCAGGTTGCCTTTAGTTATAATTACGGCAGAGTATTTATTATAAGAAATAACATTGTTATTTATCTCTTTTACCTGCTCCTTAAATTCTGATGGAAGAACAAAGTCTTTTCCATCATACTGTCTAAATTTATCGGCAGCATGACTATAAATAAGACCTAGATCTTTTAATTGTTCCATGATTAGTGATTTAATAATTGTTCTACAATTTCTTGGGAAAGTCTCTTTATAACAGGTACAGCTACGCTATTTCCAAACTGATGATAGGCTTCTTTCCTTGAAACAACGATTCGAAATTCTTTGTTGTTTTTATTGTAGTTATCATTGTTTGCACATTCTGGATGTTCCCAACCATTTCCGAGTATTCTATATCCTTGCAGCCTTCCTGCTTCAACAGGAGTGAGACGGCGGGGGTTTAACCCTTTAGATGATTGGTCAATCAATATTTCACTACCATCCTTCCAATAACGCGCTGATATTGTACTACAATATATGCTGTCAGAATTAAAGAGACTGTATCCAAAGCCTTTTCCATTGGCTTTATTGCGTTCTTTTCTCTTTTGATGTCCCTCCCACATTCTGTCGCTTATTGTGTAGTAGGAATCCATTGTTTCTTCTGGCTCAAATATATCAGACAATTTGGTTTTTATAACCCTGTCTGCAAGGTCTTTTGTTTTGTCATATATAGTACTGCCGTCTGGAGCTATTCCATACGGAAATTTGAAATCCTGAACATCTATGATTTTCTTATGCCATGCAATTATAAAAAGACGCTCTCTGTTTTGAGGAACTCCAAAGAACTTGGCATTAAGTATTGCATATGAAACCCCATATCCAAGTTCTTCCAAAGTAGCTAAGATTACTTTAAGAGTATTACCTTTATCATGGCTTTTCAGTCCACGAACATTCTCTAAGAACAGCACTCTGGGAGGATATCCATGTTCGATTTTATATTTAACGATGTTAGCGATATTAAAGAACAAAGTTCCTCTGGTATCTTCAAACCCTCTTCTTAAGCCGGCTATAGAAAAGGGCTGACACGGGAAACCGCCACAGCAAATATCGAAGTCTGGAATATCTTTGGGGTCAGCTTCTGTTATATCTCCATTAAAATATTTATAATTACCGTATGAATCCTTTTCAAATAATCTTGGCTCGATATCTTTATAATTCTCCTCATAAGATATTCTTGCATATTTGTCCCACTCACTTGCAAAAACACAGCGAGCACCAACATAATGCATAGCGGTATGAAAACCACCAATACCAGCAAATAAATCTATAAATTTATATATCTTTTTGGTCATAACATTTTTATCTCTACATTAACTCCTTCAGTCCTTCCAATCCTCCAAGGACTTCTCCAAACTCTTCCGGCAGCTCATTTGCAGCCCTATATGTTGCAACGCCCATAGGCTTTCTTGTGTCTCGCAGAGCATACTCCACCGTCCGTTGCTTTTGTCCTCGACAAAGAATGATTCCGATGGACGGATTTTCATTGGGCAAGCGCACAAGGTCATCAAGGGCAGAGAGGTAGAAGTTCATCTTCCCAACAAATTCAGGCAGAAACTCTGTCCACTTCAACTCTATCGCCACCAAACATCTTAATCTACGGTTGAAGAAGAGGAGATCTATAAAATATTCCTTGTCGTCAACAATTAATCTGTATTGGTTACCCATATAAGAAAAGTCGGCACCAAGAGCCATGATGAACCGCTTTATATTTTCAACGATTTTGGCTTCCACCTTGTGCTCATCCCATTCATCTACATCATCAATCTCTATAAAATCAAGTTTGTAGTTCTTGCGAAACGCCCTCATTGCCTTTTGTTTCTGTTCATCATCTGATAATGTTACAGCAAAATTGTTCGGCATTGTGCCTTCCTTCAGATAGAGTTGCTCACGTATATTATATTTAAGTTTATCAACGCTCCAAAACTCACTCGCAACACGCCTTATATAAAAAAGACGTTCATTAATTGACTCTGATCGTCTAAGTATCTCATAATGATGGGTAAACTGCACTGTAAGGAATGCTTCCAGGGTTGCTTTATCAAATTGGTCAGTTATTAACTGACCAATTGTTATTTCATCATTGTCTGTCGAAACAGGTGAGATTTTATTTGATGTTACACTATTATTCCCTTTAAAGAATATTAGTCCAAAAAACTCTTTCCATCCTTCATAAAACACACACATTTTCTTTAGATTGCTTTTTGTAAAGCCCCTAAGTCCCGGCAGTTCCTGTTGTAGCTGTGAAGAAATTGCATCAAGAACTTTATCACCCCAATGTGAGGTTTGTTTACGACATGATATATATCCACCGATGGAATAATTCAAGGCCAAAGAATCCTTGTTGGCTTGAATCATCACCTTACGCCTCGTTTGTAGAATAGCTACTTTTATAGCTTCTACAGCTCGATGGATGTCAGTTTGGATTATATTTTGTTCCATTATATTTCTTCATTATCAACTATTAATATATCCGAAAGTTCGACATTGAGCAACTTTGATATTTTTATCAAACACTCAACGTCAGGCTGGCTTGAATTAGTGCACCATTTTGAGATGGTTGTTTTATCTTTTCCAAGTTGCTCAGCCAGCCATAAGCCTGTTTTCTTTTTCTCAACAAGCAACAGTTTTAGGCGATTCAACTCTTTATGTGTCATAATATTTAATTTTTACCGCAAAATTACTAATTATTATCAACAAACTTGCAAAAACAGCCTTATTTTTATGCTATGTTCTCAACAAGTTGAAAACTATTCAATAGTTTTATGTCTTTTCCGAGGATTGAACTACAATATACCTTTGCCTCAAAAACAGTATATTATACCCGATACACTAACATTTACATCCGTCCATACCATCCCTGGCACCCACGCCTCCGTAACCTTCACCTCCAAGACATCCGAAGTCTTCAAGGAGGAGAACGACATCGCACCAATCTTCATCAACGAGCGCATGAAATACATCCCATGGGGAGGTGACAACCGTATGGCCATATAAAATTAGTGCACTTACTATTCTGCAATACATAAACTTCATTAACAACAAACCCATTGGTAGAATTAAGTATGCACTAAATTAATTCCGCCAACAGGTTTATTTTGGGTAGATTACCGCGCAGCAAAACTGACATTACCGCATATCTAAAACAGCGTTACCGCATTGCGGGAATAGGATTATTGTGCTGTGGTAATTGCGCATAGTTTCAGATTAGAAATAAACAAAGCTGCAATTAAATATAAAAGAAGCTGATATCAGACATAAAAAAGCCGGCGATTTAGTGTAATCGCCGGCTGGATTCTTCAGCTGTTTACTTGTTCAGATACTCAGCGCACATCTCTGCGCAGCGCTCGCCGTCGACACCAGCCGAGACGATGCCACCGGCATAGCCAGCGCCCTCGCCGCAGGGGAAGAGTCCCTGGATGCGCACGTGCTGCAGCGTGGTGAAGTCGCGTGTGATGCGCACGGGCGACGATGTACGAGTCTCGGTGGCGATGAGCACAGCCTCGTTGGTGAGGAAGCCGTGACTCATCTTGCCGAACTTCTTGAAGCCCTCCTGCAGACGCTTGCACACGTGCTGCGGCATCCAGAAGTGAAGGGGCGAGGATATGAGTCCGGGGGCATAGCTGCTCTTGGGCAGGTCGTAGCTGAGGCGGTTGTTCACGAAGTCTGCCATGCGCTGCGCCGGAGCGGTCTGCTTCATGTTGCCCTGCTGCCAGCACGCACGCTCCAGTTCCTCTTGGAAGTGCATCACGCGCAGCGGATCGTTCTCGTCGCCGCCCACGTCCTCGGGGCGTGTCTCTACGACCATGCCCGAGTTGGACCATTGCGTACCGCGGTTGCTGGGGCTCATGCCGTTAACGACGAGCTGCTGCTTGTCGGTAGCCGCCGGAATGACGAAACCGCCGGGACACATACAGAACGAGTAGACACCGCGTCCGTCCACCTGCGTCACGAAGCTATACTCGGCAGCAGGCAGATACTTGCCGCGTCCGTTGCGCGAGTGATACTGTATCTGGTCGATGAGCTGCGACGGGTGCTCAAGGCGCACACCGACGGCGATGCCCTTCGCCTCAATCTCTATCTTCGCCTCGGCGAGATAGCGGTAGACATCGCGAGCGGAATGGCCCGTAGCCAGGATAACCGGTCCGCGGAAGGTCTTCTCGGCACCGGTCTGCAGGTCGACAGCCTCAACGCCCACCGCCTTGTCGCCCTCGAGCAGCAGTCGGGTCATCTTGGTCTGGAAGTGAACCTCGCCGCCGCAGCGTATGATGGTGTTGCGCATGCTCTCGATAACCTGCGGCAACTTGTCGGTGCCGATATGCGGATGGGCGTCGACGAGGATAGACGTAGAGGCTCCGTGCTGGCAGAACACGTTGAGAATCTTCTCGATGCTGCCGCGCTTCTTCGAGCGAGTGTAGAGTTTGCCGTCGGAGTAAGCGCCGGCGCCGCCCTCGCCGAAGCAGTAGTTGCTCTCGGGGTCTACGCTCTGCGTCTTAGTGATGTTGGCGAGGTCTACCTTGCGCTGTCGCACATCCTTGCCGCGCTCAAGCACCACGGGGCGCAAGCCCAGTTCGATGAGACGCAGCGAGGCGAAGAGTCCGCCGGGGCCCTCGCCTACCACTACCACCTGCGGCTTCTGGCTCACGTCGCCGTACACGGTGTGTACGTACTCGGCGTCCTGCGGTATCTCGTTGATGTAGACACGCACGGTAAGGTTGATGAAGATAGTGCGCTGACGCGCGTCGATGCTACGCTTCAGCACACGCACGGCGTTGACGGTGCGTGCGTCGATGCCCTTTTCGTCGGCAATGTAGCTTATTATGTTTTGCTCGCTCGAGGCTACCACGGGCAGCACTCGTATTTGAAATTCCTGAATCATGTCTATTATTTTGTTATTTTTTTGCTCGGTTGGTGGGGTGCGTGGGAGGTGTGTCAAAACTCAATTAACGCGGGCTGAAAGCCCAAAAGCACATAGCCCAGGGCAGCGCCCTGGGTATCATGGTGAATATAATTAACAATGCGCCCTGTAAGGGCAACACCATAATAATTAAGCTTTTGCCCTTGCAGGGCGTATGGCTCGTGTTCGTCTTTTAACCCAGGGCGCTGCCCTACCCTTTATACACATCTTTGACAATTCTC
>ENA-UAIC01000832-UAIC01000832.1-human-gut-metagenome-genome-assembly--contig:-NODE-832-length-9708-cov-4.274008_pt1 | contig 9708 bp, 3 predicted proteins | sample MGYA00244413_ERZ654377 | MGnify/ENA primary metagenome ERZ654377 (study PRJEB26926, sample SAMN06165148) | human gut metagenome | biome: ENVO:00009003; feature: ENVO:2100002; material: ENVO:00002003...
GAGATACTGATCGGTCTCGTGGGCTCGGAGATGTGTATAAGAGACAGGATTATGCGGATCTGTATGTGATTTCCCCAAAGGTACATTCCGGGGGTGATAATATCAGAGAGATCTGGAAAAAACACAACAGGTACGGAAAGCATTCGTCTGTTTCTTCGTATACGAATGGATTTAATGGATCGAAAGATATCAGCTGGGATGTTGTTACGAAAATGTATAAGAAGATCAATCAGGAGGAAAACTATGCCCCGATTTTTATGGATTCCGGGGTGTATATAAATACAGAGGGATCTTTAAGTGGGGGAAAATCGGTTACGTTTCATATTCTGGACTGGAATATGAATCCAACCATTTATACTTATACCGATACGGGCTATAACAATAATATGTATAAACTGGCAGTCATGCTGTTTTCCATGGATTCTGAACTGTTTCAGCGGTTGTATCTGGATGGAGAAGATGCCTTGATTCAAAAGAAAGAAATTAATGGAGTTGAGACTGGTGTGTTTACTGCACAGACGGGCGATGCGCAGACATACTGGTCTATGTTTACATTTCTTCCGTCCGATGTGGATGGACGTGTGATCGGCGAGAACTGGTACCATTACTGGACGAAGCAGGATAAATGGGAGAAGTATATGACTGCCGGAAATATTTCTACCGATGAAAATCAGGGATATTTAAATGGCAGACTGTTTGTGTTTAAAGGGGATACAACTTCCACACAGGCATTTGGCAAGGGGACGGTTCCGGCATCGGATCCGAATTCTAAGTTTACGGATTTTAAGGAATTTACGGGAAATGATCCCAAAGCGACACCGGCAGATGCAGTCCGTTATATTCTCGGATATAAAACATCAAAGGATCATGTGGATGGAGAACTGCGGATATTGGATATTGAGCCATGCTATGACCGAAAGAACGGATACTCTCTGAAAAAGAGTTATATCCAGCTTATGATTCCGAATTTTATCGGGGATATTAAGATTACCCATATGACTACGGCAGAGTTTATTGGTTCCACGGAGGATCTAAACAGCAAGTACAACATGATTTATCTTGGGCTGGATCAGGGCGCTTACAATCTGGTAGAAAAGGATGTAACCTATAAAGATGCAGATGGCAACGTGAAATGGATCAAAGAGAATCAGACGGTGTGGAATGATACTTCCATGAATGGAAAAATATATTTCCATACCGGAGATAAAATGACCAGTGCAGAGTATAGCAGGTCAGACGGCATAAGCCGTTCGGTCAAGTTCCTGTGGGCTGGAAGTGGAAATAATGTTATAGAGGATACGACACTCCGTTTCCCGGGAAATGACATTACAAAGATTAAGAAAGCGGAACTGGAGAACTTTTTACATGCCGGTTATCCGGTTGTTGCGGTTGATGACCTCTATCGTCTGTCCGATAAAATAGATGCCGGTTCAAACCTTGCGGATCTGGTCAGGGAGAGTAAGAAGAAAAAGAAAACCATTTACCAGACGTCAGATACCAATGGGCTGATTGCAAAGGTAAAAGAGGTCTGTCCGAAAATTGCGTTTACAAAACTGCCAAATGAATATCAGGGAACGACTTCGTCTGAGGGGAAAAATGATACGTCTGTTTCCGTAGATGACAGTAAGGCAAATTATCTGGATGTGGACGGTTTTGGCAGATCAAAACTTGATTTTGGTTTTCAGGTGACGGATGTGCCATCGGCACAGTATCAGTGTAAAGTTTATATTGACCAGAATCAGGATGGTAAATTTGAAGAGGGGCTGGCAGATGTGGATGGCTCCGGGGATGCGGATGATTCGGATGATACAGGGGAAGTTTATTATGAGGGAGATGTTTTTACGGCAGGAGACGGGGAACAGAACATTACACCGGTAAAACTTTCCAAACTGTACTTCGGGCTGATCCAGTGGAAGATTGTTGTATACCGCAAGGATAATCCGGACATTCATTTTACACGTACCGGCTGCTCGGTTGCAAAAAACCAGACCGGACAGAAACGGGAGATTAAGGTGCTTCAGATTATGCCGGATACGGATACTAATAATAAGGGGTATCTGAATCTGGAAGAAAATACGCTGTTTACGAAATATTATAATGCATTGAATGATTATAAAATTTCCGTGGTAACGACTACGGTTTCTGATTTTCAGAAGAATTATTTCGGGGAGAAATTTGTGTATGATTATTCCAGGGATATTTCAGCCCAAAAAGGAAACGAAAATCCAGCTAAAATGTCGAAAAAACAAAAGGAACTGTATCATACATACAATATGTTTATTCTGGGATTTGGCGATACGTTCCATAAGGTAAATATGTCGAATAAAAACGGTGCGATTGATTTCCTGAAATATTTTATCGCCTCTGGAAAAAGTGTTTTGTTTACGCATGATTTTACTTCTATGCATAATGTGAACAGTGGGGATTTCGGATATTCTGCCAATACATATCTGCGTGATGTCATGGGAATGAACCGGTATAAAGCTGTGAGTGGGAAGCTGACCGAGAGCGAACGAAAGGAACTGCTGGCTTATCAGGCGAAACATAAGTATGATACAATGACCCAGACAACAGTTGGCAGCGACGGTACACTTTCTACAACGGCACTTGGTAATACCCAGGGATTTACTTACTATGCCATGAAACGTCTGGGATGGGAAAAGAAAAATACGGATCAAATAATCCCATACCGGTATATGATCAGAAGTTATAAAAATGATGAATATATCTGTGGCGTGAATAACAATAACGTGAAATTGACAGGATTTAACAATAATAATGACCTGACAACGCGTGCAACGAAGACAAATACGGGACAGATTACGGAATATCCGTTTAAAATTGACGAAACACTCAAAATTGCATCAACGCATGGGCAGTGGTATCAGCTGGACATGGAAGATCCGGAAGTTACGGTCTGGTACTGTCTTTCGGATAATGAGAACGGAGATCCATGTGCATGGGCGGGTACGGCTTCAAACGGAGATGGAACCGGTGCCACCTATGGGGCTTCCCCGAATGATGCCGCCAATAATTACTATATTTACAGTAAGGGAAATGTTTTTTATTCCGGAGTAGGTCATTCTACGGTAGATGGAGATATGGAGGCAAAACTTTTCATTAATACGATGATTGCCGCATACCGTACCACATATGAGCCACCAATGGTCGAGATCCTGAATGAAGAGGCGGAGCTTTTAAAAGAGGAGTCCGGAAATGGAAGTGATCCGAATCTGGTGTATAAGATGAACTGGATGAAAGAATATGGAAATAACCTTGACGGTACTAAGGAAAAAATCCGCTTCAGCCCGGTCGAACTGAATACCGTCAGAACGAAGCTGACCTGTTCGATCCAATACAAAGATGGAACTTACGTAGATAAAATTTATAAAAAAGACGGAACGGTGATTGAGGGAAAAGCAACGAAGGGGAATCCTAAAAAATATGTGTTTGAAAACCTGAAAAATATGGGTGAGTATTACTTTATTTATGATACGACAGGGGAAAACAAAAAGAAGGAAGGGGATATTGTTTTTGAAATTTATAACAATAAGTCCAAAAATCCGGATGGAACACCAAGGGTGGGAAAAACTACTGTGAAAATGGAATCCCAGAATTTGTTCCTGCTTGATTAGTATGGGGATTTAAGAAAAGACACACAATGTGAGAGAGTATCGCATTGTGTGTCTTTTTTATGATGGTCACAGGTAGAATACATTTTGCAATTACATATATGCAGTATACGTAAAGTTTTCCTTGCCAGGAAGGTGGGGATATGCTATGGTAAACATATCTTTTTTCAGTGGCAGTTTCTGCCAGAAATCCCATTTGTTTTGTTGTATAAGTGAAAGATGTGAACTTTAATGTGCCTTTGACGGTCAGGTTTTGACGGTCAGGTTTTAACAGTCAGGTTTTGACGGTCGGAGATTGACGGTCAGGGTTTAACAGTCTGCAATTTTTGTGCGTTGAAATAAAAGCAAAAACCACATATAATATAAGGAGAACATTTGGAAAAAGAACAAACGAAAAATCAACAGGAGAAGAATCAGAAAAAGTCCCAAAAGCTGCAGTGGCATCCGGCATTCTGTTCAGCCTTGCGCCTGGAACTATTGGAGGATGCAGAAAATTTGGAATTTACCGATGAGTTCCAGCTTACGGAGAAACCTTTGCAGATTGACTGTACGGTTGTAAAAGTAAAGAGGGACTGCAAAATAAAAAATGAAATCGGGAAGATTTTCCGGAAACACAATATTTTTGAATATAAATCCCCGATGGATGAGTTGAACATTGATACTTTTTACAAGGCGGTTGCGTATGCGTGCCTGTATAAAGTATTGCCAAATCATGTAAATGAGATTCCGGCAGAGGAGATTACCATTACACTGATTCGAGACCGCAAGCCGGTGAAGCTGCTGGGGGAACTGGAAAAATCCGGGTATGGATATAAAAAAGAAGCAGCAGGAATCTACTATGTCAATGGCGCGATGTTCCCGATGCAGATCATAGAGTCATCGGAACTGGATGTGGATATGCATGTACAGCTAAAAGCATTGACGAATCATCTGGAGGAATCGTTGATGCGTCAGTATTTATTGCAGGTGAGTACCTTTGAGGGAAGGGAGAAGAATCTTGCAGATATCGTGCTGCAGGTCATTGTAAACAGTAACATGGAGAAAGTACGGGAATGGAAAGGAAGTGAACAGACAATGTGTGAAGCATTAAGAGTACTGATGAAAGAGGAACTGAAAGAGGAGCGAGTGGCGGGCTTGCGCGAGGGTCGTCTTGAAGGTCAGCGCGAAGGTCAGCGAGAAGGACAGATTCGTGCATATGCATCCCTGGTGCAAGATGGGATCATCCCCGTGGAAATAGGTGCGGAAAAAGCGGGAATGTCTGTCGATGATTTTACAAAAGAAATGAAGCTGGCAGGTTATGTAACCCCTGCGGTATAAAATCAGAACATAAAATGTGTGGTGCCCGTGGTTGCACCACACATTTCATTTTAATTTAAGAAAAGTTTTATATAATAGGAATTGTTCTGGAAATCAGTTCGTGATAGTATAAAAGCTATGCATATGAAAAGGAGTTAAATCATGGGAAAAATATTTAAAAACATGCTCCCATACTGGAAATGGATTCTGGTTATTGTGGCTTTTCTTGTGATGCAGGCATTTTGTGATCTGTCCCTGCCACAGTATACATCAGATATTATCGATGTCGGAATCATGAGCAGCGGAGTGGAGCATATTCTTCCGGAAGAAATGACACAGGAAGATTTTGTGTCAGCACAGCTTTTTATGACCAGCAGGGAAAAGAAAACATTTGCCGCCTGTTATAAGGAGCCGAAAAAAGATGGAAACTATGTGAGAAATTGTGAAGAGGATACGCTTGACGATATGGATGAGTCTCTGTTGGAGCCGATCGTCATGGTATATCAGATGTCCCAGATGAAGGAGTCCGATATTGACGAGAAGGCTCTCACGGGGAAAATGGGAACGGATGGGACGCAGGTAGATATGAAGCAGCTGATGCAGGCACTGGCAGCCGGCCAGGTACCGGATCAGCAGATTCTTGAGATGCGAAAGCAGGTGTCCGGACAGATTGATGCGATCGGATTTTCTACATTGAAATCCATGGGTGTGACCTATGCGATCTCCTGTGATAAAAATGCAGGTGTGGATGTAGATGCCATTCAGAAACATTACTTATGGACCACCGGAGCCAAGATGCTTGGTTTTGCGCTGCTGATGGTTATGGCGGCAGTGGTTGTCGGATATTGTGCTTCCCGTGTGGGAGCATCCATCGGACGAGATCTGCGTGATAAGACATTCCGCAATGTCGTACAGTACTCCAATGCAGAGATGGATCATTTTTCAACGGCATCCCTGATTACGAGAAGTACCAATGATGTACAGCAGATTCAGATGGTGACTGCAGTATTTCTGCGAATGATTCTTTATGCTCCGATCATTGGAATCGGTGGTGTGATTAAGGTTGCACAGACCCATGCAGGAATGGAATGGGCGATCGCGCTTGCGGTGCTTGTTATTCTTGGGTTTGTAATGCTTCTTACCTCCCTTGCCATGCCAAAGTTTAAGATTATGCAGAATCTCGTGGACCGGCTGAATCTGGTTTCGAGAGAGATTCTGACAGGATTAAATGTCATTCGTGCATTTGGACGGGAAAAACGGGAAGAAGAGCGGTTTGATGAGGCCAACCGCAATCTGACAAGGACGCAGTTGTTTACCAACCGTGTTATGACATTTATGATGCCGGGAATGATGATGATCATGTACTGCATTACGCTTCTGATTGTGTGGGTTGCCGCAAAGCGGATTGATGGCGGATATATGCAGGTTGGTTCCATGACGGCATTTATTACTTACACAATGATGATCGTTATGGCATTTCTGATGCTGACCATGATGTCTATCATGATGCCGAGAGCCGGTGTGGCTGCAGAGCGTATAGATGAGGTTGTACGCACAAAAAGTACGATTACAGATCCGAAAGAGCCGGTTGCCATGGAACAGTGTGAGGGTGTGATTGCCTTTCATCATGTAAATTTCCGGTATCCGGGAGCCACGGAAGATGTGCTTTCGGACATTGATTTTGTTGCAGAGCCGGGAAAGACCACTGCAATTATCGGAAGTACCGGATGTGGTAAATCTACGCTGGTCAACCTGCTTCCGCGTTTTTATGATGTGACAGGCGGAGAGATCACGCTTGACGGAACGGATATCCGCAAGTATACATTGCAGGATCTGCGGGAACATATCGGATTTGTACCACAGAAGGGAATTCTTTTCTCTGGTACAATTGCAAGCAATCTGCGCTTCGGGGCAGAGGATGCGTCAGATGAGCAGATCCGGGAAGCAGCGGAGATTGCGCAGGCAACAGAGTTTATTGACAGCAAACAGGATGGGTATGAGAGTGCGATTGCACAGGGCGGAAGCAATGTTTCCGGCGGACAGAAGCAGCGGCTTGCCATTGCCAGAGCAATTGCAAAAAATCCAAAGATTTATGTGTTTGATGACAGTTTTTCCGCTCTGGATATGAAGACCGATGCGGCACTCCGCAGAGCACTTGAGACAAAGACGGAACATACGACCGTGATCATTGTCGCACAGCGAATCAGTACAATTCTGCATGCGGACCAGATACTGGTACTCGACGATGGAAAGATTGTCGGAAAAGGCACGCATGAGGAATTACTGCACAATTGCGAAGTTTACGAGCAGATTGCCAGAAGTCAGCTGTCTGCCAAAGAACTGGGACTTTCTGAGGAGGTGAAATAAGATGGCAGAACAACGTACAAAAAGACCTCGCGGTCCGATGGGAGGTCCGGGCAGAGGAATGATGCCGGGAGAAAAGCCGAAAGATTTCAAAAACTCTATCGGAAAACTGGTTCGTTATCTCGGAAGATACTGGTATGCGATTGTTGCCGTTATGATTTTTGCAGCGGTGTCTACCGTCTTTTCCGTTGCCGGACCAAAGGTTATGGCACGTGCAACGAATGCATTGGTGGAAGGTCTCGGAAAAAAGATCGCGGGAACCGGATCTATTGATTTTACCTATATTGCCAAAGTGTTATTGTTTACACTTGGCCTGTATATCTGTTCTGCAGTATTCAGTTTTATACAGGGAATGATCATGACAGGAATCACGCAGAAAACCTGTTACCGCATGCGTAAGGAAATTTCAGAGAAAATCAACCGCATGCCAATGAAATATTTCGAGAGCCGCACGTACGGAGAGGTGCTGTCCCGCATCACAAATGATGTGGATACACTTGGACAGAGTTTAAATCAGAGTGTGACGCAGATCATTACGAGTGTGGCGACACTGGTCGGAACACTTGTGATGATGATTTCAATTTCCGGAATTATGACATTGATTTCACTTGTGATTCTTCCGGTATCTGCCATCCTGATTTCGTTTATTATCAAACATTCGCAGAAATATTTCCGCCAGCAGCAGGAATATCTGGGACATATCAACGGACAGGTGGAAGAGGTCTATGGCGGACATCTGGTGGTGCAGGCATATAATAAGCAGGAGAGCACCATCAAAAAATTTGAAGATACCAATCAGATTCTGTTTCAATCGGCATGGAAGTCTCAGTTTTTATCCGGACTGATGCAGCCGATCATGCAGTTTGTCGGAAACCTCGGTTATGTCGGAGTGGCAATTTCCGGAGGACTTCTGGCAATCCGCGGAACCATCGGGGTTGGTGAAATTCAGGCATTTATTCAGTATGTCCGGAATTTTACTCAGCCGATCCAGCAGATTGCGCAGGTGGCAAATATGCTGCAGTCGATGGCTGCAGCCTCCGAGCGCGTATTTGAATTTCTGGACGAAGAGGAAGAAGAACTGACGGTTGAACATGCTGTGCATCTCGACCATGTGGATGGTTACGTGGATTTTTCCCATGTAAGTTTCGGATACAATCCGGACCAGATCATTATCAGGGATTTTTCCGCTCATGTAACACCTGGACAGAAAATTGCAATTGTCGGACCAACGGGAGCAGGAAAAACCACAATGGTCAAACTGCTTATGCGTTTCTATGATGTGACAGGCGGAGCCATTCAGGTGGATGGGCATGATATCCGCGACTTTAACCGTCAGGAGCTTCGGGATGCATTTGGTATGGTATTGCAGGATACCTGGCTGTTTAAGGGATCTATCATGGAAAACATCCGGTATGGCCGTTTAGATGCCACGGATGAGGAAGTGATTGAGGCGGCAAAAGCCGCACATGCCCACCATTTTATCCAGACACTTCCGGGTGGCTACCAGATGGAGTTAAACGAGGATGCAAGTAATGTTTCCCAAGGACAGAAACAGCTTCTTACAATTGCACGTGCTATCCTTGCGGATAACCCGATTCTGATTCTGGATGAGGCAACCTCTTCGGTAGATACCCGTACCGAAGTGCGGATTCAGAAGGCATTGGATAATCTGATGCGTGGACGGACCAGCTTTATCATTGCGCATCGACTCTCTACGATAAGAAATGCGGATCTGATTCTGGTGATGAAAGATGGCGATATCATAGAGCAGGGGACACACGAACAGCTTCTGGCACAAAAGGGATTTTATGCAGATCTGTATAATTCCCAGTTCGAAGAGGCTGACTTGAAAAAGTAAATTCCAGTGCAGGGGTAAATTCCACCACGCTTTAAAATTCTTTGATTTTTTAGAATTGTGGGAGGCTAAATCCTTATAAAACTGCTATAATTAGATTAACTTTCCATAAAACATCTTACTTTCAGGCATGGCAAACAAGCCTCTGGATAGTTTCTGTGCGAAACTAAATTCCACAGGCCGCATTCAAAAAATGTGAATTGTTAAGTTCCAGCCTGACAGCAGATTTTTATGCTAAGTTAGTGGTTAAAGCGTATCAGCTTAGGCGTCAGATTGACCCCATCGGGTGGAATCGGCCTAAGCTGAAGTGCTTTTAAGATGTCTATACCATAGTTTTCAAGTGCTACATCATACGGTGTTCGACCACCAAGGCTTTCTCTTGGGGTTGAATTTATGTGGTCTACGATAGTTCTTAAATCCCACTGGGTGAGATATTCAAAGCTGGTCTTTTTAGGAAGAATCATTCGAAGCATGGTATGTGCCTGTTCGATGCCGCCTTTTTGACCGCTTCTCATCGGATCACAGTAATAGATGCTTGACCGCATAATGCCATTAATGCCG
>ENA-UAIC01000847-UAIC01000847.1-human-gut-metagenome-genome-assembly--contig:-NODE-847-length-9505-cov-3.130265_pt1 | contig 9505 bp, 9 predicted proteins | sample MGYA00244413_ERZ654377 | MGnify/ENA primary metagenome ERZ654377 (study PRJEB26926, sample SAMN06165148) | human gut metagenome | biome: ENVO:00009003; feature: ENVO:2100002; material: ENVO:00002003...
CTATTAAGTCGTCGGCAGCGTCAGATGTGTATAAGAGACAGGCTCAATACAGGTATATAGATCATCGGTAAGCGGGTAGTCATTCAGATCTGAAAGAAGAGAGAGCCCATTATCAAAGATCGGGCAAAGGCGAAATTCCTTTGTTTCTTCATTCCGCAATACAGCGAGATTGTTTGTGTGGCGATCTTCATTGAGCGTCAGGCAGTCCAATTCAAGGATAGCAGTAAGATATGCTCCAACACCGGTTAGATTTGTGACGCGCTCAACAAAACCAACCGTGTAAGCAATTCGATCCGCAGGAGAGTCGAATTTTGTCAGCGCTTGAGCAAGTCCGCGACCTTCATAGGCGCGATGGAGCCGTTCAAATGGAATCAGCATTTCATCTTTGCGCATGAAGTCATGGCTGGAGCATCCCGGTATTACTTTATCGTTATAGTGAATGAACACTGGTTGATAAACCACGAAATCATCCGCATTTGACCATGTGAGCAAACGTGAAACGATTATTTCCGAGAGTGCTTCGTATCCCATGTGGTCCGCTTTATACCAATTGCCTGACTGCTTCCATTTGGGTTGATCACCCTTTGAGGTATGGCCTTCGCTCATAATTCTATCCGCGCTCGTAAAATCAATGACTTGCATAAATGATCTCCTTCCTCGGAAGATAACGAAGTCTTAACCACATTTCGTCATCAGCTAAACGACCCCTCGTCTTTTCTACGATCTTCAACGGATCATAATCCGTTAGATCCATTTCTTGAAGCAGTTCTTTGCAGTTGCCGCGTGTCTGAGGAAAGCAGCGATCCCGTAAGAAATTTTCAAAGTCATTCCAGGTTGGGTGCTCCAGCACACCGAATGCACGATGCAGAATGTCATCCGTTTTGTTCTGGATGACCACCTTTTGGTCAAGGAAGTCTACATCAATAACCGTACAAGGCTGCCTTCTGAACATATAAGTGATGCGCATTGTGCATCCATCGCCTGCGGCTGTGTTTAGGTATCGCTCAACCGTTTGACGAGAGAGCCCAAATGTCCTTGCCAGTTCCTGCATGGATGTGCCGGCGTTGCGCATAGCCCTCATTTTATGGATATCTTCGTCGGCTATTTTGCGTTTCCGGCCAGCGTTGCGTGTGTTCTTCTTCCTATATTCTGCAGCGATCTTGCGAAGTGTGGCCTCATCGTCAGTACCGAACAGTTCTACACATAGCTTTCTATAGTCCATTGTTCTTCCTCCTTCGCATTGAATATATGCAACTAATTTAAATTTGATACATTATAGCATAATCTGGTCAACGTGTCAAATTTCACATGACCACGTTACAAAACTCTGTATTTCTCTTCAAGAGCTATTGCATTTTGCGTGCAATAGCTCTTTTCACATCCGTTCACAAAAAGTTTACAAATTTCTTTTCGAAGCGACGGGGGGTACCCCCCTGTTTTTTGAGTGAACTCTAGTAGAACGCAAAAAGGAGATGACCATTTTGAAAAAAAGAAAGACCCGAGCCCAGCGCAGCAGACCCTTCCGCTGCCCCCATTGCGGAGCAGCCATGATCTTGAGACCAGCAGCGGAGATCTACCGCGACTGCCAGAACGATCGGAAACTCTATGTCTGTCACAACTACCCCGCGTGCAACACCTATGTGGCAGCGCATCCCGGCACCAATCAGCCGATGGGCGTGCCGGCGAACGGAGACCTCCGGAACCTGCGCATCCAGGCGCACCGGAAGTTTGACCGCATCTGGCAGACCGGGATCATGACACGAGAGAATGCCTACCGTTGGTTTGCGGACTCCTTTGGATTGAGTCTGAAGGATGCCCACATTGGAATGTGCAGCGAGTACCGATGCAAGGAGCTCATCCGGCTTTGCGATGAAGTGCTCGCAAGAAACCATCGTGTCGCATAAAGGAGGTGCCTGACATGACTGATTATCAGAATGAGCTTGTAATGGAACATCTGGATCTGGTCAACTGGGTCATCCGAACCAGAATCTCAGTTCCCAACAGACCGCTATTGACCTATGATGACTTCTATGCCATCGGTTGTGAGGCCATCTGCCGTGCCGCTTTGAAGTACCAGGCGGATAGCGGCGAATTCGCACCCTTCGCATGTCGCTATATCTACAATGCCATTATCGATCACTGCCGTGCGATGAATTACCGACTCCAGAGAAGTGTAGATGCAGGTTTTGAAGAGGGCGAGGTACTCTTTGATCTGCTTGCCCATACCACCGTTGACTTCGAGGCCGAGGTCACTGACGATTCCGCTATGGCAGCGTTGCGCGCCTGTAAGGAGAAGTACCAGGGTGTTGCTCGGAAAGGCGTCGAGGCCATTGAGCTGAAGCTGCAGGGATATGAGTCTGTTGAGATTGCAGATCTCTACGGGACCACCGTCAATAATGTCAATGCATGGATCTCGCGAGCCCGCAGCAAGCTCCGGAACGAACCTGCCCTGATGGAAATTTTGTGCTGATTTGTTGTTCTTCCCAAGCCACCTTCGTAAGAAAAGTGTAGAACGGATAAGGAGGATACAGCAATGATGACATTTTATGCTGCTGCAGGCAGTTATCAGATCAGAAGCGAAGACGGCAAGAATATGCCTTATATCATGCGGCTGGGAAAGCTGCAGCCAGTCTCCATTCCGGAGTTCAGTCTCTGGAGTATGCTCCTGTGGGATGTACTGACCTATGAGGAGCTTCATAAAAAGTTCTATGACAAGATGGAGGAAACAGAGATCGAACCTTCCTCTTTTGATAAGTCCCTGGAGATGCTGGTTAAGCGCAAGCTCATCATCAAGGGTGTAGGATACACCGGTGCGGATGCGCTCTACAATATGCTTTCGGACACCTATGTGATTCCTCTTCGAGGCGTCCAGGGTACCCGGAAGCTCATGAATGTAGCCAAGCTGCTCAAGCAGAAGAAGGTAAACTTCTTCGAGGCTGTTTATCTGCTGCAGCCGGAGAAGAGTTCGGTTGCCGAGCGCAGGATCATGAAGCTGGTGCTTCAGACCCCGCTGAGCGTACCGGAGCTGGTTCGCTGCTTTGAGAACAATGTGCGCGATGTGAGTTCGGCCGACAAGGTCATTTCCGCCATCTACACGGAGGAGTCCGACAATCAGGCGCGGCTGAACAACGCATCAAGCCTCTCAGACTACCGCCACGATGTCCTGGAGGCGACAGCGAATCTCTACCTGACACGCCAGGTCATTTTGGAACATGCATAGATACAAGCCCAGAAAGCTTCATCGCTTTCTGGGCGCTTGATTTTACCACTGTCTTATAAACAGAGAAAGGAACCTGTTATGAAAATGCCACCACCCATAGCAACTAAGTTCACTAAGTTGGTTCTTACGATCCTTGCCATTACCATTCTCGGCATCATCCTCTCGTTCGTCTCCCAAGACCATACGCTCCTTATGCTATCAGCTGGTGTAGCTGTTGCTGGAGGCGTGAAGATCATCGACTACTATCGAACGATCAAGGGAGAGCACTATGAGTGCATTGAAGGGACGCTTGTCCGGGAACAGGCCGGCTATGCAAGGAAGCGGCACATGATCGTGCTGGCTTTGGAAGACGGCTCGTTGGAGCAGAGAATCCTGGAAGGCCGATACAAGCTCAAGATTGGAACCGACTATCGCTTCTATCTCAAGCGGGAACCGATCGCCGAGAGCCAGATTGAACTCCCAGAAATCCTCCAGCCGGCCATCATCGTCCTTGGTCATGAAGAGCTGCCTTTTTCGTCAGGAAAGCAGATTTAGGTATTCTGGAAGGGTGCCGAAGCGGATGATATGCTTACTGTGTTCTTTATTAGATTGATCCTCCAACTGGAGCTTTTTAAGATGTGAGCCTGTGACCAACCACGCAGGCATATCAGGCAGAATCGTGGATTGTGACTCTATTGCCATCCGCCTCTGTCTTTTTCTTTGTCCGGCTTCGGCTGGATGACTTTGTACCATGCGTCGTAAGGCGTTTGGAATATTTTAAGCCGTAAGGCAGAAAGGAAAAGGATTATGCACGCAACCATCATTATGGAGGGCCGTCTGGTCACCGATCCGGAGATCAAGAGCGGAAAGAATGGAGACTACTGCACATTCCGATTTGTGGTCAACACAAAATATGGAAATCAGGACAACGCCTCTTTCTTCAACTGCACCGCAAGCGAGTACATCGCCAATCGGATGCAGAAGGCCGGCATCAAGAAGGGCCGTCTGATCGAGATCATCGGTAATCTGAATCTGCGTCCCTACGAGACGGATGAGGGCATCCGTCAGATCTCTGCGGATGTCGGTGTCCTCGAGTGGCACTTTACTGGTTCAAAGCCGAAAGGCGATGAGGCGGACTCTTCGCAGGGTACGGCAAAAACCGCACAGAAGAGCACCGGTAAGGTACGCCCGGAGCAGACGATTCCAAGTGGCGATGACGATGACGACCTCCCCCTCTGATCTGGACATACATATATGGGCTGTAAGTGTTGTGAATGCTTGCAGCCCATTTTGTTTTGTCCATTCCAAAATCTACATACGAAAGGACTGACTATTTGTGGCTGTCAAAAGCCGAATTGACGCATGGACCCTGCTGAGGGTTCTTGTTGTACCCTGTCTGTTTCTCTGCGCGATCTTCAAGCGCCCCATATTCCAATGGATCGCTTGCGCTGCGCTTTTTGTCTGGGTGTGTTTCGTGATCTCGAAGCTATTTCGCTCGCACAGAAAACACTGCAAAAAGATGCCCGCAGAGCAAAAGGCCTTTCCTGCGAAGCAGGAGACCAAACCGCTTACGGAGACTCCGCAAGAAGCAGATGATGATACCCGACTGAGCTTGCTCAGACAGGTCAATTATCGAATCATGGAGCAGCTGAAGCAGAGCTATCCCACGGTCGCATGGCTCTGGGAGGCTCGTCCGAGCTCCGAGGAGATCAGCAAGGGTTGCACCAAACGCATCAAGCTCTATCACTGTGATCCATTCAACTTCGGTGAGGTGACGCTGAGCGCCACTGGAAAGTTGGAGATCGCCCTGGTCCAGATGGTTCCTCTTGCGGAGGCTGAATTGCAGCCGCACAACGATGAGGACCTGGAAGAGCAGGACATCCTGGATCGCAGCGATGTGAAGCAGTGGTACACGCAGAAAGGCATCGCATTGCTCAGCGCTTTGATTGACGAGCTGAATGTGCAAGGCCACAAGCGCCTGACCATCAAGGAGAACGGAGATGTCTTCGTCACAGCCAGTGGTAAGCAGCAGCCGGTGGATACCATCCCCGACTTTCCGCCCCGTCCTGCGTGGGAGGATCTGTGTGTTCTGGCACGCGAAGATGACATTGCCGCTGAAGTGTGTAACCAGGAACTCACCGTGTCCTGGGCCTAACTTATTTTTCAATGAGGTGTGATTATGGCTAAGACCAAACTGTTTGAAGCTTGGAGCTTCCGTCTCCAGCAACCGGCGCCCTTTGACGACCCGAAATATGCCGGATCCAAGTCGATGGGCTTTTCCCAGTACAACACATCCAGTACAGCTCAGAAGTCCACGCTCCATGCGCCTACGATGCGGGCCTTGCTCGCATACGCCAAGCTGGTGAGCGCAACGGAGAATGGGCAGAGTGTCGATGGCCTCGGCGCCATCGGGCATCAGGGCACTACTTACCGCATCAGTGAGTATCGATCCGCCAACAAGACGGACTGTGTGGTCTTCAACCCCGTCACCGGCAAATTCAATGCCGCACAGGTGGAGGACGGCACACAGGCCTTGAAGCCCTATTCTGTTGGTGCCGGCAACGGCACCGGTTCGGGCCTCCTGTTCTGCCTCATGCCCGTCCTCAACGAGGATGACGAGTTCCGGCAGAAGTTCCAGGAGTTTGTCTCCCTCCTTGAGAGTGGCTGGGCAGATATGGATGCGGCATTCGAATGCGCACTGACTCTCTGTGATAATGTCTACCGTCGCATTGAGAACAGTAAGCAGCTGGGTTCTGATGGCGTCAAGATCTCCATCCCTACGACTGGCAATATCTCCGTCATTACCCAGATGGCCATGGACAGCGGCAACTACGCTCCCACCGGCGCCTCTTATGGGGAGTTCACCATCATGCAGATGTCCGGGACACCTACGGCGAAAGCGTCTTCCTTCCAGAAGGAGGATTTTGTAGCCAAGTACGCGCTCTCCAACCGTACTCTTACGGCACGAGAGCTGGCAATGGTGCCCACGCTGCCCGACTGGTACATCATCCCCAAAGAGGTCGTCCGTGTCTGTGAGCACGCCAAAGTCACTACGGCATCCAGCCAGCCAATGCGTAACTTCCTGTTCCGGGGCGAGGCTGGTACCGGCAAGACCATGGGCGCACAGGCAATCGCAGCAGGGCTCAATCTGCCCTACACGCTTATGACCTGCAGCGCCAACACGGAGATCACCGACCTGGTTGGACAGTTTATTCCTGATACCAACGGCTTTCATGGCAGTACTCCTATCGAGGATCTCCCGAAGATCTCCGACATCACCATGCATCCGCCCAGTGTCTATATGATGCTGACCGGTGAGTACGACGAGGAGAAGACGGAAGACGATGTGCTGCAGAAGCTCATCGAGATTGCTGTTGGAAATCTGGTGGAGAAGGAAGAAACACCCGGCCAGCGCATCCGCTATGTGGATACACCTCTCGTTGAGGCGATCCGGCACGGCTATGTTTGTGAATTGCAGGAGCCTTCCTGTATCGCAAACCCCGGCGTTCTGGTCGGCTTGAACTCTCTGCTGGATAACTGCCAGGTGATTACTCTGCCCACCGGAGAGCGTGTAAAACGTCATCCGGATACGGTGATCGTAGTCACGACCAACTCGGACTACTCCGGATGTCGCGACATGAACCAGAGCGTGATTTCCCGTATGGATCTGATCTATGACATGGAAGCTCCCGACTTGAACACGATGGTGAAACGCGTCATGAATGTCACCGGTTTTACCGATGAGCAGGAGGCGACGAAGATGGCCATTGTCGTGCGTGATGTCGCTGAGCGCTGCCGCCAGACCATGATTACGGACGGCAGCTGCGGTATGCGTGAGTTCAAGAGTTGGGTGCTGTCCACCATGGTAACTCATGACCCATATGAGTCTGCCTTGTCCACCATCATCTCCTCTGCCTCTGCGGATCCGGATAATCGTGCCGAGCTGATCTCTGCGTGTTTGGAGCCCCAGTACTCAAGAACAATTTGACGAAAGAGGTGTTTATTGATGAAAGTCGAAAGAGAATCCTTTGTCCGTTTTGCCGTTGCGGTTGCTTTGGCCTGCTATGACCTGCCCGCAGATCGGGCCATGACCTCCGACGAGGCCGCAAGGCTCGTGAAGTGGGTCATCGACATGGCACTCGGCCCTGCTGCGTCTGGCGTGCTCGTTGAGCCTATGCGGAACTATCCTCCCTCCGGGAAGATGCCGCTGATCATCAGCGTAGCCGGCGTCCAGCAGCACCTGTTCTGGTTCTACCCCCAGCAGCCCTTCGAGGAGATGTGTGAAACGCTCTCAGCGATGCTCAAAGAGATCCCCGTCACCTGTGACAGTGTCCCGGCGTGATTGGAGGAACCGCGTATGAGAACATCACATCGACAGATCCGAAAGCGGATCCTTGACGCAAAAAGCAAGATATCAGATGAGGAGTTCTTCTCCTCAAGAGCCTATAACGGCTATCTGACCGACCTTGCCGAGGCGGCAACGAAACGCTATAAGCGGCCGCTGCGCGTGCGTGTTGTGGCAGACCATGACGATGATACCGTGGCCTTTACGGATTACCACGGCATTTATATCAATGCCTGCAACCACATCACCTGGAGCTTACCGACCCGACTGCTGCGCTCCATGAGTCTGGAGGGCTTCAATGCGCATGAGTGTGGACACAACCTGTTCACCGATAACCGCATTTGGAACAGCTACTTCAGCAAACTGGAGAAGGGCAAATTCTACCCGAAGATGCCTGACGGTCTGGACAGTATGCAAAAGCTCCATGCACGCGACATCCTCGAAGCAGTTCTCGATGAGACCGACACGGTTCCTTATCAGGTCATCATGAGTGTGGCGCACGCGCTGCAGAACATCTTGGAAGACGGATATGTGGATGCCAGGTACTCCTATGAGTTTCCTGGCTCCCCCGCCAAAGGGATCGCACTCAATAACCTGCGCTTCGCGGATACCGTGCCGGAGATCAGTGAGATGATCAATCGCAAGTATTATGACCACAGTATCGTACTCAACCTCCTGATCCAGTATATCCGGGCACACGAGGTCAATAACCTGTCCGGCTACACCGGTGAGTTCATTGACAAACTCTACCAGTACATTCCTCTGGTCGATGAGTGTGTCTACGACGACGATGCCAGATCCCGCTGTGAGACCGTGAGCAAGATCCTGATAGATCTCTGGCCAATGATGCAGCGCTGCTTTGACGCTCTGCGAGATAAGAAGAAACAGGCGCAACAGCAGGCTCAGCAGCAGAAAGGAGTCGGTAGCGGTAGTGGTTCCGGAGGCGTTCCTACCCCTGGCCAGTCTGGTAGCGGGGATGATGAAGACGATAATGGATTGCAGCAGGGCAAGCAGGCGGTTGAGGAAGACCTCTCCAGCCAACTCCCTAAGGCGGCGCCTAACTTCACGATGAAGACGACACCTGTCCCGAGCAATGGCTCCTTCACGCCCGATCCTGGGCAGATGAATGCCATCCGGGCACAGGCCGAGCGTGTGATTTCGGAAGAGAGTGACCGCATTGCTGCCCATCTGACGAATAGTATCACAAGCAGCGGCAGTGGCGGTGTGGATCAGAACAGCGAGTATGACGGCTATGACTACGAGCACGCAGCAGAGGACATTGAACGGCTTTTGGAGCATATGGCGGAGGAAAAAGTCACAGAGGAACTAGAGGAAGAACTCTCTGAAGAACTCCAGCGTGAGGCAAATTCCATCCGATATGGCAACGCGCACCGCAATATCCACATCACGGTCAATCGTATGGCTCGCGTGGATCAGAACCTCATTGACAGCTATAACCGCGTGGCTCCCGATCTTTTGATGCTCTCAAAGCGCCTGCAGCGTAGTGTTAGCACAGCGCTTCGTGATCAGCGGCAGGGCGGCAAGCAGACCGGTCTTCTGATCGGCAAGCGACTGAATCAGCACGCCTTGCACCGGACTGACGGACGCATCTTCTACAACTCCCGGCTTCCGACTGAGCCGATCAACCTTTCCGTTGGCCTGCTCATCGACGAGAGTGGCTCTATGTGTTCAAATGATCGCATTACCAGAGCCCGAGCAACTGCCATTGTGATCCAGGACTTCTGCGAGTCGCTTGGCATCCCGCTGCTGGTCGTTGGTCATACCGCTTGGAGCTCACATGTTGAACTGTTTTCCTACTCGGATTTCGATACCTACGATAAGAATAACCGCTATCGGCTGATGGACATGAGTGCCAGAGACTGTAACCGCGACGGCGCCGCGTTGCGCTTTGTGGCGGAAAAACTCTCTAAGCAGACATCTGAGGTGAAAATCCTCATGAT
>ENA-UAIC01000860-UAIC01000860.1-human-gut-metagenome-genome-assembly--contig:-NODE-860-length-9382-cov-4.819985_pt1 | contig 9382 bp, 9 predicted proteins | sample MGYA00244413_ERZ654377 | MGnify/ENA primary metagenome ERZ654377 (study PRJEB26926, sample SAMN06165148) | human gut metagenome | biome: ENVO:00009003; feature: ENVO:2100002; material: ENVO:00002003...
GAGATACTGATCGGTCTCGTGGGCTCGGAGATGTGTATAAGAGACAGGTACTGTAATGTTTTCTTATCATCAATCCTTGATAAATCTATTCTGTGATTCTCAACTGCCGCCAAAACTTTATCACGGATTTTTATTTTATCGTTCTTTCCAGTGCCCGTCCATTCTACCAACTTATCAAATGCAAGAATCAGATACTCAAAACAAATCATATCCAGAATTACAATCCTTCCTTCCGACTTATTTGTTATTGACTTCAACATACGATACTTGTTGTGAATGTCCTGATTATCAACCACATAATCAAATGCAATATAGTATTTATTATCCTCTTTAATATTCAAGTCTAATACTGCATCCAATAATCCCTGATGGCTCCCTTTACTCTCAACGGCAAGCTCATTGTCAAAGAAAAGCTGATTAACTAATTTCCAGAAGTGAAGCCCTGCACCGGTATCCTCTGTCCATAAATATCTCATATCACAACTCCTCTTCCAGCGTTATCCTGTTATTATCAAGCTTCAGCACCTTAAAGCTCTTATCAGATACATTGAGTCCGTCACAATTTCTTAGAAAAAGCATATACTGATTAGACAACTCAAAATTAATGAATCTCCTGATATCATCATTAATCATACAATCTGCATTATCTACCACAATAAAACTATCTCTACACTGTTTGATTGCTTCTAAAAAATCATCTGATTTATAGTTAAATAGCTTGATTGCTTTGTATTCGTCTGTCAATCTTATATCTTCAAGCATTTCATAAAGTACTGTTTTTCCGGTACCGCTATCTCCACCAACAAGAATAATCCTGTCATCAAATGTCAAATCATATGAAAATGGAGCTGCTTTAAATGTTATATTCTTATAAATCATTTGCTTCTCTCCTTTCATATTCCTTACTCCACCAGGCATTATATCCTCTGCCACCGGTAACTATATCAAAATCATTAAATCTGATTTTGGCATCATCCGGAATATCAAAAAGCGTTGGTCTTGACATATAAATCTTAATATTATCCATAGTAAAAATGATTCTAAGAACATTCGGTCCACATTCCTCAACATTTACCACCTTATCGGGATGCTTCACAATATTAAGCAATGTCTTGCAGCCTGATGATAAATTTCGGATCGTACCTAAGCCATATTTTGTTTCTATATGCTTGTCTGGTGTCAATTTCGCCTCATCCACTTGTTGAATCAAATCAATTTCTTTTTGTGACATATCTTCATTGCCTGTATTCAAGTTGAAGTACAAGTCATTGTAAAAAATCCAGTCTTTTGAATCTTTCCTCTCCGTATATATATCTATCATTACAATGTTCTCCTTCTGCAATATATGTTTAGCATCTGATTTTCCATATCTTACTTGGATAAGGCTTTGAATCAAATTTTCATATAGATATATTCCAGTATACCACACATAAATAAATGACCCCAGAAGATCTCTTAAAATCTCCTGGAGCCTTCTTCATTTCCTATTGAAAAATAAATCCTTCTATATTTTATTTTTTAAAAAAATTATTCAAACTCAATAGTTCCCGGTGGCTTACTGGTCAAATCATAGAATACTCTATTGACTCCCTTTACCTCATTTATAATTCTGCTCATCACTGTCTGAAGTACCTCAAACGGTATCTCGGCTGCTTCGGCTGTCATGAAGTCCACAGTGCGGACTGCACGGACTGCAACGGCATAATCATATGTTCTCTCATCACCCATGACACCTACTGAACGCATGTTGGTGAGGGCTGCAAAGTACTGGTTTGGCATCCATGATGGTTCCTCGCCGTGGGCCTCTTTGTACTCTTTTGCTGCCTTTTCCACTTCGCTTCTGTAAATCCAGTCTGCATCCTGGACAATGCGTACCTTTTCGGCTGTGACTTCGCCGATGATACGGATTCCAAGGCCTGGGCCTGGGAATGGCTGACGGAATACGAGATAGTCAGGTAATCCAAGCTCCAGTCCGACCTTGCGGACCTCGTCCTTGAAGAGGTTTCTGAGTGGCTCCACGATATCCTTGAAATCAACATGCTCCGGGAGACCTCCTACGTTGTGGTGTGATTTGATGACTGCAGATTCTCCGCCGAGTCCACTCTCCACTACGTCCGGATAGATGGTTCCCTGTGCAAGGAAGTCAACCTTTCCGATTTTCTTAGCTTCTTCCTCGAATACACGGATGAATTCCTCACCGATGATTTTACGCTTGCGCTCAGGCTCTGTGACGCCTGCAAGCTTGCTGTAGTAGCGCTCCTGTGCGTTGACGCGGACAAAGTTGATGTCAAACGAACCGCCTTTGCCGAATACGCCCTCTACCTCATCGCCCTCGTTCTTGCGAAGAAGTCCGTGGTCTACGAATACGCAGGTGAGCTGCTTGCCGATTGCCTTGGCAAGGAGTGCTGCGAGCACTGATGAGTCTACTCCACCCGAAAGTGCAAGGAGCACTTTGCCGTCACCGACCTGCTCTCTGATTTCTTCGATTGTGTTTTTGACGAATGAATCCATCTTCCATGTGCCTGCACATCCACATACGCCACGGACGAAATTGTAAATCATCTGTGTTCCGTTCTTGGTGTGAAGTACCTCTGGATGGAACTGTACTGCATATAATTTCTTCTCAACATTCTGTGTTGCGGCTATTGGACAGTCTGCAGTGTGCGCAACTACCTCAAAGCCCGGTGCAGCCTCTGCAATTCTGTCGAAATGACTCATCCAGCATACTGATTCTGATGGCAGATCCTTGAACATCACGCCGTTTGCAGAATATGTGATTTCTGTCTTTCCATACTCTCCAACCTCCGGTGTGATTACCTTTCCGCCTAATTTATGCATCATAAGCTGTGCACCGTAGCAGATGCCAAGCACCGGTATTCCCAGCTCAAACAGCTCTTTCTGGTATGATGGAGAATCCTCTTCATAACAGCTGTTTGGACCTCCTGTAAGGATGATGCCCTTTGGATTCATTTCTTTGATTTTCTCAATGTCTATTTTGTATGAGTAAATCTCACAGTACACGTTGCACTCGCGGACACGGCGCGCAACAAGCTGATTGTACTGACCACCAAAGTCTATGACTATGACCTTTTCCTGATCCATGTTTTCCTCCTAATTGTTTATTCGCTATGCTGCTATTTTACAATCTTTGAAACGTCACGTAATTGCTGTTTGCCACACTGTGGTGTAAACCATAACAAAAACATAACATATGTTATCTGCTACCATCTCATTGATTATGTAAAAGCAACATGTTTTCTTATGTCATTATAGATTACGGAGTGCTTATCTGCAAGCGATTTTGTTAAATTTCTGTTTTGATTTTATGTGCAATTACGTTATAATGAATTATAAACACTTTTATAGGCTGGGAGGTTTCATCATGAGTTTTAAAATAATCACTATAAGCCGAGAGTTTGGCAGTGGCGGTCGCTTTATCGGCGAGCAGATTGCTCAAAAATGCGGCATTGAGTTTTACGATAAAAAAATAATTGAGCATGTGGCAAAGGAGCTCGGTATCTCCGAGCAGATTGTTGCAAACCAGGGCGAATATGCACCTGCCGGAAGCATTTTTTCATATGCATTTGTGGGGCGCGACATCACAGGAGTTTCTCTTTCCGACCAGATTTTCAATATCCAGCAGAAGCTCATCAAGGATATTGCGCAAAAAGAGCCATGCGTTATTGTGGGACGTTGCGCAGACTACATTCTTTCTGACAGAGATGATGTGCTGAATGTTTTTATAGAGGCAAACACTCCTGAGAAGGCTGCAAGAATAAAAAAACTCTACCAAAAAAGCGATGACGAGGTCAAAAAGCTGCTAAAGGATGTTGATAAGAAGCGCTCGGTAAATTACCGATACTTCACCGACAAGGAGTGGGGCAACAGAAAAAATTATGATCTGGTGCTAAACAGCTCTGTGCTTGGATACGATAAATGTATTGAGCTCATCGCATCCGCATATGCTTAATTCACTTAAGATACAGCTTTCCTGCGGTTAAGAAACCGTTTTCTTATTTTATTACTAAAAACGTAAATAGAATTACAACCTGTGTGTAATATTAAAAATACTCCCGCATAAACTGTAACAACAGAATATGCAGGAGTATTTTTTGAAATCATATATTGAGACAAGGGCGGTGGAAATCGCCAACTACATAGTTGAAAACAATGCCACGGTGCGTCAGGCTGCAAAGCAGTTTGGCATCAGCAAATCCACTGTGCACAAGGATATCACGGATGCTGACAGGCTGCTTCGCATAGACCCAGAGCTTGCCGCAAAAGCGCGTCACATTCTCGATATCAACAAGTCCGAGCGCCATATCCGCGGCGGACTTGCCACCAGAGAGAAGTATCTGCATCTGCCTCATGTGCATGCCGGCTGAGTGCATGGATGCCTCTATCCCGGCATTAGCAGGTGCGCCGTTTTCCGTACATCTGAGGCTTTTCGTTAATTCAAGACCGGTGTCACATGACTTGTGAGCACACCGTACAGCCACTTGCCCTCATCACTTAGATCCTCATAGGTAAAACCGCTTGTCTTATCGCAGGCAGGTGTTAGAAGCGCTGATTTTTCGTCCTTATTGGACAGATTCCAGCACACATAGCTGATGCCGTAGCTGTCAAGCAGGCTGATCCAGCTGTTTGCGGAATCTATGTCCACCTGACCGTTTCCGTCGTCGCTGCAGATGCCAAACTCTGATACAAATATCGGCAGTCCGGCGTCTGCCGCCGATTTTAGCTTGTTTTGCAAGTCCTCCTTGTGGGTTGCGGCATAGAAATGCAGTGTATACATGATATTATCATAGCCTGTGACAGGGTCCTTGACTGCCTCATCCACATCCCGGCTCCAGTTAGGTGTGCCTATCAGTATGACTGCATCTTTGTCGTAGCTTCTGATTGACGGAATGACCTCGCTGGCGTAAAACTTCACATCTCCCCAGGTCGCACCGTTGCACGGCTCATTGCAAATCTCGTAAATCACGTTGTTGTATGAGGCATACTGCTGTGCCATTTTGGCAAAAAATGTCTTTGCCACATCACTGTAGCGGTTTGGATTGCCATCGTTTAGCACATGCCAGTCTATGATGACATACATGTCGTTGTTGAACGCGTACTGCACGCCGTTTTGCACAAGTGTCTCAAGCTGCTGCCTGTCACCGTCTGTGCAGTAGCCACCGCTTTCGTAGGTATACATGGCGAGCCTCACCACGTTTGCTCCAAAGCTTTTCAGCGTGGCAAAGCAATCATTGGTCACATACTGTGGATACCACGCAAGACCGTGTGTGCTGACTCCGCGAAGCTGCACCTCGTTGTTATTTTGATCAACGAGCTTGCTGCCCTCCACATGCAGCTTACCGTTTACTGACGGACAGGCAAGAACTGAGCTCTCCTGTCCGTTTTCTGTGGTGAGCTGCTCTGTATCAGCCACATTCTGATTTTCTGTACTGCTTTGCGTACTGTCCTCAGTATTATTTTCTGCAGAATTCACCGACTCAGTGGCTTTCTCATCTGTCTGTGATTCTGTCTCTTTGTTGCCCTTGTTACCACATCCTGTAAAAATCCCAAGCACCAGCACTGCAGCCAATACCAATGCTATATATTTCTTCATATTGTTATACTGTCTGACTGATTACTGAATTGATGTAACCTTGTAGTCCTCAGCCTCTACAGTCTCCTTTAATTTCTCATCGGAAATGTCAGAGCTTAATGTCACTACTGCTGTTCCGCTCTCATGGCTTACTGCTGCCTCACTTACTGCATCAAGCGCCTCGAGTGCCTTCTTTACTCTTGCCTCGCAGTGGCTGCACATCATTCCTTCGATATTCATTGTCTTTGTCATTGATTTTTCCTCACTTTCATTTGGTTTATTTGTTTTGTTTTTTCTATCTGGTGTTGCTTTTCTGTCATGCTTAGGATCATACACCCTGCACAGATTCAGCCGCAGGGCATTGGTAACAACGCAGAAGCTCGACAGGCTCATCGCCGCCGCTCCAAACATCGGATTTAGCTTCCATCCTAATAAAGGATACCACAAACCGGCCGCAAGTGGAATACCTATTACATTATAGAAAAATGCCCAGAACAGATTTTCGTGTATATTTGTCAATGTAGCACGGCTTAACCGCACTGCTGCCGGTACATCTATCAGGCGACTCTTCATCAGGACAACATCCGCTGCATCTATTGCCACATCACTTCCCGCGCCGATTGCAATTCCCATATCCGCACGTGTGAGTGCCGGTGCATCATTGATTCCGTCACCAACCATGGCTACCCTGCCCTGTTTTTTTAGCTTCCTTATGACAGCCTCCTTACCATCCGGAAGCACACCTGCGATGACTTCGTCCACTCCCGCCTGCTTTCCAATGGCATTGGCCGTCTGCTCGTTGTCACCGGTGAGCATAACAACTCTGATACCCATATTTTTAAGCTGCCTGACAGCTTCCGGACTGTCCTCCTTTATTGTATCTGCAACGGCTATGATACCGCAAAGCCTGTCATCTGCAGCAAAGAACAGAGGAGTTTTTCCTTCCTTTGAAAATTCGACAGCTTTCGCACGCATATCATCTGACACTTTTACAAATTTGCTGACAAAAGAAAGATTTCCTGCTTTTATCATTTTGCCTGCAAGCGTTGCAGTCAGACCATTTCCTACAACAGCGCTAAAATCCGTCACCTCTGCAACAGAGATTTCATCCGTTTTAGCGCGCTCCATAATGGCTTTTGCAAGCGGATGCTCACTCTTGGCCTCGACTGATGCGGCTATTGCAAGAAGCTTCCTTGACCACAGTGCTTTATCTGTTGATGAGTACGGGTTTAAATCGTCTGCCTTACGCTGACACTCACCGGCATGCTTGCCGATTTCCTCAAAAAATGTCTCATCCGGCACGATATCCGTCACCTTCGGCTCACCGCTTGTTATGGTGCCTGTCTTATCAAGAGCCACAATCTGTGTGCGGCCTGTTGCCTCAAGGCTTGCCGCTGTCTTGAAGAGTATACCGCTCTTTGCGCCCTTGCCATTTCCTACCATTATCGCAACAGGAGTTGCCAGTCCAAGTGCACACGGACAGCTTATCACGAGCACCGAAATGCCTCTGGCAAGCGCAAAGCCCACGGTCTCACCGGCTATAAGCCATGCTATTATTGTAATGATTGCAATTGTAATAACCGCCGGCACAAATACTCCCGATACCCTGTCAGCGATTTTTGCAATAGGTGCCTTTGTCGCTGCGGCATCAGAAACCATCTGTATAATCTGTGAGAGTGTGGTGTCTTCGCCTACTCTGGTTGCGCGGCATTTTATAAAGCCTGACTGGTTCACTGTGGCAGCGCTTACTGCATCTTTCGGCTGCTTATCCACAGGAATGCTCTCTCCTGTGAGTGCCGATTCGTTGACAGCGGTTGTTCCATCTATTATTTCACCGTCCACAGGGATATTTTCCCCCGGTCTGACCACGAAAATATCGCCCTTTTTCACTGCATCCACAGAGATTTCCTGCTCCACGCCATCCCTTACAACGGTTGCTGTCTTTGGGGCAAGCTGCATCAGGCTCTTTAAAGCGTCTGTTGTTTTGCCCTTTGAGTGCGCTTCAAGCATTTTTCCGACAGTAATCAGTGCCAAAATCATGGCTGCGGATTCAAAATAAAACTCATGCATATATGACATGACCGCATCCATATCGCCATTCACCTGCGCAGCTGTCATGGCAAAAAGTGCATACACGCTGTATCCAAACGATGCCGCAGAGCCAAGCGCAACAAGCGTATCCATGTTGGGAGCGCCGTGAATCAAGCCCTTAAAGCCACTGATAAAAAACTTCTGGTTTATGACCATTACCGCCACTGTAAGCAGAAGCTGCAAAAGCCCCATAGCCACATGGTTTCCATTGAAAAACTCAGGCAACGGCCAGCCCCACATCATATGTCCCATGGAAAAATACATGAGAACAACTAAGAATATGAGCGATGCTATAAGCCTGTTTACAAGCTTCGGTGTCTCCCTGTCTACAAGCGCATCCTGCGCTGCCTTTAGCTGCTCTAAGCTGTTATTCGCTTTGTCATTTTCTGATTCTGTTGCTTTGCCTTTGGGACTCGCTCCATAGCCCGCCTGCTCTACTGCCTCCACTATCTGCGCATCTGTCGCGCTTCCCTCGACTCCCATCGAGTTGGTCAAAAGACTGACAGAGCAGCTCGTCACACCATCAACCTTAGAGACCGCCTTTTCCACTCTGGCAGAGCATGCCGCACAGCTCATTCCTGTAACTGTATATTGCTTCATACTGTCTGTATTTCCTTCTTTCTACTATTCTAATCTAACTATTCAGAAGCCTTTTCTAAAATCTCTCAATTCCTGTCACCTTGAAATCCAGTCTTTCGATGGCAAATGTTATTTCCTCATCGCTTAGCTCTCTGGTTGCCTCAACATGTGCCACTCCATGCTTTAAATCCACATCTGCCGATACTCCGCTCATCTTCTGAAGCGAGCGTGTGACTGAGTTCTTGCAGTTCATGCAGTGCATTCCGTCTATGTGCACATCTGCTCTCGTGACTATCTCTCCTGTAAGTTGTACTGTGGCTTCCTCGTCCTCCTTCATGGCTCCACCGCCACAGCAGGCGCCCTCGCCCTTTGAATGCTTAATAGTCTCCTTTAAGCCCACAATCACCAGAGCGGCAATTATTGCTATTATTAATATTGTGATTATTGTACTCATTTTTATACCCGCCTTCTTATAATACTACTTCATAAGCTTCTGCAGTGTGTTCAAAAGCTCATCTATTGTCTCATCCTTGCCGGCTCTTATGTCATCTGCCACACACGTCTTTATATGATTGGCCAAAAGGACTTTATTGAAGCTGTTGAGCGCGGCATTTGCGGCCGCCACCTGTGTGATGATGTCAGGGCAGTAGCAATCCTCATCCAGCATACGCTTGATTCCACGGATCTGCCCCTCTATACGGCTAAGTCTGTTGATGAGATCCTTATATTCCTGCTCTGACCGCTCTTTTTTGCGGTTGCAGCAACAGCATTTGGTTTCTTTTTCTGTCATGGGTACCTCCATTTGTTCTTTATTCCGCATTATGCATTTGTTTCACATGTCTAACCATACCCCTTATGGGTATTTCTCTTTAAGAGCATTATATACCCAGGTAGGGTATATTGCAAGGGCAGATTTCCTTATTGAGAAATTTTCATGTTATACCATACTTTTATAATAAAAGCATGCAGTAGCTGCAGCTGCTCATAAATAGCTCTGCCTCATATGAATATATACAACGAAAAAAGCCGGTACATCATGTTTCCATGAATGTACCGACTTTAAATACTTAGCAGTCCGTACGGGAATCGAACCCGTGTTTCCGCCGTGAGAGGGCGGCGTCT
>ENA-UAIC01000873-UAIC01000873.1-human-gut-metagenome-genome-assembly--contig:-NODE-873-length-9325-cov-5.954585_pt1 | contig 9325 bp, 3 predicted proteins | sample MGYA00244413_ERZ654377 | MGnify/ENA primary metagenome ERZ654377 (study PRJEB26926, sample SAMN06165148) | human gut metagenome | biome: ENVO:00009003; feature: ENVO:2100002; material: ENVO:00002003...
GGTGTTGTAGTTGCAGCAGCAGGAGCTGACGGAGCAGCAGCTGAGGAGAAGACTGAGTTCGACGTAGAGCTTACAGAGGTTGGACCAAACAAGGTTAAGGTTATCAAGGTTGTTCGTGAGATCACAGGTCTTGGACTTAAAGAGGCTAAGGACGCTGTTGATGGTGCACCAAAGGTTATCAAAGAGCAGCTTGACAAGGCTTCAGCAGAGGATGCTAAGGCTAAACTTGAGGCAGAGGGTGCTAAGGTTACTCTTAAATAGTCGGATAGGCTACGAGCGGAGTAAAAACATAAAAAAGAGCCAAGGGCAAATTCTATTTGCGCCTTGGCTCTTTTTTATGTTTTTATTGCGCGACAGTCGGAGCGCGTCCCGAAAATGCCTGAGCATTTTTGGGACCTCCGCTCGTAGCCTATCCGATGCTCTGTAAAATTATTGCGCAAATACTTTGAATATTTTACAAAAAATAAAAAAACACTTGCATTCGTGTCGGATTTGTTGTATAGTATACGTTGCACTATTGTGGTGCAGTGGCATTTTTATGCAATTTTTTAAATGATGCAAATTTGTCAATAGGTAAATTACACTAAAATGCATTCACAAATATGTGCACAAGAGAAAAACCACAAGATATAGTAACTGGGGTGGTTTTTGAATCATTATCTAGATACTTGCTAGATTAAAATAAAAACGAGAGGTGAAACGTCAATGGAGAAAAACAGAATACGTCCGGTTACATCCGGAAAAAGCATGCGTATGAGTTACTCAAGACAAAAAGAGGTTCTGCAGATGCCAAATCTGATTGAGGTCCAGAAGGATTCTTATCAGTGGTTCTTAGACGAAGGTCTCAAGGAAGCTTTTGCGGATATCTCTCCAATCACAGATTACAGCGGAAAGCTTAGTCTTGATTTTGTAGATTTTACATTATGCGAAGATGATGTAAAGTATACAATTCCTGAGTGCAAGGAAAGAGATGCAACATACGCAGCTCCTTTAAAGGTTAAAGTCAGACTTCACAACAAAGAGACAGATGAGATTAATGAGCATGAAATTTTCATGGGTGATCTGCCTTTAATGACAGAGACCGGTACATTCGTAATCAACGGTGCAGAGCGAGTTATTGTCAGTCAGTTAGTTCGTTCTCCTGGTATTTATTACGGAATTGCTCATGATAAGCTCGGAAAGACCCTGTATTCTTGTACTGTTATTCCAAACCGTGGTGCATGGCTTGAGTATGAGACAGACTCTAACGACGTTTTTTATGTAAGAGTAGACAGAACACGTAAGGTACCTATCACAGTACTTTTACGTGCACTTGGAGTAGGTACAAACCAGGCTATTCTCGATATGTTCGGAGATGAGCCAAAGATCCAGGCATCATTCAGCAAGGACCCTGCAATCACAGAGCGTGAGCCACAGGGAAGCTATGAGGCTGGTTTATTAGAGTTATATAAGAAGATTCGTCCGGGCGAGCCACTTTCAGTTGAGAGCGCAGAGAGCCTTATCACAGCAATGTTCTTCGATCCTAGAAGATATGACCTTGCCAAGGTAGGACGTTATAAGTTTAATAAGAAGCTTGCTTTAAAGAACCGTATCAGTGGACAGGTTTTAGCTGAGGACGTAGTTGATCCTTCTACAGGTGAGGTTATCGCTGAGGCAGGTACTGTTGTTGACCGTGCACTTGCTACACAGATCCAGAACGCTGCCGTTCCTGCTTTATGGATTCAGACAGAGACAAGAAATGTCAAGATTCTTTCTTCTATGATGGTTGACATCAGAAGCTGGATTCCTGAGCTTGAGGATCCTAAGTCTATCGGTGTTACTGAGCTTGTTTACTACCCGGTACTCGCTCAGATTCTCGAGGAGTATGATTCTCTTGAGGACAGAATCGAGGCTATAAAGAGAGATATATCTGACCTTATTCCAAAGCATATTACTAAAGAGGATATCTTCGCAACTATCAACTACAATATGCACTTAGAGTGGGGCGCAGGAACAGATGACGATATCGATCATCTTGGAAACAGACGTATCCGTGCGGTTGGAGAGCTGTTACAGAACCAGTACCGTATCGGTCTCTCAAGACTGGAGCGTGTTGTTCGTGAAAGAATGACTACACAGGACTTAGAGGGAATTTCACCTCAGTCACTTATCAATATAAAGCCTGTAACTGCCGCTGTTAAAGAATTCTTCGGTTCTTCACAGCTTTCACAGTTCATGGATCAGAATAACCCTCTTGGAGAGCTTACTCACAAGAGACGTTTATCAGCACTTGGACCTGGTGGTCTTTCAAGAGACCGTGCCGGATTCGAGGTTCGAGATGTACATTACACTCACTACGGCCGTATGTGTCCTGTAGAGACTCCTGAGGGACCAAACATCGGTCTTATCAACTCACTTGCATGCTATGCGAGAATCAATGAGTATGGCTTCGTAGAGGCTCCGTACCGTAAGATTGACAAGACTGATCCTAAGAACCCGGTAGTCACAGAAGAGGTTGTATACATGACAGCCGACGAGGAGGACAACTACCACGTAGCACAGGCTAATGAGAAGCTTGATGCCGAAGGACATTTCATACGTAACTCAGTTTCAGGTCGTTACAGAGAGGAAACTCAGGAGTACGATAAGTCAGCATTTGATTATATGGATGTGTCTCCAAAGATGGTATTCTCAGTAGCTACAGCGCTGATTCCATTCTTGCAGAACGATGACCCTACACGTGCCCTCATGGGATCAAACATGCAGCGTCAGGCCGTTCCGCTTCTGACCACAGAGGCTCCTGTAGTTGGTACAGGTATTGAGACAAAGGCCGCAGTTGACTCAGGCGTCTGCGTAGTTGCAAAGGCTGACGGAGAGGTATTATCTTCAGAGTCAAACCGCATTATCATAAAAGAGACTGACGGAAACAAGAGAGAGTATATCCTTACAAAGTTCTCTCGTTCTAACCAGTCAAACTGCTACAACCAGAGACCTATCGTATTTAAGGGTGACAAGGTTAAGGCAGGCGATGTTATCGCAGACGGTCCTTCAACAAGTCAGGGAGAGCTTGCTCTTGGAAAGAACCCGCTTATCGGATTCATGACATGGGAAGGATACAACTACGAGGATGCCGTTCTTCTTTCAGAGCGTCTCGTAGAGTATGATGTGTATACATCAGTTCATATCGAGGAATATGAGGTAGAGTCACGTGATACAAAGCTCGGACCTGAGGAGATTACACGTGATGTCCCTGGTGTCGGCGACGACGCACTCAAGGACCTTGATGAGAGAGGTATCATCCGTGTAGGTGCAGAGGTTCGTGCCGGTGATATCCTTGTAGGAAAGGTTACACCAAAGGGTGAGACAGAGCTTACAGCAGAGGAGAGACTTCTTCGTGCCATCTTCGGTGAGAAGGCAAGAGAGGTTCGTGATACATCACTTAAGGTACCTCATGGTGCTTACGGTATCATTGTTGATGCCAAGGTATTTACAAGAGAGAACGGCGATGAGCTTTCTCCGGGAGTAAACCAGTCAGTACGTATCTACATTGCACAGAAGAGAAAGATTTCTGTCGGTGATAAGATGGCCGGACGTCACGGTAACAAGGGTGTCGTTTCCCGTGTGCTTCCTGTTGAGGATATGCCATTCCTTCCAAACGGACGTCCACTGGATATCGTACTTAACCCACTCGGTGTTCCTTCACGAATGAACATCGGTCAGGTCCTTGAGATTCACCTGAGTCTCGCTGCAAAGGCACTTGGCTTCAATATCTCAACTCCTGTATTTGACGGAGCAAACGAGGTAGATATCGAGGATACACTTGAGCTTGCAAATGATTACGTAAATCTTCCGTTCGATAAGGAAGAGCTTGAAAAGGATTTACAGGCTGAGCATCCATACTGGAGTGCAGATGCTGAAATCTTCTATGATAAATATGTTGATACACTCCGTGAGGACGTTATGGAATACCTTTCAACAAACAGAGCTCACAGAAGCTTATGGAAGGGCGTTCCGATTTCCAAGGATGGAAAGGTACAGCTTCGTGATGGTAGAACAGGTGAGTGCTTCGATGGAAAGACAACTATCGGACACATGCATTACCTTAAGCTGCATCACCTTGTTGATGATAAGATCCATGCACGTTCAACAGGTCCTTACTCATTAGTAACACAGCAGCCACTCGGTGGTAAGGCACAGTTCGGTGGACAGCGTTTCGGAGAGATGGAGGTTTGGGCTCTTGAGGCATATGGTGCTGCATATACACTCCAGGAGATCCTTACAATGAAGTCCGATGATGTTGTTGGCCGTGTCAAGACCTACGAGGCTATCATCAAGGGTGAGAATATCCCTGAGCCTGGTATTCCAGAGTCATTCAAGGTACTTCTCAAAGAGCTTCAGGCACTTGGTCTGGATGTCAAGGTACTTGATGAGAACAGAGAAGAGGTTGAGCTTATCGAGACAAGTGAGTACGGTAATACAGATATCAACTCAATTATCGGAAACGATAAGGACTATGCATTCGAGGACAGTGAGTCATTCGCAGAGCATGGTTTCTCAAAGAAAGAATTTGATGACAACGAAGAGCTTGTTGACATAGAAGAGGAAGAGTCTCCTGAGACAGCGGATGACGATATTTTTGCTGATGAAGTTCTTGATGACGAAGAATAATTAGAAGGGAGTGCCAAAATGCCAGAAACAAATAATATAGAAAATAATCAGGCAATGCAGTTTGATGCGATTCAGATTGGATTAGCATCTCCTGAAAAGATCAGAGAGTGGTCACATGGCGAGGTTAAAAAGCCTGAGACTATTAACTATAGAACATTAAAGCCTGAAAAAGACGGTCTTTTCTGCGAGAAGATTTTCGGACCAACGAAGGACTGGGAGTGTCATTGTGGTAAATACAAGAAGATACGTTATAAGGGTGTTGTCTGCGACCGATGTGGCGTAGAAATCACAAAGTCAAGCGTTCGTAGAGAGCGTATGGGACACATCGAGCTTGCTGCTCCTGTATCTCATATCTGGTATTTCAAGGGTATCCCATCACGTATGGGACTCATCCTTGACTTATCTCCACGTGTACTTGAAAGAGTACTGTACTTTGCTTCATATATTGTGCTTGACCCGGGCGAGACAAAGCTTGCATACAAGCAGATTCTCAACGAGTCAGAGTACCAGGAGGCATGCGATACTTATGGCCGCTCAGCATTCCGTGTAGGAATGGGTGCTGAGTCTATCCATGAGCTTTTAGCAGCAATCGATCTCGAGAAGGATTCGGCAGAGCTTAAGGCAGAGCTTGAGAATGCTACAGGCCAGAAGCGTGCACGTATCATCAAGAGGCTTGAGGTTGTAGAGGCTTTCCGTGAGTCAGGAAACAAGCCTGAGTGGATGATTATGACAGTTATTCCTGTTATTCCACCGGATCTCCGTCCAATGGTTCAGCTCGATGGAGGACGTTTCGCAACAAGTGATCTTAACGACCTTTACAGACGAATCATCAACCGTAACAACCGTCTTAGAAGACTTCTTGATCTTGGAGCGCCGGATATCATCGTTCGTAACGAGAAACGTATGCTTCAGGAGGCTGTCGATGCACTTATCGACAACGGCCGTCGTGGCCGTCCTGTTACCGGTCCTGGAAACAGAGCTCTTAAGTCTCTTTCAGACATGCTCAAGGGAAAGGGAGGACGTTTCCGTCAGAACCTTCTCGGAAAGCGAGTTGACTACTCAGGACGTTCAGTTATCTGTGTAGAGCCAAAGCTTAAGATTTATCAGTGTGGTCTTCCAAAGGAGATGGCTATCGAGCTTTTCAAGCCATTCGTTATGAAGGAGCTTGCCGCTAACGGAACCGCACACAACATAAAGAGTGCAAAGAAGATGGTTGAGAGACTTCAGCCGGAGGTATGGGATGTCCTTGAGGACGTCATCAAAGAGCATCCGGTTATGCTTAACCGAGCTCCTACACTCCACAGACTTGGAATCCAGGCCTTCGAGCCAATCCTTGTAGAGGGTAAGGCAATCAAGCTTCATCCACTCGTATGTACAGCGTTCAACGCCGACTTCGATGGAGACCAGATGGCTGTACATCTTCCACTGACTGCTGAGGCACAGGCTGAGTGCAGATTCATGCTTCTGTCACCTAACAACCTGCTTAAGCCTTCTGATGGTGGACTTGTAGCCGTTCCTTCACAGGATATGATCCTTGGAGTTTACTACCTCACAATGAGAAAGCTCGCTGATTACAAGGATGATCCAAAGATGGTTGCACAGGTATCATCAGACACTGTATACAATGATATTGAGGAGCTTAGAAAGCTTACAACTCCTGATGAAAATACAGGAAAGGCTGAGCTTGGCTTATATGACCTCATCTGGTTTGAGGATGTCACAGACGGAAACCGTCGTGTGCTTTGCAGACCGATAGATCTTCTCGGCCGTTACTATGGAAGTGTTAATCTTGCAATGCTCGCTTACGAGAACAAGGAGATTACTCTTCACCAGAATATCTTTGTACACCGTACAGTAAAGCTTGCTGACGGCACAGAGGTTTCAGGTTTTACAGAGACAACAGTAGGACTTTTGATATTCAATGAGAACATTCCACAGGATCTTGGTTTTATAGACAGATCAAAGGCTGAGAATGCACTCAAGTTTGAGGTTGAGTTCCACGTTGGTAAGAAACAGATCAAGCAGATCCTTGAGAAGGTTATCAACACACACGGAGCTACAACAACAGCAGAGGTTCTTGACAATGTCAAGGCTATGGGATACAAGTATTCAACCCAGGCTGCCATGACAGTTTCAATTTCAGATATGACAGTGCCACCACAGAAGCCACAGATGATCGCTGATGCACAGGACACTGTAGATAAGATTACAAGACAGTACAAGCGTGGACTTATCACTGATGAGGAGCGTTACAAAGAGGTTATCGAGACATGGAAGGATACAGATGATGCCCTTACAAAGGCACTTCTTACAGGTCTTGATAAGTACAACAACATCTTCATGATGGCAGATTCCGGAGCCCGTGGATCTGATAAGCAGATCAAACAGCTTGCAGGTATGCGAGGACTCATGGCTGATACAACAGGTCGTACAATCGAGCTTCCTATCAAGTCATGCTTCCGTGAGGGTCTTGACGTACTCGAGTACTTCATGTCAGCACATGGAGCTCGTAAGGGACTTTCAGATACAGCGCTTCGTACAGCCGATTCAGGATACCTTACAAGACGTCTTGTAGATGTTTCACAGCATATGATCGTTCGTGAGTCAGACTGCTGTGCAGGTACAGGACGTGAGATTCCGGGAATGGTTGTAAAGGCATTCATGGAGGGTCGAGAGGAAATCGAGAGCCTTCAGGAGAGAATTACAGGTCGTTTCTCTTGCAACACAATCTGCGATAAGGATGGCAATGTAATCGTTAAGGCCAACCATATGATCACACCAAAGCGTGCAGCAAAGGTTATGGCAGAGGGTGTTGACGAGAACGGTAATCCAATCACACAGGTTAAGATCCGTACAGTGCTTACCTGCCGTTCACACATGGGAGTATGTGCTAAGTGTTACGGTTCAAACCTTGCAACAGGTCAGGCAGTACAGGTTGGTGAAGCAATCGGTATCATCGCAGCACAGTCAATCGGTGAGCCTGGTACACAGCTTACCATGAGAACCTTCCATACAGGTGGTGTTGCCGGTGGAGATATCACACAGGGTCTTCCTCGAGTAGAGGAGATTTTCGAGGCACGTAAGCCTAAGGGACTCGCTATTATCACAGAGTTCGGCGGAATTGCCACAATCAAGGATACAAAGAAGAAGCGTGAGGTTATCGTTACAAACAACGAGACAGGCGAGACAAAGGCTTACCTCATTCCTTACGGCTCACGTATCAAGGTTGTAGACGGACAGGAGCTTGAGGCCGGCGACGAGCTTACAGAGGGTTCTGTAAATCCACACGATATCCTCAAGATTAAGGGCGTTCGTGCGGTTCAGGATTACATGCTCCGCGAGGTACAGCGTGTTTACCGTTTACAGGGTGTTGAGATTAACGATAAGCATGTCGAGGTTATAGTTCGTCAGTGCTTACAGAAGATCCGCGTAGAGGAGCCGGGAGATTCAGATTTACTTCCGGGCAGCATGGTTGATGCCCTTGACTTCTTAGAGCTCAACGAGAAGCTTGAGGAAGAGGGCAAGGAGCTTGCAGTTGGCTCACAGGTATTACTTGGAATCACAAAGGCATCTCTTGCAACCAACTCATTCCTGTCAGCAGCTTCATTCCAGGAGACCACAAAGGTTCTTACTGAGGCAGCAATCAAGGGCAAGGTTGATCCGCTTATCGGTATGAAGGAGAACGTAATCATCGGTAAGCTCATTCCGGCAGGAACAGGTATGAAGATTTATCGTAACATCAAGCTTGACAGCGATGTAAACGATGACGATACACTTGATTTTGATGATGATGATTTTGCGGATTTCGCAGAGGAAGAGGCAGTCGGAGTCATTGATAAAGATGCTGAATCAGTTGATGAAGAATAATTACTGATGTTTGTACTTAAGCTACAGAAGCTGTTACAAACCAAAAAGAAAGAAGTCCGGGAAACCGGACTTCTTTTTTGTATTATATTGAAAACAAAATTGGTCTTGACAAAACAGACAAGGATTTGTATAATATTTTAGCGTGCATAAGATTGCACTGCTTAAAATAAAACAGGAGGTGAAAATAATGCCAACATTTAACCAGTTAGTAAGAAAAGGACGTCAGACATCTGTAAAGAAGTCTACAGCACCAGCTCTTCAGAGAAGCTTTAACTCTCTCCAGAAGAAGCCAATCAACACTTCTTCTCCACAGAAGCGTGGTGTATGTACAGCTGTTAAGACAGCTACTCCTAAGAAGCCTAACTCAGCTCTTAGAAAGATCGCCAGAGTTCGTCTTTCAAACGGAATCGAAGTAACTTCATACATTCCTGGTGAGGGACACAACTTACAGGAGCATAGCGTTGTTCTGATTCGTGGTGGCCGTGTTAAGGATTTACCAGGTACACGTTACCATATCATCCGTGGTACATTAGATACTGCAGGTGTTGCAAACAGAAAACAGGCCCGCTCTAAGTACGGCGCAAAGAGACCAAAAGCTGCTAAATAATTTAGCAACATTGTGTATCACAAACAGAACTAAAGTAGGTTAGTGTTGGGATTAGACCTGCAGATGCAGGATTTCACTTTATGAATACAATTCCGCACGAACACATTAGAGAGACACATGTGAGTACCGATGAATTAATCCACAAATATCATGATTAAGGAGGGAAGTAACGTGCCACGTAAAGGACATACTCAGAAAAGAGAC
>ENA-UAIC01000910-UAIC01000910.1-human-gut-metagenome-genome-assembly--contig:-NODE-910-length-9026-cov-4.915728_pt1 | contig 9026 bp, 5 predicted proteins | sample MGYA00244413_ERZ654377 | MGnify/ENA primary metagenome ERZ654377 (study PRJEB26926, sample SAMN06165148) | human gut metagenome | biome: ENVO:00009003; feature: ENVO:2100002; material: ENVO:00002003...
AAGTCGTCGGCAGCGTCAGATGTGTATAAGAGACAGATTATAAATAATGACTAAAAATAATTCAAAGGATCTCACTGTAGGTTCTCCTACCGGGCTCATTCTGGGCTTTTCCCTTCCGTTGCTTCTCGGAATGCTTTTCCAGCAGGTTTACAGCCTTATGGATACAATAATCGTCGGTCGTTTTCTAAGTGTTTCGGCCTTAGCCGCAGTCGGCTCTACCGGAAGCATCTGCTTTCTCATCATCGGCTTCTGCCAGGGTGTGTGTGCCGGCTTTTCGCTTCCAATAGCCCAGCGCTTTGGTGCCAAGGATGAAAAAGGACTTAAAAAATATGTAGGAAATGCAGGAATTGTGTCTGTAATTATCGCAATAATCATGACGGCACTCACTGTGCTTCTCTGCGGTCACATTCTGACCTGGATGAATACGCCAGGCGACATTTACGACCTCGCCTACCAGTATCTGATTGTCATATTTGCAGGCATTCCTGCCACAATACTGTACAATCTGCTGTCAGGATATCTGAGATCTCTCGGCAACTCGGTCATACCTGTTATTTTCCTTATAATCGCGGCTGTTCTAAATATCGGTCTTGATTTACTTTTCATTCTGGTATTTAACATGGGCGTGTTTGGAGCGGCTTTTGCAACCGTACTGTCACAGGGTGTATCAGGAGTGCTGTGCATCATTTACATAGCAAAAAATGTACCTCTGCTGCATGTAAGCAGAAATGATTTGGAGCTTGACTCTTCATATGTCAGAAATCTGATGGTCATGGGACTTCCTATGGGCTTTCAGTATTCGATAACCGCTATAGGCGGCGTCATACTGCAGACTGCCGTAAACGGCTTAGGCTCCATCGCAGTTGCCTCAATGACCGCTGCAAGCCGTATTTCAATGTTTATGGTGTGTCCATTTGACGCACTCGGCTCCACAATGGCCACCTACAGTGGACAAAATGTCGGTGCAACCAAATTTGAACGTGTAAAGAAGGGGCTTATTTCAGCCTCAGTGATAGGATCGATCTATTCGGTTTTGATTTTTGTGGCACTGCCGTTTATAGCCAACTATCTGATTTACCTGTTTGTATCACCAAGTGAAACAGAGGTTGTCGTACAGGCTCATCAGTTTCTGCTGATAAATGCATTTTTCTACATCCCGCTCGTTCTGGTAAACACAGTCCGTTTCACCATACAGGGCATGGGTTTTTCCGGCTTTGCGATGTTTGCAGGAGTAGCAGAAATGATTGCGCGTTCACTCATCGGACTTGTATTTGTACCGATATTCGGCTTTTCTGCCGCCTGCTTTGCAAGCCCACTCGCATGGATTCTCGCAGATGCCTTCCTGGTGCCTGCATTCATCCACTGCCTGCATAAATTGCAGAAAGCAAAATCTAGTCAAGTTACAAGTCTTTAGTAAAAAAGTCATTACCAATGATGTATTTAATAGTGTATTTAAAAATTAATTTATTTCACAACCTAATGAAAGCACCGGCGAACATACTATATATTGAGCTTTACGAAGCAGCTTAGAAGCAGTTAGAATTATGTCCATATACAACAATGCCCCAGCATGGACGCTGGGGCAAGTTTTTATAAAAAATATATTACAAGTTTACCGCATCTATAAATTTCTGGAACGCTGCACGTCCCTCATCAGTGCACTTGTACACTCCTGCACACTCAAGCACTTCTTTAAATACAAGTCCAATCTCCTCATTGATGATACCATCAATATTAGACTCATCAATCTTATCATACTTAGACATAAACTTAAGAGCCCAGTCAGCATGTGATGCAAGATTCTCAGTCGAATGCAGATCCTTTCCTGTAAGGATTGCATCCCTAAGCTCTGCCATCTCACCTTTTAATCTGGCCGGAAGCACTGCAAGTCCCATTACCTCGATAAGTCCGATATTCTCCTTCTTTATGTGATGAAGGTGGGCATGCGGATGATATACGCCAAGCGGATGCTCCTCTGTTGTGATGTTGTTTCTGAGCACAAGGTCAAGCTCATAGTCTCCGTCACGACGTCTTGCTATAGGTGTGATAGTGTTGTGTGGCTCTCCATCTGTCTCTGCAAAAATAAATGCTTCTTCATCTGTATAGCCTCTCCATGCAAGAAGAATCTTATCTGCAAGATCAATAAGCTTATCCCTGTCTGCCGACTTGATTCTGATAACAGACATAGGCCATTTTACGATACCTGCTTCAACATCCTCGTAGCCCTTGAATGTGATTTTTTTCTCTATCGGAGCCTTTGCCATAGCGAAGGTATAGTGTCCGCCCTGGAAATGGTCGTGACTTAAGATAGAGCCTCCAACGATTGGCAGATCTGCATTTGAGCCTACAAAATAGTGTGGAAACTGTGTCACAAAATCAAGCAGCTTTCCAAATGTGGCACGCTCGATTTTCATCGGTGTATGCTTTGAATTGAACACGATACAGTGCTCATTGTAGTATACATATGGTGAGTACTGGAAAAACCACTGGCTGTTGTTTATTGTAACAGGGATAATTCTGTGGTTTTCTCTTGCAGGATGGTTTACGCGGCCTGCATAGCCCTCATTTTCCTTACAAAGCTGGCACTTTGGATATGCGCTCTGCTTAGCATTTTTAGCGGCAGCAATTGCCTTTGGATCCTTCTCAGGCTTTGAGAGATTGATTGTCACATCAAGTGTGCCATACTCTGTGTCTGTGGTCCATTTCATATCCCTCTTTATGCGCTGTCTTCTGATATAATTGCTGTCACAGCTTAATTTGTAAAAATAATCGGTTGCCGCAAGTGAAGACTCATTGTCGTATAAATCCTTAAAGCGAGCTCTGATCACGCTTGGTGCATTTACAAGGCAGCCCATCAGCTTTGTATCAAAAAGATCCTTGTATACAATGCTGTTTTCTTTCATGATGCCATTGTCATATGCGTATGTCATCATATCCTCGAGTATACCCTCAAGCTTCTCCTCTGCCTCTTCCTGTGTCCATGCCGGCTGAGCCTCTACCTTTTCAAATGTCTCATCCTCGATGTCGTCCACTCCGAGTACCTCGAGAAGTCTGTTTACTGTGTATACCTCATCAGCAGGGTCAACAAGTCCTGTTGTAAGACCATATTTTACTAATTCTAATATTCTCTCCTGAATCATGTCATGCTCCTTAATCATTGTCGGGAAAAACCTATTTATCCGTTACTGTTATTTCATATTGCTAATTTTATGCCAGACGGCTAGGTCCGTCTCCGATTGAAACAACATAAAACTCAGGTGTCTTTCCAACCTTCTCTTCATAGGCCTTTGTCAGGTTTGCCTTAAACTGATCAATAGCCTCGTCCTTTACTATGCTGACTGTACAGCCGCCAAATCCGCCTCCTGTGATTCGTGATCCGATAACACCCGGAATCTTCCATGCCTCATCAACAAGTACGTCAACCTCAGGACATGATGTCTCATAATCATCACGAAGTGATACATGTGAAGCATTCATAAGCTTTCCAAATGTCTCGATATCATTTTCCTTCAGTGCCTTAACAGCCTTGATGGTACGCTGGTTCTCATAAACCGCATGCTTGCCTCTCTTACGTGCAACCTCATCCTTAATCGCATCCTTATGAGCCTCGAACTCTTCATCTGTCAGGTCACCGAGAGTCTTGATGTCACATACTGTCTGTATATCCTTAAGAGCCTGTGCACTCTCATTTCTTCTGTCATTGTAAGCACTTGTTACAAGGCTGTGCTTAACCATGCTGTTTGTAACCACAATCTTTGCACCGTCCAAAACGATTGGTGCATACTCAAAATCAAGAGTATTGCAGTCAAGGAAAATTGCATTGTCCTTTTTGCCCATTGCAGATGCAAACTGATCCATGATACCGCAATTACAGCCGTTGTAGTTGTTCTCTGAATACTGACCGATAAGTGCAATATCCTGATTTGTCACGTCAAAGCCGTAAATATCCTTTAACATATATCCTGTAACCACCTCAAGAGATGCTGATGAAGAAAGTCCTGAGCCGTTTGGAATATTTCCGAATAAAACAATATCAAGACCGCTTTCAAGCTTCATTCCGCGTCCCTCGAAGGCCCACATAACGCCCATTGGATAGTTTGTCCAAAGTCCGTCCGGATCAGGTGTAAACTCATCAAGTGATGACTCAACCACCCCCAGATTGTCAAAATTCATAGAGTAGAAACGAAGCTTCCTGTCATCGCGCTTTCTTGCTGCCATATATGTGCCGATGGTAAGTGCACATGGGAACACATGTCCTCCATTGTAGTCAGTGTGCTCACCTATCAGATTTACACGTCCCGGAGCAAAATATACTCTGATATCCCCATCTGCTCCAAAAAGCTCCTTGAATTTGTCTAATACGTTCTGCTGTATCATTTTTTCTTCTCCTTTGCTGATTGTATTTGCGTTAAATTGATAGTTAAAATAATTCGTTTTTTCTTTATAACTCTATTATAACTGCACATTTTTACATTGCAATACATCCGACTGAAAATGCAACATAACAAATCAAATCATGCAACAAAATTACATATATTCTTTGTAATTATTTTTTGAAACACTTAATAACATCAAGTGCCGGCAACACATTTCCATCATAGTCAAAGAGTGCCTGGTTTGCCCACTCATTGCCGCATGGTCCCGGATCATTCATGTACTTAAGTGAAGCCGGTGTAGCCCAGCCTGAGCCCGGTACAGGAATCCACGCTGGCTCCCACCAGAAAAATCCTTTTCCGTGGTCATCCACCACATTCGCCACTCTGTTTAAGAAATCCTTTGTAAAGTCAGCCTGTCCCTCAATAGTCATAGGATAATCTATCTTCTCAACAAGCTCCGGTTTTGTCGCATAACCCTTGCGCTCAGAATCAGCAAGCTTCTCGTACTCCTGGTAGCTGTCCATTGTAAAGCCCATGGATACCTCAGCGATGATAAGGTCCTTATTGAAACGCTTTGCAATATCGTTCATATTGAACTCAAGCTGATCGAGTGAGCCGTGCCAGAAAGGATAGTATGACAATCCGATATACTCAAACTCTTCTCCTCTTTCGATGAAGTTTGTAAACCATCTGACATAAAGCTCATTGTTTCCACCATTATCGAGGTGAATCATAATCGGAATATCAGCATTTACCTTGCGGCAGGCACGTATTCCGGCATTCACAAATTTTGCTATATTATCGTAGTTAGGTACCTTTCCCTCAGGCCACAAAAGTCCGTTTGAAAGCTCATTACCTACCTGAATCATTGTGACATTTACACCTGCCTCAATAATCTTTGTCAGATTTTCAAGTGTAAAATCATATACAGCCTGCTCCAGCTCGTCCACACCGAAATCCTTCCATGCCTTTGGCTTAATCTGCTTTCCCGGATCTGCCCAAAAATCACTGTAGTGGAAATTCAAAAGCACTCCAAAGCCTGCATCTGTAACCTTTTTTCCGATAACAATAGTCTCAGCCAGGTCATTGTTACCCGCACCGTAAGGCTCACCATCCTCCGATTTTGGGTCATTCCACAGACGAAGACGGATTGTGTCAACATCATGCTCCTTCATGATGTCAAGAATATCCTTCTCTTTTCCATCCTCGTAGTATTTTGCTCCGCAGCGTTCCAGCTCGAGCAAGGTTGATAAATCCATACCCTTAATAAACTTTGACATTTTAATTCTCCTTAATTCTTATATCGTTTATTTACACCATGAGAGCAGTACCAGTAGTAGTCCCTGCTCTCAAAATGCGTAATAATATTCCTGACAACCTTAAAATGCTAAATTCCGCGGAAACAGAATGTGAATTCCATTTTCTCTGAGACATCAAGCAGGTACTCCGGATGAGTATGTGCGCCCCAGCTGTCGTCTCCGCCTACACCCATCTGCTTCTTTGCCACACGGACAACAGTATAGTGTACAGGTGGAAGCTCGAAATGATGTGCAGCATTTTCCAGCTCATGTGGTGTATATGGCAGTGCCGAGAACGAAAGCTCATCACCAAAGAACAGCATGCCTCTGCCCTTCTTATCCATTACCTTTGCATATCTTACTCTGCACTTGTTGCCACTCTCCTGCGGAACGAGATACTCTGCGACATTGTCTGCCACTTTATTCTCGTATACACCATACTTTCCGCCATGCTGTCTGTCCTCGTATGTCTCCTGTGGTCCGAGTCCGTACCATTTCACTGTATCATAATCGGCATCCAGCTTGAACATCATGCCAAACTCCGGCATATCGCCAAGCTCCTTTACAGGGTCATATGACAGAGTTGTCTCGATTGTTCCATCACCAAACACTCTGTATGTCACCTCACATGAGCTCTGCGGTGTGGTAGGCATGAAATAAGTGTATGTGATGGCGATATTGTTATTATTTTTTTCTACCCTTGGTGATGTATCTGCAAAGCGCTGATCCTGTCTGGTGGTCACATACATGCTGGCAATCTTCCACTGTGCATAGCGCTGTGGCATCATGTTGCCGGAATCATTGTTGGTAGGTGTTCTCCAGAAATTCGGCAGTGGGATAGTATTTGGAAGCATCTCGACGCCACCATATACATATGAAACCATTCCCAGATTCATTCTTGAGAAAAGTGCCTTGAAGTTCTCACCTCTTACAAGGATATTTCCGTTTCCAACAACAAGCTCAACTGATTTGTCGCATGAATACTCACTTACAGGCTTCTTTATCATATGCTGTCCGAATGCAATTTCATATCCTGCCTTTTCCCAGATGGTGTTTTCCTTCAATACAAATGATACGACAATACAGTACTCTTTTTCCACATCTATCATGGAATTTTTAAGAGTCACCGGCACCTCATAGCTTGCCCTATCCATCGGTGGAACAGATATCTGAAGCTTTGTCCTGTAAACCTCCTCACCGTCTGCAAGAAGAATGGCAAAAGCATCAAAAACCGATGTATTTACAAAGAGATTTTTGTTTGTGACTGTAAAGATGTAGTCGCTGTCAAAATCAACCGATATATTCTGATAATTAAACTTCACCTCCTGCATCTTTGGAGAAGCCTCTCTCTCTCCGCCATAACAGATGCCGTTTCCGCTGAAATCTCCATCTGTAGGCCTGTCGCCGAAATCTCCGCCATATGTGAGGAACCACTTGCCGTATCTGTCCTTTTTGTAGATTGACTGGTCAATATAATCCCAGATAAATCCGCCCTGATATCTAGGCTCGCGGTCTGTAAGCTCTGTATATTTGTGCATAGCACCGCAGGAATTTCCCATTGCATGTGTATATTCGCAGCAGATAAACGGTTTCTCAGGATGCTCTGCCAGGAATTTTTCAATGCCTGCAGCCGGAGTATACATCTGGCTTTCCATGTCGCTTGTGTCATTATAGCTTCTATCGCTAAATACTCCCTCATAATGAACCAGACGATGCTTATCAAGCTGTCTGAAAAGCTGTGACATCTCATATATGGTCTTGCCGCCAAACGACTCATTGCCGCATGACCAGATAAGGATTGCCGGATGATTTTTATCCCTCTGATAGCATGAGTTGGCACGGTCCAGCATCATTTCTCTCCACTGTGGCTTGTCCTTTGGCACAACAAAGTCAAGGTCAACATAGCCCTTATTATATGCCTCCCATGTGCCATGACTCTCAAGATTGTTCTCAGCTATCATATAGATTCCATAAATATCGCAAAGCTTATAGAGCATGGAATCATCAGGATAATGGCTTGTTCTTATAGCATTGATATTGTTCTTTTTCATTGTGACAATATCCTTTATCACCTCATCACGGTTTGGCACACGGCCTGTTATTGAGCTGAACTCATGGCGGTTTACACCCTTAAATACAATACGCTTACCGTTTAGCTTCATGAGTCCGTCTACCATCTCAAATCTTCTGAAGCCTGCCAGCTGGCTGATAAACTCAGTCTCATTTCTATGCGTATCTTTAACTATAATTTTAACCTCATACAGATTCGGCTTTTCAGCACTCCATAACAGAGGATTTTTCACATTACATGAGCCCTCGCAAATTTCCTTATTCCTAAGCTCTATATCAAACTCTTCCAATAAAAGTTTTGCCCTGTCATATTTTTCCACAGACAAATCGCCCAGCTCATAAAGCTTTACACTTGCAATACCATCACCATCTGCCTTTATTGACACACTAAGTGTGCCCTCGTCAAAGGTATCATTAAGTGTAGGAACAACTGACAGATCCTCCACATGTGCACAAGGAACAGCATACAAAAATACATCTCTGAAAATGCCTGAAAATCTGTAAAAATCCTGATCCTCACACCAGCTGCTTGATGTCCATTTCCATACCCTGACCGCAAGCTTGTTCTCACCCTCAATAATATAATCAGTCAGCTCGAAATCAGACGGATCAAATGTGTCCTCACTGTAGCCGACATAGTGTCCATTCAGCCAGAGTGCAAAACCGCTCTCCACTCCCTGGAACGAAATACACACCCTCTTGTTCTTCATATTCTCAGGGATTGTGAAATACTTCACATAGCTTGCAACCGGATTAAAAATCTCAGGTACCTCGCCCGGCTTTATAGACTCATCAGCCTCCCACGGATATGTGGTATTCGTATAGATTGGCACGTCATAGCCTTCCATCTGGATATGTGCCGGAACCCTGATTTCATCCCAGCCTTTGCAATCATAGTCAGCTGCCTCAAAGCCACAAGGAGCCAGGGACTGATTCTTTGCATATGCAAACTTCCATAAGCCGTTCATATCATATCTCAGGCTTGATTTTCCTTTAATTTTCTCCAGTTCATTTTTATAGCACACATGATCCGAATGAGCCGCAAGTCTGTTCTGCTCAAATATTTCCGGATTCTTAATGATATTTGAATCAAAATTACTCATATTTTATACACTCCTATCTACTGTATTTATTATTTGATACATGTCTGTTTTAAACACAAAGCCTCTTATAAGACGAAGGCAAATAATAAATATTATTTGCCTTCTTGATTTTTAACAATATTATTTCTGTCTCTTATACACATCTGACGCTGCCGACGACTTAATAGGTGTAGATCTCG
>ENA-UAIC01000922-UAIC01000922.1-human-gut-metagenome-genome-assembly--contig:-NODE-922-length-8965-cov-3.109203_pt1 | contig 8965 bp, 7 predicted proteins | sample MGYA00244413_ERZ654377 | MGnify/ENA primary metagenome ERZ654377 (study PRJEB26926, sample SAMN06165148) | human gut metagenome | biome: ENVO:00009003; feature: ENVO:2100002; material: ENVO:00002003...
GCCTTCCAGCTTGTCCACCGTCAGGGCGTCCAGCTCCTCCTTGCAGAGCTTGGACAGAGCAGCCCCAAAGAAGGTATCGCCTGCGCCGTTGGTGTCGCCCACCTTGCAGGGGACGCCAGCCACATGGCCGGTCTTGTCTCCAAAGCGGTAGAATACGCCGTTTGCACCCAAGGTGACGAAGATCAGCCGGATGCCGTTCTGTGCCAGCTGGGCTGTGCCGCTTTCGCAATCAGTGGTGCCGGTGAGCAGGGGCAGCTCTTCATCGGACACTTTCAGAATATCCACCAGTGGCAGGGGAGCTTTCATCTGGGCAATGGCTTCCTCTTTGTTCTTCCAGAGGTTTGCACGGTAGTTGGGGTCGTAGGTGATGGTAGCGCCCATCTTTTTGGCACGGGCGGCGGCATCCAGCGTAGCGGTGCGGGAAGGGTCGGCGGTCAGGCTGACAGAACCGAAGTGGACGATTTTGGCAGCTTTCAGAGCGCCCTCCGAAATGTCCTCTTTGCTCAGCATCACGTCAGCGTTGGCGCTGCGGTAGAAGCTGAAATCCCGCTCACCGGTGGCATCCACCGAGACCACCGCCATGGTGGTGGGGTGGTCTGCATCCACCGCCATGCCGGAAACGTCCACCTTGTTTTCTGCCAGAACCTCTTTCAGGTAGCGGCCAAAGGCATCTGCACCCACCTTGCCGATAAAGGCGGTCTGTGCGCCCAGTCTGGAAGCAGCCACAGCCAGATTGGCCGGGGCACCGCCGGGGTTTGCGGCAAACTGAGGGATGCCGCGCTCATCCTTGCCGGTCTGGGTCAGATCGATCAAAACTTCACCAATCGTTACAATGTCCATGATAATTCTCCTTATTCTTGATGTGAAACCCAACGATTACCGCTGGAACAGATAATGAATGTAAGCGGCTGCACGCTCCGGGTGCGGTGCATTCTGCACTACCCCAAGATAGACCTTGCCAGAAAAACCTGCCTGCCTGACAAACGGCGTGTCCGAAATATCCAGAGCGGTCCCACCGGCGTTCAAACCCGACAGTGCATGGAAAGACGCATCCAGTGTCCGCAGATCGAGAAAATAATCATCTGCCAACAGTCGGTCCCGTGCATATTCGTCCATCAGAACAACATCTAACCGCTGGGCACTGACTGCACCCAGCAGTTTCATCTCCGAAGCATATACATACTGCTCCTCTGCGCGTTCGCTCTCGCTGAGCAGCAAGCCGGACAGCAGATCGACCTGTTGCTTTTTGGTGAGACCCTGCGCCTCGGCAAAGCCGGTGGTAAGCTGTTCCGTCAGATCAGACCCGGCAGTGATATTTACCAGACCAAGGTAAAGCACATCCTCTTTTTTCGTCACATGGCGGTAGGCTGCATAGCCAAGGATATAGACGACGATGAGCACGATCGCAATGGGCAGCTTGTAATATGCCCAGATGTGCTCCCACTTTTTGCGCCCATGGAGGGAGCGGAGCGTATCCCGGTCAGTTTTTGTCATGGTCGTATTCCTCGTGTACTGCGTCAGGGTCTCCACCGATCAGATAGAGGATCCGAAGCATCAGAAAGGAGCAGAGCATGGCGCAGAAGCCCATGCCCAGCAGGAATGCAGGCGTGAACACAAACACGATGACGTACCCCATGATGCCATAGACCGCCGCCATCAGCAGGGTGCAAAACAGATACCGGACACCCACGAGAAACGCTGTTTTCAGGATGCCGAAGGTGGTGTTTTCAAACCGTGCCAGCAGAGGAAAGGCATACAGCAGAACGATGCCGTACAGAACTGCCGCACCAATAAGCACTGCAGTGAGCAGCGTCCAGAAAATGTTTTCGCTCCACATTCGGCACAGCACAAAGCCATCCGCAGCCAGGAAACTGCCGACTGCCAGCAGGATAAGCCAGAGTTTTGTGGCAGGCTTAAAATTTTCCCGGAACGCCTTAAAAAACATCCGGGTCAGACCATCGTCCCGATCTTCCGCCATTTTGAGCGTGACGTAGAACAATGCGGTCGTAGAAGCCCCTATGGTAACGATGGGCAGGCTGCACACGAGCCATAAGATGTTCAGGTAAGCACTGTAAGTCAATTTCGTCAGCACAGCAAACAGCGGCTTGTCCGTATTGCACAGGTCACGCATGGTGGTTCTCCTTTCGCTCAATCTCCTGTGGATTCGCGCAGGATCAGGTTGGTTTCCGTATAGACGGTGCGATAGTTCAGCGATGGCTCTTCGATGCGGGTCATAAGCAGATTGGCAGCGGTGTAGCCCATGATCTGTCCATGGATATGGATCGAAGTCAGACGGGGGACAAAGTAGGAAGCCTCCTGACTGTCATCGAAGCCGCAGACCCAGATATCATCGGGAACCGAATACCCCAGCTCATTCAATGCCTTGACCAGATCCATGGCAACAAAGTCATTGGCGCAGACAAAGGCATCCGGCATCGTTTTGAACCGACGTATGGTTTCGTACAGGGATACCGGATAGTTCTGCTGTCCAGATGGCATCGCACAGGTGCTCAGGCCTTCTGTCAGACCAAAGTGCTCCACTGCATCCTTATAAGCCATATAACGCTCAAAGAAGGACTGACAGTGGTTTTTATCCCCCGCAAAGCTGATGCGTTTTTTGCCGTGCTGGACCATGTGGGCCACCGCATTCTGAATCTCAATGCGGTTTTCCATATAAAGGCGGTCGGCTTTAAGAGGAGGACGCATATCCATCACAGGGGTGTCTACAAACAGCAGCGGAACATCCAGATCGCACAGCATCTGTGCGTAGTCATAGTCGAATACTTCAAAGCAGATGATGCCGGCTGTGTGCTGGATGTTGAGAGAAGATGGAAGTTTTTTCTCTTCCAGCTCCATGGGAGAAATGCGATGAATGGTCATGCAGCTGTGCAGATGGTCGATTTCCGACTGGAAACGATCCAGCATCATGGAGGAAAAGTGAGAGCTGTTCAGAAACCGGGTCGTCAGCATGGCGATCTCCCGTTTGTCACTCGGCAGAATGGAAGGCGCTGCTGTTTTTGCAGCGTTTTCCTGAAACAGCGGCAGATAGGCAAACTGCTTATAGCCCATTTCGGCGGCTTTGCGCAGGATCTTCTCCCGTGTGGCATCTGCCAGCACACCGGTGTTGTTGATGGCCTTTGAAACTGTGTTGCGGGAAAGCTGCAGTTCGCTTGCAATATCCTGAATGGTGACCCTGGTTGCCATAAGTCATTCTCTTTCTTTATAATACAGGAGCGGATGTTCTTTTTTATAGATAAAGTCTGGTGACGGATCTTATTCTTTGTGACTCCAGTATAGTGCAAATGCACAAATTAGTCAAATGTAAAAATGCAAATCATCATTTTGCATATTTACGCACTTTCAAATTTGTGCACCTGTACGAATGCACAGTATTTCTTTATGTATCCCATGAATTATCATTGACATTCGCTTGTTTGCGTGGTATAAATGAATTAGAGAATTTTACATTTGTACAATCGAAATAAAAAAACGTAAAATTCAAAGGTGCAAATGTAAAACACTGATCAAGCGGCAAACAAATCAAAAGGAGGAGAATGATTCATGAAAGCAAAGACGGCCTCGCCGGAAACGGCTGTGCTGACAGCAGAACGCAAGCTGCACAACACATGGGTCTACATCAAACGGCATTGGCAGCTTTACCTGTTGTTCCTGCTGCCTGCCGTGGTGCTGACGCTGGTGTTCAAGTACGCTCCCATGGGCGGTGTGCTGATCGCGTTCCAGAAGTACAATCCCTTCAAGGGCATCTGGGGCAGCGAGTGGGTAGGCTTCAAAAACTTTACCCGCTTCATGTCCTCGCCGGACTTCCAGCGCTATCTGATCAACACCCTGAAGCTGAGCGTCTACGGTCTGCTGTGGGGCTTCCCGATCCCCATCCTGCTGGCATTCCTGCTCAACCGTATCGAGAGCAAGAAGATCAAGCAGAAGGTGCAGCTGGTGCTGTATATGCCCAATTTCATCTCGGTCATCGTGCTGTGCGGTATCGTCCGGGTGCTGCTGAGTGTCACCGGTCCGGTGAACGGCCTGCTTCACACCAGCATCAACTTCATGACGCTGCCGGAAGCGTTCCGCCCCATCTACATCATCAGCGGCATCTGGCAGGGTGCCGGCTGGGCATCCATCATGTACACCGCATCCCTTTCTAACGCCAGCAAAGATCTGAAGGAAGCTGCGATGATCGACGGCGCAAACCTGATCCAGCAGATCATGACGGTGGAGTGGCCCGCCATTAAGGATATGGTCGTTATTCAGTTCATCCTGCAGGCAGGCAACATCATGAGCATCGGTTTTGAAAAAGCCTATGCCCTGCAAACTGACCTGAACCTGAACACTGCCGAGATCATTGCAACGTACGTTTATAAAAAGGGCCTGTTGGACGGCGATTACAGCTTTTCCACGGCAGTCGGTCTGTTCAACACCGTTGTCAACGTCATCCTGCTGATCGCAGTGAACAAGGTCGTTGCCAAAATGAACGATGGCAAGGGCTTGTAAGGAGGGGTTTACCATGGCAAAACAGAAAAAATCAAAAATGGCCCTCTACACCAGACAAGATAAGATCATCCTGTACTGCGGCTACGCACTTCTGGGCTTGTTCCTGCTGGCGATCATCGTTCCGATGATCTACATCGTCATCGCGTCCTTTATGGACCCGGTCACTCTGCAAAACAAGGGCATCTCCTTTGATTTCAGCAAGTGGAGTCTGGATGCTTACCAGCGTGTCGTTTCGGACAAGCAGATCTGGGTCGGCTTCAAGAACGCAGTACTTTACTCGATCATCTTCACCATCATCTCGGTAGCTGTGACGATGCTTGCCGCTTATCCCATGTCGCTGCCGGACTTCAAAGGCAAAAAGATCTTCAACGCCTTGTTTGTGATCACGATGTTTTTCAGCGGCGGTCTGATCCCCACCTACCTGCTCATCAACAATCTGGGTCTGCTGGATTCCATGTGGGCGGTCATTCTGCCGGGAGCATTCAGCGTGTGGAACATGATCATTGCCCGTACCTATTATCAAGGCATCCCGCGTGAGCTGCGTGAAGCTGCGGATGTGGATGGAGCCAGCGAGATGCTTTACTTCTTCAAGATCCTGCTGCCCGTCTGTATGCCGGTGGTGGCAGTTCTGGCCCTGTGGCAGTTCGTGGCAATGTGGAACAGCTACTTTGACGCCATGATCTACCTGAACAGCGCATCGAAGCAGCCGCTGCAGCTGGTGCTGCGTTCCATCCTGATCCAGAGCCAGCCGGAATCCGGCATGATCGCAGATATCCAAAGTACTGCCGAACGTGCGAAGATGGCAGAGCTGCTCAAATATGCAACCATTATTATCTCCAGTCTGCCGCTGCTGGTGATGTATCCCTTCTTCCAGAAGTATTTTGATGCCGGCATCATGGCTGGTTCCATTAAAGGCTGAGGATATTCCAGAATTTTATGAGCCGGTACGCTCATCTGTCACACGAAAAAAGAAACATGAAAAAGGAGAAAATACCATGAAAAAGCTGATCTCTCGCCGCAACTTCCTCAAGGTCTGCGCTCTGGCGGGCTCTGCCGCTGCTCTGTCTGCCTGTGGCGGCGGCAAATCCAACGGCGGCAACAATTCTGCTGCCGCAGCTGTGGATGTGACTGGTGCCGTTACATTTCCGCTGTCCGAAAAGGTCACCTTTACCGGTATGACCAGCTTCCCTGTGGGCAGCGAACCCGAGCCGAACAACCGCACCATCTTCAAGCGTCTGGAAGAGCAGACCAATGTGCACATCGACTGGACCGCCATCCAGTCCGACCAGTGGAGCGATAAGATCACCCTGAATATGTCCAACCCCAACACCCTGACGGATTTTGTTTTTACTGCTGATTTTACCGACAGCAATCTGCTGCGCTACGCAGATCAGGGTGTCATCCTCAATCTGGAAGACTATATTGACAACAATATGCCGAATCTCCAGAAGGTCTTTGAGCAGTACCCGGAGTACCGCACCATGTGCACCGACAGCGATGGCCACATCTGGGCACTGCCCTGGATCGAGCAGCTCGGCTCAGAAAAGACCGCCATCCAGACCATTGGCAACATGAGCTTCATCAATACCAAGTGGCTGAACTTCCTCGGTCTGTCGATGCCCACCACAGTGGACGAGTTTGAACAGGTGCTGATGGCATTCCGTGATAACGCCGCTTCTATCAAGGCAGAGTATGGCATTGACGGCGACATCATCCCCATGTCCTGCATCGTCAACAACGGCGATCAGGACCCCAGCATCCTCATCAATGGCTTTGGCGAAGGCTACGGCGACGCTGACAAGGACCGTCATATTGCCGTTACCAACGACCGGAAAGTCATCTGTGCCGCCACCCAGCAGGGCTACCGTGATGGTCTGGACTGGCTGCACAAGCTGTATGCCGAGAAGCTCATTGACCCGGAGTGCTTCACGCAGGAGTGGTCCACCTATGTTTCCAAGGGCAAGGCTGGCCGCTATGGTGTCTGCTTCAGCTGGGATGTTGCCAACATTGACAACCTGACCGACTGGGAGCCGCTGCCTGCCCTGACCGCCGATACCCGCAATATCACCCCGCAGAACGGCTCTTTCACCAGCGGCTTTGCCCGCGGCAGATGCGTTGTCACCGCAAAGGCGGCTAATCCTGCACTGGTTTGTGCATGGCTGGATCAGATGTACGCCCCCCTCCAGTCTCCGCAGAACAACTGGGGTACTTACGGCGATGCGGAAGGCTTTAACATTTTTGAACTGTCCACCAACGATAAGGGCGAGCCCATGCTGAAGCACGCTCCTCTGGGCGATGCTTCTCCCGTGGAAGTCCGTGAAGCGCAGTGTGTCAGTGGACCTCTGGCGGTTCTGGATGATTACTATGGTGTATACGTTACCTGCCCGGACGATGCACAGTATCGTCTGGACTGGATCAAGGAGATCTACACCCCGGATATGAACAACGATTATGTCTATCCCAATGTCTTTATGAGCAACGAGGACACCGAGCAGATCTCTAACCTGCAGGCAGATCTGCAGACCTACATGAATACGCAGAAGGCCAACTGGATCATGAACGGCACTACGGATGCAGAGTGGAACGAATATCTGAGCAAGCTGGAAGCCTACGGCCTGTCCGACTATCTGGGCATTATGCAGAAATATCTGGATGCTTACTACGCATAAGAATTCTTTCCTTTGGAGGATTCCATGAACGATTTGACTTTACAAAAAGCCCGTGCCTACGAGGCCGAGCACGGCGCTGCCATTTCCCCGGCGGAACGCCCTGCCTACCACATGACTCCTTATGTGGGCTGGCTCAACGACCCCAACGGCTTCTCTTATTATAAAGGGAAGTATCACCAGTTCTATCAGTATAACCCCTACGATGTGCGGTGGGCGCCCATGCACTGGGGTCACGCCGTCAGCACCGACCTGCTGCACTGGGAGTATCTGCCCTGTGCGCTTGCCCCGGATTCTCCGGTGGACAACGGCCCCGGCTGCTTCTCCGGCTCTGCCACCGAGATGGATGACGGCAAGCAGCTGCTGATGTACACCAGTGTGGTGGCAGAAAAGCAGCCCAATGGGGAGATGCGGGACATCCAGACCCAGAGCATTGCCATCGGTGACGGTCTCGACTACGAAAAGCCTGCCTGCAACCCGGTGCTGACCCAGAAAGACCTGCCGGAAGGCTTCAGCAAGTTCGACTTCCGGGACCCCAAGATCTGGCGTGAGGCCGATGGCACCTACTCTGCTGTTACCGTCTGCCTTGCCGAGGATGGCAGCGGCGCAGCGGCACTGTTCCAGAGCAAGGACGGCTTCGACTGGCACTTTGTCACGGTGCTGGAACGCTGCAACAATCAGTACGGCAAAATGTGGGAGTGCCCGGACTTCTTCCCGCTGGACGGCAAGCAGATCTTGATGCTCGGCCCCATGGAGATGCTGCCCAAGGGCGAGTTCCACAACGGTCACAACGTGATTGCCTTCATCGGCAGCTATGACGAAGTCACCCACACCTTCACCAAGGAAAACGTGCAGCTGATGGACGGCGGCATCGACTTCTACGCCACCCAGACCACCCTTGCCCCGGATGGCCGCCGGATCATGACCGCATGGCTGCAGACCTGGTCGGACACCGAGGATAAGCCAAAGGGCTGCAAGTGGTTCGGGCAGACCATCTGCCCCCGCGAGCTGCACATCAAGGACGGACGCATTCTTCAGACCCCGGTGCGGGAGCTGGATGCCGTCCACGGCAAGCGCATCCTCCACGAAAATGTGACGGTGCAGGGCGAAACAACGCTGGAGGGCATCAAGGGCCGTGTGGCCGACCTGACCGTCACGGTGCAGCCCGGCGAATACCGCTCCTTTACCCTGAAGCTGGCCGCCGATGCAGACCATCACACCAGCCTGACCTACGACCCCTACACCTCCGAGCTGACGCTGGACCGCAGCCATGCCGGTTCCCGTGCAGACATCGTTCACAGCCGCAGCTGCAAAGTACGCAGCCAGAACGGTGCGCTCAAGCTCCGCATCCTGCTGGACAAAAACAGCATCGAAGTTTTCGCCAACGATGGCGAGCAGACCATGACCGCATGGATCTACACGCCCCAGTCTGCCGACGGCATCACCTTTGCTGCCGATGGCAAAGCAACTGTTACGGTGGAACAGTTTGAGCTGAATCTGTAACCTGATTTTCCCTTCATTTCTCCTTCATCAATACAGCCCCGTTCTGGATTCCTTCACCAGAACGGGGCTGTGTTTTTTGTATCGGTTCTATGCGCTCTATTTTGATGACGGAGCTTTTTGTTGGGGCAATTCAGCTCACTTGCCCAGATGCCAGATGTCGCGGTCATACTCGGCGATGGTACGGTCGGAGGAGAACATCCCCGCTTTGGCAATGTTCACCAGACACTTGCGCCGCCAGCCCATGGGGTCGCAGGCGTAATCGCTGAGGGCCTGCCCCTTCCGCACGA
>ENA-UAIC01000941-UAIC01000941.1-human-gut-metagenome-genome-assembly--contig:-NODE-941-length-8803-cov-11.549726_pt1 | contig 8803 bp, 9 predicted proteins | sample MGYA00244413_ERZ654377 | MGnify/ENA primary metagenome ERZ654377 (study PRJEB26926, sample SAMN06165148) | human gut metagenome | biome: ENVO:00009003; feature: ENVO:2100002; material: ENVO:00002003...
TACGAGATACTGATCGGTCTCGTGGGCTCGGAGATGTGTATAAGAGACAGATGTATTTTGTAACTAATGGCTTTCCGTTCGCCTGTTACAATGTGCGTAGTTACTTTGTAACAAAGTGAGCGGTTAATCTGGATTAAGAAATCAAGACTTTTGTCTGGTTTTGTTTCACAGCTGAGTATTATTGTATATCTTTGCTAATGCAAGGTATGTTTTTGTGGGTACAAAAAACCTTGCGACAGCCGAGCTGCCGACCAATGTTCGTTACACTCACATACTCTGTATATATGAAAGAGAATCGAGATATAAGTATAAAGATCCGCTTGACGGAAGCCGAGAAAGAACAGCTTCTTCAACGTTCAAAGGAAGAGGGAAAATCCCTTTCTTCCTTTATCAGAGAGTCTGCCTTGAAAGGCAGAAGCATATCGAAAACCGATGTGCAAATGATATATGAACTTCGTAAAATAGGAGCCAATATCAACCAGCTTGCCAAACATATCAATACGCTTCCGTCCGATGAAAATATATTGTATTCATTGGATCGGATTAACCAATACCTTTCGGATGTAGAAACCATTAACCGGAAATTGTTATGATAGCCGAGATACAACCTTCTTTCTCATCCCACCTGTCCATGAGCCGGAAAATTGAATACCAGCTTTCCAAGGTCAAGGAAGGAAACGGAAAAGTGCTTTACACCTCCACTGGTGACGAACTGGCCGCCATGCCAGCCTACATGAAACTTATCTCCCAGTTGAATGACCGGGTGAAACTACCTTATGCGGAATTTATTCTGAGCCTCTATCCGGGAGAAAGCCTTTCCGATGAACAGTGGCTTTCTCTTGCCGGGGAATATATCGAGAGGATGGGGTACGGAAAGTCCTGTTATGCCGTTGTCCTAAATACCGACAAGGCACACAGCCATGTGCATGTGCTGCTGACCACAATTGATGAAGAAGGCAAAAGCATTCCTTCCGGAAATAATTACAGCCGTTCCGAAAAGATCTCAAGGGAACTGGAGCAGAAGTACGGTCTGTTGCCTTTGGAAAGGGAAGGAGGCAAGAGAACCACGTTGGGAGAGGCGCAATACCGTAACTATTATTTCGATGCGGCCTTGAAGAAAGCCATGCGTAGTTATAATTACAAGGATAAGGTATCGGCTGTCCTGGAACAATCCGATACATACCGGTCTTTGAATAAACCCTTGCAAGAAATAAAATTGGCCAATGAAGAATGGCGTGTCCTATTGGGGGATGAAAGCTATGACAACCTTTTCGCATTGCTGGAAAAAGGAGGTTTTTTCAACCCCTTGTTCAAGGATGAACTGTTACAACAGCTTGACCGCATCTACTCTTTTTCCGAAAGTACATCCGATTTCCGAAGGAACCTGGAACAAGAAGGATTGTATATGCGTCTGGTCACCAAGAAGGACAAATCCTATTATGTCTATGGCATCAAGGATTCAGGCTTTTACCTGAAGGACGTTTCACTTCCTCAGAAATATCGTTTTGGTAATATTCGTTTTGATGGCCGGGGCATGAGCGCCGATGAACAGAAGCATTATCTCTATGACCATGTGTTTAAGGCATTGAACGCTTCTTTAGGCTATGAGGATTTTAAGAAAAGGTTGGCGGAAGAATCGATCCGTGTGACGGAACATGTAAACAGCAAAGGCGCATACGGGATTTCCTTTTATATGGAAAACGTGGAAAATGCTCATGTCTTTAAAGGTGCGGATCTTTCCCGTAAGCTCACTTATCAGAATATCCAGAAGCATTTCGATGGTGTGGCTGTCGGTCTCTCGCCACATATCGATAGGGTAGGGGAGTTCCGTGAGCGGGTGGATCGTGAGGCTTTCTATATGCAGGGTGGGGGAGTTATGGCCATTCCGGAACTTGACATTACCGGCAGCGGGAAGAAGTCGCAAGAGGATGATCTCATACCGTCCAAAAAGAAACGGAAACGCAAGAGTGGTCCCGATTTCTCATTATGATGAATACTAACTTAATATATTTGCTTTATGAATTATCAGACCGTTTTACAGAATTATCATCCCACTGAACAGGGGGATTTCATGTTGAGATATGAGATAGGTGGCCGGGGATATGTCGTTTACTCACCGGAGAAGGATGCGTTGTCTTGTATTGAATTACATGGCTTTTCCGAGCTTACTCCTTGGCAATTGGCTTTTGTTCTTTCCTTGGATATGCAGCAGATGAAAGAACAGGACGAGCTTTCTCTCTTCGTATGTTGTAAGCGAGAAAAGCTCTTGTCTTATCTTTTCGATGTGGAGGAAAGCGAAACCGTCTTGAAGACAAAGCACGTGTCCGGTTGGCAGGGCTATCTGATGATGGATATCCATAAGCCGGACAGGGTACGGAACGTGTTCCAGTTCCATCCGGAAACGAAAGAAGCCCGTTTGGTCTTTGATAACCGTTTATGTGTCGCTTCCCTTCGTGAGAAAGAAAAAGGAAAGCTCATCCATCTCTGTTGGAGTCCTTCTGTCTTTGCTGCCATCGATAAGGGAGGAGAGCGTACCGCACCGGCTTATCTGTTGGCTTCTGATGCTGCCTTGTTGCATGGGTATGCCATGAAACAGATTGCGGAATGCTTTGCCGGTACACCGGTTGAAGAACGGGTTATCGGTATTCATGTAGGGGATAATGTCTATGAGGCCTTGTCTTTTGTGTGCTATTACGTCCGTAACGTGCAGGATGAATATTTGGTTATTCCTGAGCGGAAAGATGGGATGGTGATTCTTGAAACCCCGAAATGGAATCCGATACGCCAGGCTAACTTCGTGGCTTCACTGAACAAGATGGCGGTTGACCAGGCGAAGAAACGCTATCCGGAAATGGAGGTTCCGAATGAACGGCCATTCACGTGCCTCTCTTTTGCCCGGAAGTCTTTCGTCTATTTCCCGGATCTGAAGGTGTATCAGGAGGTGTTCTTGAAGATGTATTTGGGGTTGGTGAGGTTACAGGAGGTGCATTTGCTGGGGTAAGGAACAATTGCAGTGCTGCTTATAAAATAGTGGCACTACTATTGTTAGAGTACTTCTATCATTCCTTTGGTTACGGCATCGGCCAGTAGTCTTTTTACAATCCTGCCACTGGGAGGATTGGTTATCCCAAGCGTTATCTCAACCCTGTTTGATAGAGGATGATAGTGCAGGTATTGGAGGATTTCATCTTCAATAGTCATGTTATAATTCTTTTATCGGGACAATTTTGCCTGATATTTATGCTTTTGTTTATTGTTCTGTCCCGATAGAGATTATTTTGGATGGACAAAGAAACGCTATCCAGAAATGGAGGTTCCGAATGAACGGCCATTCATGTGCCTTTCTTTTGCTGGAAGTCTTTCGTCTATTTCCCGAGTCTGAAGGTGTATCTGGAGATGTTTTTGAAGATGTATTGGGAATTGGTGAGGTTACAAGAGGCGCATTTGTTGGAATAAGGAAAAGGGTGCATCTAATGCCCAATTTGAAAGGATCACCTGCTACAGATAACTGTAACAGGGATATTATCCTTAAAAAAGTGAGTTAGATACACCATTTTAAAGTGCTTCTGTTATTTCTTTGTTTACGGTGTTGGGGAATAATCTTTTTATTACTCAGTTATAGGGAAAATAGGTCTGATATTTATGTTTGGATTATATACTTTGAGGATAAGTGAAGAAAGATATCTGAAGGTGGATTCTTTTATTTAGAGTTCCTTTTAGAATAAGATTTCGCCAAACAGAAATATATTTAGAATTGTTTCTCATAAACCTCAATGCTGCAACATTGAAGTCCAATCTGTAAGCTTGATATCTTATACATTTATTCTTATTTCCAACTTTTCATATAGCACAACTGCCTTTATCAGAGGCAGATTCTCCTTGCAGAACCATGGAAAATCGATACATCTGAAATCGACATGGCTCTCCTCCAGCAGATTGAGAAAACGGATGTCGTCTATCATCCCTTTTAAGGAAACGAACAGGAGAGGTATCTTTTTTCTTTGGCAAAAAAAATAGCGCCTTCTGTAGTTCCGCATATGCGATGGCTTGTTCATCCTTGCTAGTGGAATCATTTCTCTTGTCAAAAAAAGACAACTGGACTTTTAATGAATTATGTTGTTGGAGGTATTCCGCCAGCTGTTGCTGTGCTTCAGGAGAGCTGGCATCTCCATACAGTATTATATCACTATATTGCTTCATATCGGGTATTTGTTCCGGTTGTACGCTCCTTTTTTCCAAAGGCACCCCTGCATATTCTTTCAATAGATGCTGCTTCGTGATCTTTCGGGGTTTCTCAACGGAGTAGAATGCATATCTGAATATAAACTGAGTCCCTTTCTTCTGTACGGATTCCTGTTCCAGGAAAAAAGAATTCAGGCGTATCTTGTTTTCTTGAAGGATATGTTTGGGAATATCTTCCTGATAGATATCGGTCATGTATTGAAGGATGGTCTTTTTCATTAGAAAAATCAATGAAAAGGTTCATTACCAGTATTTATAATAAGTTTTTCCAACCCATTAATTTTTGCGTAATGCTGTTTCTGCGGTTTAGAATCTGAAAACGAAGCTACTTTCGCAAGATCCTGTGTCCGGTATATATACTTACTTACATATGGATAGTGATATTTTATCATTTTACCGGCAAATACATTCCGAATGTTTTCCACATTGAGTACAATCTTGATCTTGTTGATAATAATCAATGCTATAGATTATCATTTCTTTTTCAATATGGATATCAGGTTGCCTAATTGAGGTTCGATAACTTTCTTGTAAACCAACTTCATTCTTTTGTCAGAGGTTTTAACGAAGGATTTTACCATTTATAGTCAAATTGTTCAATGTCTTCTTCTGCAAGTAGATTTCCGGACTGCACCTCGATGAACGTCAATTCAGAGATAGCCCTGACTGCATGTTTAACACCTTTCTTGATTGTAATCGTATCGCCTCTGCTGATAACCGACCTGATATCATCGAGTACCAGTTCTCCCTCGCCGTCGATAAACGTCCAGACTTCATCGCGATGGCGGTGTACCTGATAGCTGATACTCTTACCGGATTTGATTTTCAGTTGCTTGGTAAGTGATTTGTAACCGTCGGAAAACTCGGCGGTATCGACAACTTTGTATTCACCCCAGCGACGTTCTTCGAACATTGGCCGATGTTGTAGGCAGTCAGCGTAAGTTTTGATGTTCTCGCTTTTATCTTTGTCCGAAATTAGGATTCCATCATTTGATGCTGCGATAACTAGATTCCGTGTGCCAATGCACATGATTGGCAGTCCAAGTTCGTTGATGACGTGGGTATTTTCGGATTCTTCATCCATGACAACATTGCCCATGGTGTGTTCCGATAGTTCATCAGTCAACGTATTCCATGTACCAAGGTCTTTCCACTCTCCGGCAAAAGGTACGACGGCTACCGACTGCGCTTTTTCAGCGACTTCGTAGTCAAAACTGATTTTCGGAAATTCCCCATAGCGAGAACGAATTTCTGAAAAAGTGTCGGTTTTGATGTGTCGGGTTACAATATCTGTCATATACCCCAACCGAAAAGCGAATACGCCTCCGTTCCAGAAAGCACCCTCTGAAATAAGTTTCTCGGCAGTTATCATATCTGGCTTTTCCGTAAAGCGTGATACTTGAAATATTCCTTTGTTCTGTACATCATTGACTGGCACTACATATCCGTATTTTGCTGACGGATATGTGGGGTTAATTCCCATCAATACTAGTTCGGCTACATTGTTTTTCACTGCATCCGCTATCCTGCGAATCGTTTCAAAATAACCTGTTTCGGTATAAGGGTCGCAAGGCATGACGATTATAATCTCATCGGTGGAACATTTTCGTTTGTAGGCCAAATACGAGCTTGCGAGAGCGATAGCCGGGAATGTATCGCGACGCTCCGGTTCCGTAACTACAGGAATCTCTTCTCCAAGCTGGTTGATGATGATATCCCGTTGTGACTGGCTTGTTGCCACAGTAATCGAATCACAGATGCCGGTTTCTCGTAATTGCCGTACCACCCGCTGCACCATCGACTCTTTCGAGCCATCGGGCGCAGTCAACAGTTTGATAAATTGTTTTGACCGTGTATTATTGGAAAGCGGCCATAGGCGTTTACCAGAACCGCCGGATAACAGTATGATTTGCATAGATGTTATTTAATTCGATTTTTAATTTGCCGATAGTATTCTTCAAGCATCAATTTCCAAAATTTATTGCGTTCGTAACGTGATGTAATCATTGCCCTTGCATTCTTTGCCATTCTTTTTACCTCATTAGGATTATCCAAAAAATATTTCATGGCTTTATACAATGCGTGTTCGTCTTGTGGTGGAACAATTATTCCATTTTTGTTTTGAACAATTATTTCATTACAACCATTGATATCTGTAACGATTTGTGGTAATTCCAAGGCCCCAGCTTGCATGACAACATTAGGGAAACCTTCACGATAGGAGGGAAAAACAAAAGCCTCACACCCCATTAGATAGGGACGAACATCTTGTTGAAAGCCGACAAACTCAATGTGAGAATTTGTGCTAATCTCTTGTTTTACCCAATCATCAACCGGATAAAGGTTTTCTTCCATAAAGCCGATTAAACGTAATCCTATGTTAGGATAATCTTTCTGTAATCGAATAAAAGAAGCTACTAATTCATTGATTCCTTTCTCATAAAATATACGACCTACAAAACCAAACGTGAAATCGAAAGTTGAAATCTTAATATCTTGTGTAGCATTTCGCGAATAGAATGCCGTATCAATTCCATTTGAACCACCATTACCGATAACAAGCATTTTTTTAGGATTGCCGATCCCCATTGAACAAATAATATCACACATCTTTTGTGAATTGGGATATACATTTGTGGCACAAGCGTAAGTTAACCGTTCCGTAAAACGAAGAATTTGTTTTTTTATGCCCGTAGCCGTCGTCAATGGGAAGCCTGTTACCGTGTGCATACGGATCGGCACACGTGCTATCCATGCTGCTAACATACCCAAAAGACCAGCTTTGGGGGTGTGCGAGTGAACAATAGTCGGCTTCTCTTTGATAAAAAGTTTTACCAATTGGAAAAGAGTTATTAAATCGAAAATCGGATTTATGGCTCTTGACATTTTTACCGGAATACAACGTGCCTGTTGCTTCTGTAATTCCTCCCAACCTTCTCCTTTAGGGGCAACGGCAATGACATCGAAATATGCGGAAAAATAATTCAATTGACCTTGAAGTTGCCGGACTTGAAAATAAGCTGAATTTGTTATTTTGAATAATTTCTTTTTTTTCATTGAAAAGATTTTATTTTTTTTGCAGGAACTCCCCCATAAATAGAGAATGAGTCAACACTTTTATTAACCAAACTATTTGCGCCTATTATACATCTTGTATCAATGTGAACTCCACATAAAATCCTCACTCCACAACCAATCCATACATCATCATGGATAACTACCGTTTTTTTTAGGATTTCATTATATTTAATAGGTAAATTAAAATCAGAATAAGTGTGAGTACTTGTTAGTATTGAACTTGAATGGGCAATAGACACATTATTTCCGATCATCAATCCTCCGCTACATTCAAAATAACACATCGGATGAATACTGATATTATCTCCCAGTTCTAGTTTCTCTATGTTAGATATATATACATTTTCTTTAATTACAACATTATCACCGCATTTTTTTGCTAGATTTTTCACCAATATGTATCTAATCACAATACCAACTTTTCCTCCAATACCTCTTAAACTTACAAATAAAAAATTATTAAGTTTCCTAGGAAGATATGAATCTACTATAACGAATACCTTAATTAATGGTTTAATCCGTTTAAATAAAGTTCTACCGCTTAGATCCGACATGTCTAATATCTATATAATTGTTTTTTTTATCTTTCATATGAAACAAATAGCCAATAGGCATAAAAATAATATAACTAGAAATTCCTATTTGTTTTATTTTATTTTTCATTTTCAATTTAGAGCAAGGAGCAAAACGCCAGTAATTTATATGAGCTTTTATTTTTTTTAAATATGGAATATCTAGTGATGCCATTTCTGAATAAATTCTCATGGCATAATTAGGTGAATTCATTCTGTTTTTGATTGATGAAACAGATAAACCGTCTGATAAATACTCTGCGATGTATATTTTTTCATTAAAAAATAACATAAGGTAATTTTTTCCAATACGGTTTAGAACCAAACTTTCTGCACAAAATTTTTCTCCGGGTATATCGTCAAATAAATAATTTCTCAGGACTGATGTTTTAAAAACAAACGCAACATCCCCTTTTATATTTTTTATAATCCAATAGTTAATCCAAGAATCTTTTAAAATTTTCCATGTAACCTCTTTCCCTATACGAGAACCATCTGGAAAGCATTTCATACCACAAACTCCAGCAAATTTATCATTATTCTTTATATATTGATAATGAAAAACTATTCGTTCTATAGAGTCTTTTGTTAAATAGTCATCACTATCTACAATATAAAATAATTCTCCTTTTGCATGTAATACGCCATTGTTGATTGCTCTATGTTTTCCACCATTCTCTTGTTTGATGAAACGAATTAATATACGATCTTCATTTTGATAAGATTTTATAATTTCATCAATATCATCAGTGCTCCCATCGTCAACAATAATCCATTCAAAATTTTTATAGGTTTGAGACAACAAACTCTGATATAGATTTCCAATTAAATTCTTCCTATTATATACCGGTGTAAATACAGTAACTAAATCTCTGTCTCTTATACACATCTCCGAGCCCACGAGACCGATC